>Ga0209060_10001105_pt1 | contig 32604 bp, 30 predicted proteins | sample Coa_R1_8_FD_187155 | JGI IMG/M metagenome (GOLD analysis project Ga0209060, IMG submission 187155) | Surface soil microbial communities from Centralia Pennsylvania, which are recovering from an underground coalmine fire - Coalmine... | ecosystem: Environmental > Terrestrial > Soil >...
TCTGGGGTGGGGGCGGGTGCATCCTGGTCCCGAATCAACGCACTAAAGTCGAAAAAATCAATCTAAAGCGTTGAATCGGCGTCGGATAGATGAGCGACTTTCTCCCTTAATTGGGCTCCCCATTGGGCTACAAATTGTGGGCCCCACTCTCGGACAGCGAACGTCCGCTTGGCTGACAGCGCGCCTGCCGTGAGCGCACGAAACCTCTTGACATCATCGTCAACTTTGCCGATGATTCTTCTCCAATGCGCTATCCGGGCGGCAAAGGGAAAACGTACCAGCAAATTATAAATCTGCTGCCGCCACACAATACGTATATCGAGACACATTTGGGCGGAGGAGCAGTCCTCCGGCATAAGAAGCCAGCTTCCAAGTCGGTCGCGATTGACCGAGACCCCACAGTCATTGAGCGGTGGCGCAACGGTTTTCCTGCCCTCGCGTCGTATATTCAAGCCGATGCCTTGGAATTCCTCTCAAGTAATCACTTTCGGGGAGATGAGGTTGTCTACTGTGACCCACCCTATCTGCCAAGTACTCGCCGACGTACCCGCGTCTATCGCTACGACTACGATAGCAACGACCACGAACGTCTTCTGAAGGTACTCCGCGGCCTACCCTGCCGGATCGTCATTTCCGGCTATCCGTCTCACCTATACGACGTGAGACTCCATGATTGGAACGCGTACACATTCCCGGCGAAGTCGCACTGTGGAATGCGCTTGGAAAAACTTTGGTTCAATTTCGATCCTCCGAAACAACTCCACGATTCACGGTATCTCGGAAATGATTTTCGCCAGCGTCAGACCTATCGACGCCGAATGGATCGACTACGACGCCGTATCGTTTCTCTCTCATCGCCCGAACAACATTTCCTTTGGGAATGGTTGGCCGATCACCTTTCTGGGGGTTGACATGCCGATATTCTATTATTTGAAAGACGACAAAATACAGCAACGCGAAGTCCCTTCACCCGAAGCGAGCGTGCTCCCGGACATTCCTTGGGGCCGTCCAGACGCGCTTTTCACTCCAGCTTATTGGATGACACAGTATTGGATGCGCGAAGGCGATTTACCTCAACGGAGTCACGCAATTGGGCAAACACTCGAAGAAGAAGTTGTGGCTTGCTTGCTCGGTGGTCATGGCATCCCCGCTGAGGTCGGAATCGCGGCCTTCGAACGTCTCCGCAGTCGAGGCCTAATCTCCACGCCAAACCTGAATGCGGATACTCTTTCAACGAATCTTCGTGAGCCACTTACTGTCGCTGGCCGGCAAATCATCTATCGATTCTGGGCGCAAAAGGCCAAGTACCTCGCGGCGGCTCTCCGCACACTCAATGCAGAATCGGTCCCTCGAGAATCGCCACGTGAGTTGCGGCTCTATCTGATGCGTCTCCCTGGTGTCGGACCGAAAACAGCATCGTGGATAGTACGGAACTGGTTGAATTCCAATGAAGTCGCCATTCTCGACATCCATATCGTTCGAGCTGGCCAACTTATGAATCTTTACTCTTTAACGGAACGGGTAGACACAAACTATTTTCCAATGGAGCAACGATTCCTGGACCTCGCCTCCGCAATCGGCATCCCTGCTTCAGACCTCGATGCTCTTATTTGGTCAGAGATGAGACGCACACCTCGTCTTGTAGCTCGCGTCCTGGCGTCGTCCGACGAACGGCAAAAACACCTCACGTGACGTACTTTCTGCCGCCGATCCAAGCAAGGCCAGTCGCCATTGCCCGAAACGGAAGATCACAAACCATTTTCTCCAAGAGTGGTCCACCCGTTGATCCAAGAATTCTGAATCCAATTCCGATGGCTGCCGCCACAAGAGCACCATGACCTAGCAAAACGCCTGCGTCCCGTAATATCAATCCAGAAGCATTTTCGTAGTAGCTTTCTGCAAGCTCCGTATCACTAATGAGCGACACCAATGTCGCTTCGGGAGCCGCAAATAGCTGCGCCGCAAGATTCCGTAGCTGGAAAGCCACATTCGCATCTACGGCAAGCTCACCAAGAGCATGCTCGCCTGAAACGTAGGTGAACCACTTTCCGTCAGGGTTTCCCAAAAGAATGTGGGCAGGGTGCAAAGCCCCGAACGACGCGACAAACCGCTGCTGTCGGTTTCGGTCGTCGGAATGCACTGACTGAACTGTGGAACAGTAGTAGAGCCAGGTGGCGAGATCGCTCAAATCGATTGAAGCAAACCGTTCCGCCGAGCGCCGTTCAGCCAAGGCCAAGATAAATGACATGGGTATGGGAGAGGGCTCGGGCAGCGCGATCTTTCGGGTAAATGGGAGACAGCGCCTTTTGGTGAGCTTAGGCTTGGCAAGCCTTCTTGGCTCTCCCTCAGTATTCGCCATATCCCAACTCCCGCATGGTTTCTCGATGTTTGTTACACCCTCTGCAGCGACCGCACGCATACTCCGAAATGTGGCAGGAGTGTGCCCATGCCAAAATTTCGAAGGGTACGGCTACTCGTTGGCAAAGCGCGAAGGTCGATTCAAAAATCGCCGGAACCTCAAGCTCCAATCCACCTTCTTGTCCGCGTAACACACGGCGCATACCATCAAAGAATTCGAGTCGCCCGTCGGCGTGACTTCTATCCGAAGAGACGACGCCGAGCAAGACACTAGTCATTCCCTCTTGGAGAGCGACCGCAGCCGCAAGTGTGATGAGAAGTTGATTGCGGAATGGCCACCATTCGCTCACCGGGGCAACCACGCTCGGTTCCGTTCCTGCCATGTCGCCGGAGCCCAACGCACGACAGTCAACGCAGACGACGCGCTGCCGCAGCCCCATGGCCTCGCAAACAGCAGACGCTGCCCGAAGTTCTCCACGAGCGGCTAACTGCCCGTAGTTGATTGTGATCGCTAGCTCCGGCCGAAACGCCCAGGCTAGTGCTGTCGAATCCATGCCTCCCGACAGCAGAAGAGCGCGTCCCGTCACGTCTGTGCTGCCCAAGCCGCCCGATAAACGGCAGTCACAAAGTCCGAGACTACGTCGCATCCACTACCCGACACCATCTTCAGCGGTTCTTCAGCTGTTGATTCTGCGAGAGCAATAACAGACTTCCCAAGGGAACGTGCGTAGCCGATTTCAAAGATCGTTCCAGCGTCCAACCCATCGACTAACGCAAGTACCGTGCGAGAACGCTTCAAACCTTCCAAGTCTTGCGGAGCAACATCGTGGGCGCTGCCTAGTCCAATGTCGTGCAACGGTGAAAAGACTTTCAGCCCCATGCCCTGTAATGCTGATCGCGCTCCCTCGACTAACCAGCGTTGGGCAATGTTGAAGAATGGTCCCGCAAGATAGATGTGGTATTCCGTTTCTTCTAACGCTTTATCCGTCACCACGAGAGGCGAAAAGGGGAACCTACTTTCGCCCTTTATCTCGTCGCTCGATATTGGCAGCACTCGATTGTTAACGTAGACCGCTGCGGCCCTCGATGCATCGTTCGCTGCCTCGACTGCTGGCAAGTCTTGGCACGCCCAGCGAGCCGCAAAAACAGCGGCAAAAACGTCTCCGGATCCGATCGGCCACACAAACTCCGTTTTGTAGGCCGGGACATGCATATAACGCCCGTTCTCGTATACAAGCGCGCCGCGCGGACCACCCTTTATGACAACCACTTCGGAGTTGAACTGACTAGCAATCCTTGACGCCGCTTCCGAGGAGTCATCAACTCTGGCCAGCTTCCGCGCTTCCGAGCTGTTCAAAACGTAGGCGAGACGCGGAGCTAAACCGGACGCGAATCTTATCGGTTCGGGCGCGGCAGGATTCTGAGGATCGTATGTAACTCGTTGTGCGCGGATACTTACTGTCGCCTCCAGCATCCCAAATACCAGAACATTTTCGGCGTTGACTTCAAGTTTCAGGGACTCCGAGGGGTTTGAGGAGGGCCAAATAACCGGAGACGAAAGTCCATGCTCATATTGAAACTGCTTCGTCTCATTCAGGTTCGCTGTAACTAAATCGAAATGAAACGTATGCGCTATGCTCGCTAGCACCCTTTCCGTTGGAGCATCAGCAGCGGAGTGCAGAGTAACTGTCAATCCGAGTCCAGCGATTACCGCGGCGGCCCGTCCACCGCTGCCCCAAATGTCGTCGGTAGGATTCGGAAGTCGACACCTCTCGCGATAGACTCCGCCAACAACATCGATTCGAGATGTCATTTCACGCGAACGTGAACCTTGCACGCACCACCTTTTACTTCCTCCCTGACTTCTGCCACATATTTGAATCCCTTCTCCATGCACTCGGCCAATCGCTGAATGATAGAAGAGGTGATCGTGCCCGCTACCTCCCCTTGATAAAGCGCTTCGACAATTACCGCCTTTCCGGCTTGTCGCACAGTGATTTCCAACACATCACCTTTCTTCAATTTCCTAAGTACCGCTTGATTCGGGGAATTAAGAGTAGTGAACTCCGTAAGCGTGGCGCAATCATCTTTGGGCTGTCTATCCCAGCCACCATCACCTGATCCAGACATTCCAGCTCCTCCCCAGAGTTATACACCGCTCTGCAAGTGCCTAGAGTATATATGACTGTGACAAAAATCGCCGGTGGTTATCCGAACAGTTCCGAAACATATCGCGAGGGCTGCTGCGTTCTCACAGCGCCCCAAGGCATTACTTTTGTGTTGGGATACGTGACATAGAGCAGCCGTCTTGAGCGAGTGACCGCGACGAACGCGCTTCTACGCTCCTCCTCTAAAGCAGGGCCACTGGCTCGATAGTCTGGAAATGTACCCTCGTTCATGCCAACTAGGAACACAACATCGAATTCCATTCCCTTTGCTGAATGCACCGTAAGCAGCGCCAGGCCGTCTTCGGTTGGCTGCTGCGTGGTGCCAAGGGCAATCTGTCCGAGAAACGAAGTGATACTATGAGCGCCGCCCGGTTCCGTCCTGACGTAGTAGTCCCAATGCTTTTTCCACTCCGCAATATCCTGGAGGATAAGAGCGCGATCCTGCTCAGGAAGCGGATTTGCGTATTCTTCAATCTTCTTAAGCGCGTTGAGGAATTTGAAATCGTCGCCCGTCCATTTTAGGGCACTGACCGCGCTGAGCACTGTGGGGGCGCTGCCTTTTCGCGCAGCATTTGCAAGTGCCTTCAGCAAAGACACCGGATCATCTGAGTTCTGGAGACTCGGCGGGTTTTCCGCAACCGCCTGCGCTCCCCACTCTTTAGCAAGTATGCCCAGATGTAACTTGTCCCTCGGATTGGCGAGGAGTCGAAGCGCCAGCTCGAACTGCTCGACAACGTCAGATTCGCTCTGATAGGTCGCGGCGGAGATTTTCTTGTAGAAAAGCATCCCCTCTTTTTTCAACTCTTCCTGCAGGCTTCCGAAAACAAATCGATTGCGGCCCAAGACAGCGCACCGTCCTGGAGTAATGTCCCCCTCGATATCCGGATGTCCAGTGGACTCAAGTGACCTGATTTTTTCAATGACGGCCCGGGCCTCACCCGGTTCATCCTCGCATTCGATAAGTTCAACTGCGCCTTCGATGGGAAGCTGCCCCTCGACGGTGTAGGACGAATCCAGCCGTTGAGCAGCCGCAACAACGGCCTTGGAACAGCGGAAGTTCTCGGTAAGCTCGATTTTCTTGGCCTTGAAATCCCGCTGGAACAGGTCGAGATATTTCGGATCGGCTCCGTTCCAGACATAGATTGCTTGCCTGGGATCGCCCACCATCATTACGTTTGTAAATTCCGATCCGCAAAGACTGATGAGCAAGCGGTACTGCGCCTCATTGAGATCCTGGGCTTCATCGATGCATATGTACTTGTACTGACGCCGGTACAAATCCGCAGTCTTGGGCCGTTCTGCGAAGAGCCGGTACGTCAAAAGAAGGAGATCATCATAGTCGAGCGCAGCGGAGGCCCGCAGTTGCGCGTCGTATCCTTCATAGAGCCGCCGCTCATCATCGTCTTCCACCATACTGGGCAGAACTAATGAATTCTTGAGTTCGCTGATGCGCTCAAGCCAGGAGCTGAGTCTGCGCTGTTGTTCCTTCGGTTCTCCGGCGTCCCTCAGTGCGACCGAAAGCTGCGGGTCGGAACGGACGGCATTCGCCAGCACCTGCCTTCGGTCCTCGAATGACTCGAAAATATTAGGCAGCCCGTCGACGCCAATGGGTTTACCCCTGTTGGCCAGCACCTCCATGCAGAAGCTGTGAAGCGTCCCGACAAAAGCGCGCTTGAGGATATCCGGCACATCATTGAGCCGTTCCTTCATTTCGTTAGCGGCTTTGTTGGTAAATGTCAGTGCCAGAATGCGGAAATGCCGGGAGGGATCATCCAGCAGTCTGCGGACTCGCTCGGTCAGCACGCGCGTTTTCCCTGAGCCAGGGCCAGCCACTACGAGCAAGGCTCCAGTGCCGTGGGCAACAACCTGTCGCTGAATTGGTGTCAGTCGGACGCTCATGCCTTCTTCTCAACAGGTTTCGGTGGACTCAGTTCACTGTCGATCTTTTTGAATAAATCTTCAAGCGCCGTAGGAATGGGAAGCACTTTCCCCACGACCGAGCCATATTGCGTCTTGCTCGCTTCCATCTCAGCTAAAATGTCCCTGAGTTGATCAGCCGTTGATTTAGCAGCCCACTCTTTCCTCATCGCGGCCAGATGTTGGGCATTTGCCGCTTTTCTCTCAGTAATAGCCCTAATCAATGCGTCCTTGGACGCCTCGGTCACAATATACGTCTCGAACTTCTTGCCTCCTGGCAGAACGATGACGCGGGGATTGTTGGGAATTGCAGGTTGGCCAACTGCCGCTAAAGCGGTGTTTACTGCGGTAATGGTATCGTCCTCGCCGTCCGAAAATATGAACCAGGGAATCTTGAAGCTCTCAGCCATGCGCAGAAAAGGCAGATAACTCCCCATCCCACCGACGCCAACAAAGCTAAAACCGAGATCGTTAGGATGTTTGCCCCAGCGTTTCTCGGCAAAATCGGGCAAAGCCTGTTCTTCCGTTTCGCCTTCGAAGAAAACAAGCGCACGGGCGAACAGCATATCGCCGCGTGTATTCATGACCTGGCGGTCAATCTTTCGGAGATCCTCGTCCGTGAGTTTCTTCTCCCCTGTTCCCATATCGATGCGGCACACCAACGTTTCCTCTGCGTTCTTTGAAAAATGCCTGATTTGCGCAATCTCGGATTGACCGCAGACATAGGGGGAGTGGGTGCTGATGATGCGTTGACCAGGCATCCGATCGATCTGACGGAATAAGGAGCGTTGCGCCTGGGGATGGAGATGTGTCTCCGGTTCCTCCATCGCCATCATTGGATGAATTGCGCCGGAACTGCCTTGTTTCTGCCTCCAGGTCGTGAAGGCCCAGAAGGTGAAGAAAGTGCCAAGGCTCCGCGTGCCCATGCCCTGCTGATGCAGAGGAAACGGAGGAGCACCCCGCGTCGAGAGTACAACATCCATCCCGCGCGACAAATCCCGAAGATGACGTGCAAGCGGAGTGATGGAGACGCTGTCCTCGTCGCATGAAAGCGTTTCGTGGAAGTTCTTCAGATGCGACTGTATGTGCGTGAGGACATCGCTGCTCTCCACAATGTCCTGGTTGATTTTCGACAAATCCTCTTCGATACGCTCCACATCCTCCGGGCTGAGGCCGTGTTCCTCCACCATCTTGTTCCAGAAGGAGCTCCGGGTCCGCAGATCTTCAGCGATGTCGCGCTTGGCGTCCAACAAATACATGGCAAGCGGCTCGATCTGCTGGGCGGAGACGGGTGGAACTTTTTCGACCGGCTTTGAATCTGCCCATTTAGCGGCGTCTTTCTGCCATTCTTTCAAAAACCTGCGCTCCAGAACGTACTCGCCTTTGATGGTATTCCACTTGAACTGCGTTCGGAGCGCGACCAAATCCCGCTCGTCCTCGTCCTGGACCACACCGGAGCCCCAAAGTTCCAGCCACGCACTTCCCTGGGGGAAAACATCTGCAATCTTGCCTTGCTCATCGGTAGGGCGTATCAGGATGTCGATAGCAACCACCCTGTCCTTCGGCGCAGACACCTCCGCTTTCTGCAGAAAAACATCATCACCCGAAATGATCCGCTGCCCCGCGCCGATGGCGGCGAAGAGCGCGTTGAGGAAGCTGGTCTTGCCCGCATTGTTTTGTCCGATGAGGACGGTAAGGGAGTCCAGCTCAACATCAACAGAGCGCAGGCATCGGTAATTCCGTACTCTAACTTCTGTTATGACGATGCCGCTGAATACGGAAGGAGCAGCGGACTTTCCGTTGGTGGGCGCAGGGGCAGTCTTTTCAGCCTTTGCGGCGGCCGGGCTCGCTGCGGCTGCGGCGGCACTAGTTTTCTTCTCCTTGCTCATACCTTCCGAAAGTCTCCACTGTCACTGCGGCCGAGAGTTTAATCATCTAAGAGAGGCAACCAGCCTTTTTTCACGCATTCCCTGACCCTGGCTTGCATTTCCCAATCGTGACGGCTTTACGACACCGCCCTCATTTCTTCCAGGAACCGCCGCAGAATCTCGTCAATCGACCCCAGCGGAGGATATTTCGCGAGGTGCTGTCTGATTTCCTCGACGATCTGCTTCTCCGGTTTCGCATCTTTCATCTTGGGATCGCGGTGCGCCCAATCGCGACCCGGATGAAGCGTGTCCCAGGGCGAGCGCAGGTTGGCCCTTGTTCCCGGATCGTCGCCGTGTTTGCCAAAGCCGTAAGAGATGCCGACTTCCGAGTTCCATATCGGCTTGAACAGGTGAATGAGGTAGCTCTCCGCCGAGGTCTGCCATCCGGTCTGCACGACAATCGCCCGGTACTCGAAGTCCTCCAGCCGCAACGTTGTTGCGGCTTTCGCGATGTTCTTCCGGTGATCGTTCAGGCGATTGGACAGCCGGTCTCCCTGCTCCATCGCCGTCTTGGCGGCCTGGTCCTCGGGATCGGCCTTCCCGACATAGATCGGATGCTCGCGCTTGGCGATGGCCTTGTAGGCCGGAAATTTTCCGTTGTAGTAAATGGCGTAGACGCCGGAGCCGTAGAAGCGCTCGACGTTCGCCAGCGGCTTGCGGTCCTGGGCGATCATGGTGATGCCGACGATGCGCCCCGCGACGTTCGGATTCGAGGGATCGAACACGAAGCCGGGATGCTTGATGGGATCGAGGTCCTCCATCACCTTGCGCAGTTTGTCGTAGGCCTCGGTGATGATCTGGCGAACGCGCTTCGCGCGCGGCGCGGCAAGTTGAGATGGTTCCTCGGCCGCAAGGGACTCCGACAGTTTCTTAAGCTGCGCGGCGAGTTGTTCCAGCTTCTCGGGTGCCGTTGCCATCACCCCTGCCCCTTCATACCGAGCAGGGCGTTCGCCACGGAGCGCGCCACCGTTTCGGCCAGACGCACCGGCACGGCGTTGCCCAACTGCCGCATGGCCTCGGTCCAGGGCCCGCGGAAGGTGTAATCGTCGGGGAAGGTTTGCAGACGCGCCGCCTCGCGCACCGTGAAATACCGCACGGAGTCATCGGCGCGCGCGAGCATGTTCTCCCCGCCCGGAACGCCGTGATCCCCCGCCTTGAGCGTCTTCGCCGGTTCGTCGAGCGGGCTCCCGGTATGGCCGGGATAACTCCGGGCTCCCGGATTGAACATATGGTTCGCGATTCCGCTCTTGGGGAATCGCTCCGGGTCGGGCAAGTCGCTGATCGCGTCGCGCACCGTGAGCCAGGGAAGCTTCTTATCCTGCAACAACACGCCGCAGCGGAGCCGTTCGATGCGCGCCCGCTGGCGGTCGGCCGGCCGCAGCCGCTGTTTCTTCGCGACACCGTGCCGCTCCCAGTAATCGCCGGTGATCCACTTTGAATGGAACAGAGCGTCGTCCGAATGCGTTTCCTCGGGGAAGTTCCACTTCACGTCGAGATCGGCGCGGAAGCCCACCAGGAAAACACGCTCGCGTCGCTGCGGCACGCCGTAATTCGCGGCGTTCAAGAGACGAAACACAACGTTGTACTCGGAGCGCGCGCGTTGCGAAGTATGGTGCCTCTCAAGCCGCGCGCGGTGCTCGCGCCAGCTCTCGGATTTTCTCCGGGTGAAGCCCGGATAGGTGAGCTGCAGGTGGACATACTCGAAGTACGTTGCGAAGGTCTCGCGCATCAATCCCTTGACGTTCTCGAAAATAAACGCCTTCGGCCGCAGCTCGCGCACGGCGCGCACCGCCTCGGGGAACATGTCGCGCTCGTCCAGATATCCGCGGTGCTTGCCTCCGAGCGAGAACGGCTGGCAAGGCGGACCGCCCGAAACCACCATCACGTCGTCGCGGAGCTTGCCGTAATCGAATTCGCGCACATCGCCCTCGTACAGGGGCCATTCCTCCACGGCGCGGAGATGATGCCGCTTGTTCTCGCGAAACGTCTCGCAGGCGTCGTGATCCCACTCAATCACGGCCGCGTGATGAAATCCCGCGTTCGCCATGCCGATGGCCAGCCCGCCCGCCCCCGCGAAAAGTTCAACGCTTCGCATCGAGAAACCTCCCTATCCGCGCGCTCAATCGGGTCGGATTCCCGAGTTGGCATTCCCAGATGGTCAGCACCTTCCACCCCCGGCGCGCGAGCGCCCGCTTGTTCCGTTGATCGCGCACCTTGTTTCCCTCAAGCTTCGGTATCCAGAAGTCCAGTCGGGATTTAGGGAGCCGCGCGAGCGCGCATCGCGCGTGCCGGTGCCAGAAGCAGCCATGCACGAAAATAACCTTCCTTCGCAGCCTGAAGACGAGATCAGGACAGCCCGGCAAATTCCGGTCGTGAAGCCGGTAGCGATAGCCGAGCGCGTAGACAAGATTGCGGACCCGCAATTCCGGGCGCGTGTTCTTGGAGCGCACGCGCGCCATGATTTCGGAGCGTTCCTTGGGAGAGAGCGAGTCCACCACAAAGTCCTACGCCCCCTTCCTGGGCACGAGCAACGGCCACTTGTCCGCGACATACTGCTCCGCCGCCTCGCGGACGACCCAGGCCAGCGAGACTTTTTTCTGGCGCGCCATGTCTTCAAGCGTCTTGTAGAGTTCAGCCGGAAAGCTGATGGTCGCGCGCACGGACGCGCCCTCGGTCGGCACCGTTTTTTCTTTTCGTTTCGCGCCTCTGGTCACTTGGCACGCCCGCTTGCTGGGGAGTATAGCACCACAATTCACCATAGCGGTGAAGTCTGTGGAAAACAACCTTTTAATACATCCCGGCCAGCTCCCCTGCCCGCCTCGCTACCTCCGCCACCTCCACAAATTTCTCCCCGCAGACGTCATTGCGCCAGCAGTTTCTCGTAATTATCGCGAACCATGTAAGGGCTAAGCATTGAGAGCGAGCGCTTCAGCTTCTCCAGCTCCTCCCGTGTCATGTCATTCGCCGGAAACTCGGGCCGCCGCGCCATAGCCAGCCAGCGTACTATATTCGCTTTTTATTCGTCTAATGTGTTTTCCGCATTTCCATGGATCGTCGTGTTCTCCTGAGCCGTACAGTTTCGTGTCATAGTTTCCGACAGCGGGCTCTCTTGCTTTCAAAGAGTCTGTCTGGTGCGGCACTAGGCGCGATTGCGTAGCTTTAGCGATCAGGAAAGCGTTATACGTTGATTTACTGACGCACTCTCAGAATTCCTCCGGACGTGGTTGTTCTGTTTTCGTGTCCTGCCTGAACCGCCCTTCCTGCCAAACCCTGCGCCTAGACCGTCCGCTTCTTCCGTAAAGGGCTTCCGCTCCGCTCCAGTGAACGCAAAAACCGCGCCCTTGACGGCGCGGACGGCTAGTCGCCTGGGGACTTCCAGGAAGGGCGTTTGTTTTTTATGCACCGCTCCGCGTTGCCTAAAGGACAAAAATCCAAACCCTCCGAAGGAGAAGCAATCCCATGCAAGAAACGACCAGAACACCTCTGTTTCCGCTCGGCCAGATTGTCGCCACACCCGGCGCGCTCGCCGCTCTCGGAAAAGCCGGACAAACACCACTCGAATTCCTCGCACGGCACGTGCGCGGTGATTGGGGCGAACTATGTGAAGAAGACCAGAAGGAAAACCAACTCGGCTTGGAGCGTGGATTCCGTCTCCTCAGCAGCTACCGCACTTCTTCGGATGACACCAAGGTATGGGTCATCACCGAAGCGGACCGGAGCGTCACCACCCTACTTTTGCCCGAAGAGTATTGAGACGGCAGGAGAGAACCAACCATGACCCGGAACGGACACCGCTTGACGATGGACGAATTCCTAGAGCGAGACGGACGAACCCTTGAAGAGATTTGCGAAGCCGTCTTGCTGGCCGAAGAAAACGCCCCGGCGCTGTGTGAGGAGGGCTGCGAAGTCGAACCGGACAGTACCTGTCCGCACGGCTGCCCCTCGATTCTGCGGGCTGCCGGAATGATCTGAAAACAATTCAACAACAACATTAGACACTCAAAAAGGAGAAAAGAGATGAGCACGAAAACAGCAGTAGAGGCATTGCCCGAGTACGTCAGCGTTTCGATTGCGGAGTTAGTCGAATCCTCGACCAACCCGCGAAAAGCGTTCGACGAGCAGCAACTAGAGGAACTGGCCGAAAGCATCCGCAGCAAGGGGATTCTCTCGCCCCTTCTGGTTCGGCGGGAGAACGGCCACTTTGAAATCGTGACGGGAGCACGGCGTTACCGCGCCGCGCAGCGGGCGGGCTTGCGGGAGGTTCCCGTTCGCGTCGCCACCCTCACGGACGAGGAAGCCCTTGAAACACAGATCGTCGAGAATCTTCTTCGGTCCGACATCCACCCGTTCGAGGAAGCGAGGGGCTTTCGCGCTTTGCTCGACCGCGCAGGGGTGGTGTCCACCATCGAACGGCTGGCGGCAAAGACCGGCAAAAACCCTTCCTACATTTCCAAGCGCCTTCGGCTCTTGGATCTCGTTCCAGCCGCCGCCGATGCTTTCGCGGCAGGACACATCGGCATCGAACATGCCCTCTTGATCGCCAAGATCATGCCGGAAGTGCAAGAAGAAGCCCTGCGCCATTGTTTCGACGGCTACTACGCCGACGACGACAAAGAGCGCAGCCTCGTCCCCGTTTCCCGTTTGCAGGCGTGGATTGAGCACAACGTATACCTCAGTCTCAAATCCGCGCCTTTCTCGAAAGACGATGAAACGCTGGTGCCAGATGTGGGCAGCTGTGCCAACTGCCCGAAGCGCACCGGCTTCAACACGCTTCTATTCTCCGAAGTGCGCGAAGACTCGTGCGCCGATGCCGCGTGCTTCAATCGCAAGCTCGATGCACACGTCGCACAGCGCGTCGCCAAGATGCCGAATCTCGTGCAGATTTCGCATAACTACCAAGCGACGAACGACACTCCTGTTCTGCCTCGCCGCGACTACGTGGAAGTCGTCACGCGTAAGACCTCTAAGAGCAAGAGCGCCCTTCCCGAACACAAACTCTGTAGCCATCTGACGCCCGCCATTCACACGGATGGGATGGAAAAAGGCCGCCTCGTCAAAATCTGCGCGAACCCGGATTGCAAGGTTCATTTCGCCCACCGGAAAGAGGAAGAAGCCGAGCGGCTCCGGTGGAAAGCGGAGAGGAAGGCCGAAAACCGAAAGGCCAAGCGAAACCTGAATCTGCGGCACCGTACCCTCGCCGAAGTGCTCAAGCGCGTGAAGCCGCCGTTTGGAAATGAGGAATTGCGTATTGTGGCGCGGTTCATACTGCGCTCACTCTCGCACGACCTTGCGTGCCGCCTCGCGAAGCGCCACGGACTCCAAACAGCGAAGAAAAACCAAGATTGGGAACTGGCCGAGAAAGCCCGGTCGCTCTTCAAGACAACGGACGGCGCGGCACTCGCAGCGCTCATTTTTGAGGCAATGCTGCTCGCACCCGCCGGAAGTGCGCCAGAGACAAAAGACGACCCACTGGCCGATGCCGCCAAGCTCTTCAAGGTGGACGTGAAGGCGGTGCGGAATGCCGTGATCAAATCGGAGAAGGAAAAACAACAGAAGCAAAAGGCCGCAAAGCCTCGGGAAGGAAAAGCCGCAAACAAACCGAAAGCCGCGCGCAAGTAACGCAAACTGCAATCCAAACGGGCGGTCCTTCAAGGGACCGCCCGTTCATTTCCTCCCTCGCCGAACCTCCAACACAATCCCGTCTTGCGGCTCGGGCCTGATTCTGCGCGGCGTTGACACTAGGCCTGCTAAAAGAATGCGAGGATATCTAGAAATCGCCATCCGCAGTCGAGAGTCGCCACGAATCGAGTGTAGTGTAAGTTGACACTAACGAATGCGCATGCTAAATCTTCTTAATTCCAACGGGAGGCAAGAGAATGAAGACACCGGCAAAAAAACCGAAAGTCGTTTCCGAAGCGGAATGGCTTAGGGCGCGTAAGAAGCTTCTCGTCAAGGAAAAGAAGTTCACGCGCCTGCAAGAGAAGCTCAATTTGGAACGGCGCAGCCTCCCCTGGGTCAAGGTTACGAAGGATTACGTGTTCGACGGGCCCAACGGCAAACAGACGCTGGCGGATTTGTTTGAAGGGCGCAGCCAGCTCGTCATCTATCACTTCATGTTCGGGCCCGATGACAAGGTTGGATGCCCACACTGCTCCCTGCGGGCCGACTGCTTCAACGGCGTTAATGTGCATTTGAAACACCGCGACGTGACCATGATCGCCGTGTCGCGCGCCCCCTACGAGAAGCTGGCGGCCTACAAGAAGCGGATGGGATGGGATTTCGCATGGGTGTCTTCGGGCAATACGAAATTTAATTTCGATTATCACTTCTCCTTTACACCGGAAGAAATCGCCGAGGGGAAGGCCTTCTTCAACTACAAGTTTCAAGACCCTGGGCCTACTGAGCGGGAAGGCCACAGCGTTTTCTATAAGGACAAGCGTGGAGACGTCTTCCACACCTATGCGTGTTACTCGCGCGGAAATGAACTGTTCAACGTCCATTATCACTATCTGGATGTGGTGCCCAAGGGCCGCGATGAGAACGGCCGCGGGCCATTCTGGGTGAAAAGGCACGACGAATACGATCAATAGTCAGCCTGCGGATGAGATCGCAAGAGGACCTGGAAATGATACCGAATCGTGCGCGCGAATTTTCCTGCTTCGACGGCCGCATGGAATTGGCGCGTCACCGCCTGTTTCTCGGGGCCAGTGCGCTCCTATTCTTGACAAGCGTAGCTGCGACCATCTACTTCTGTCAGTCCATGTCCCGCGGCATGGCCATGCCGGGCTGTACCATGTCGATGGCTTGGATGAGGATGCCAGGACAGAGTTGGCCGGTCTCCGCCGTCTCGTTCATGGGGATGTGGGCTGCAATGATGGTGGCGATGATGCTGCCGGCGCTCGTCCCCACGCTGCTGCGCTACCGTCTGTCGCTTCGCGGGTCACAGGCGATTCACCTGAATGTTCTGACTATATTTGCGGGCGCCGGTTACTTTTTCGTGTGGGCCTTCCTGGGGGCGTTTGTGTATCCGGTTGGTGTTGTCATAGCGCAGGCCGGGATGGCGTCGGCGGTGCTCGCTCGGTCCGTGCCCATCGCAATCGGCACGGTGCTGCTACTCGCAGGGTGCGCTCAGATGACGGCGTGGAAGGCGCGCCAGCTTTGTCGCTGCCTTGTGGCACCAGCCTTCATGCAGACGTTGACTGAGGGCGCTCGCAGCGCGTGGGGTCGCGGCATGCGGTTGGGCGCGGACTGCGCGCTGTGCTGCGCCGGTCTTATGGCAGTCCTGCTCGTTACCGGCGTGATGAATCTGGGCTCCATGGCCCTTGTCACGGTGGCCATTACAGTCGAGCGGCTAAGCCCGAGACCGGAGCGGACCGCCCGCGCGGTAGGTCTTGTCATCATTGCCGCAGCTCTTTTCACGATCGGCCGCGCGCTCAGCGCGCAACTCAGCTTGTAGACTCAACGATTTTTCCTGTCGCGGTTTTTCAAATGTCTCGTCGGGGAGATCACAGTAGGACAGGATGAAAACCGGAGAGCAAAGTAGCCTCAGTATGGCCTCGAAGGCATCTCCTGCCCACCAAGCATTTCCGCGCGTCTACCGCGTGGATGAACGTACCCGCCACACAGTCAATTTTTTGCTGGTCGCTATCGCTGCTCTCTTTCTGTCCCTCACCGTTCTGTACTGGGCGGAGATTTTGCCCCACCGTGGTTCTTTAGGGGGACTGCTTTGGATAGACCTGATGGTCGTGGGGCTCGTACTGCTGCTCGGATCGGGCTACAACAAACGAGCCATTCTTAACGAGGATTCCATTGAAGTGGCCGGTTGGTTCTATAGACGCAAGCTAAACTTTACGGACATTCGCGGCCGCCAAACGACCGCTAATTCGCGTCTCCCCGGCTACGCTCATACGCTTCTTCCGTCTGACCAGAGTAAACGAACGTTAGTTTTGCCAATTTACCTCCACACGGACCAGTTTTTTCGCGATTGGATCAGGACCATTCCCAAAATCCCACGTTAGGATTTGCACCTAAAGCAGCCGCGGTCAACCGCGCGGCGTCGTAACCGAGTCAAAGAATCCGTTTTGGATGCACGGATTCAAGTGAGTTTGCGCGGCACAGAACAACGTGCCGTTAGTTATTGAGGGCTGATCCTAATTGTCTTCCATTGGCTGGATCGAACATTTAGCGTGCAACAATCATCGGGCCGCACTAGCGAATCGTGCGAATGCTGTTTCTGCACCACTAACCAGGCCCCAAGCTACCCGTCTAATGTTGACAATGATGAACCGATTCTTCGACTTCTTGCGCACCTCGATTCTGGCTGTTTGTTTAGCTCACACCTGTTACGCACAAGGTTCCAGTGATCTTCTCTCCCGCCACTTCGATTACCACATGATTTCTTCCGGGAACAATTTCCCGTCAGTCAACCTCGAAAAGGATCACTTGGGCGACATTTGTTTGCTTCTGCACGCGGGCGCTTCATTGGACCAAGTCCGCGATATATTTCATTGGAATGAAAGCGAACTCCAGAGTCGGCTCGAAGTTCTTCAAGGCGCCGCGTTGCTCGAAAAAATAGGTAATGGCTATTACCCACGGATTACCGTGATCACCGGCAAGGATGCGGGTCAATACTTTGCCGTGTCGCCTTCTTTAGTAGACGAAACGGCGATGAACGTTCGCAAGCTGCTCCCTAGGTTCAAGCGGGAGTATGCCAATGTTCCCGCTCTGCGCCCCGTTCCTTTTCGCCAAATTTCATTTTTCCTTCTAAGTGACGTATTGCTCGACAACTGGCAGATCGACACAGTCGAAAACGAAATGTTCCAACAACCGCGGTCTCAGCACGGAGACAAACACTATTACTACAGCATGCAGGAGAAGACCTCGGCCACGACGGAGAGTTTCGGCATCTACGGCAATAGCCAAGCTGCCTTTGGAGAGGTTGCGATAGGTTTGTATGGCAACACCCGCGAGAGCGAAAATCTCGTTACACTCTCCTCCGCAAAGATCGCCGAGAAATGCGGGCTCGAACCAACCGTCAACGGGCAGCCTCTCAAGAAGACCTTGCTTGCCGAAATGGTAAAAGCGTTTCCTGCCGCAACCGCCATTGTTCCTGCACATCTCCAATGCCTTCAAAGGCTCGGACTCTTAGCGCGCGGGTCGTATGACTTCCCAGTCTTGGCCGATTCCGATAACCAAGCTTTGTCGGCCTTGGCGAAGATCTTTACACAGAAGCTCCTTATGATTCTCAACGGCGAGCGCAGCAGCCTCGAAAGGATTTATCGCCTTTCTCCTTATGCCCAGGAGATCAGCTTTCAGGAGTTTTTTATGTGGTGGTATCACTTCTTTTACACCGAAGTTACTAACCGGCTGATAGAAGAGAAACTTATAGAGCCGCCCCCTGCCGGTACATTCACATATCTTTGGCGTGATCAGAAATAGTCGGGCACGCCTTGGCCTGCTGGCGAACCTCCTTTGTATTTTTGTGTTGAATGAAGGCAATTTCATTTTGGTGTCCTTCGTTTGAGGGTTCGGGCCCTGGCATACTGAGATCACAGGCCTTGTCATAGATGCGGTGCGCAGGAAACCGTTCTCGGATGTACTGAACTCGGACTGCTAACGAGAGCGGAAGATTCTCCGGTCCCGACCTTTGATACCGCGGCTTCGTGCGCACGCCGCCGTCGAACGTGCTCTGACAGATAATCAGCGCCAACTGGCGTCCAACTCTCGAAGACAATCCGGGAGACCGAGGCCGTGGCGCTCAGTGCGCATCTCAGCTTGTAGACTCATCGATTTTTCCTGTCGCGGTTTTTCAAATGTCTCGTCGGAAGAACCTGTCTTCCGCACCTCGTGGTTTCAATCTCCTTTTCACTAACTCCATCAACAAGCCAAACGTTTCCGCCCTTCCTGCCAAACCCTGCGCCCAGACCGTCCGCTTCTTCCGTAAAGGGCTTCCGCTTCGCTCCAGTGAACGCAAAAACCGCGCCCTTGACGGCGCGGACGGCTAGTCGCCTGGGGACTTCCAGGAAGGGCGTTTGTTTTTCTTGGCAGCGGACCGCGCTGCCACGGAAGGCAAACAACAAAACCTTCGGGAGGAACAAGATGAATTCACAGCAGATTGCAGAACTTACGACCAAGGCCGTCGAGGAATTGGCGACAGCGCTCGAAGCGGGGCGCAGCGAAACGCTAACGCAGTACCTAGCGGCCATCGGCCGCTTCCACAAATACTCGTTGCACAATGTGATGCTCATTGTTTTGCAGAAACCGGAGGCAACCCACGTCGCCGGCTTCCATACTTGGCACAAACTCGGTCGACACGTTCGCAAAGGCGAAAAGGGTATCAACATCTTTGCGCCGATACTGCGGCGAAAAAGGGAGCCGGAAAACGGAACGCAAGAGAACCCGGAAGAAAGCGTTCTTGGCTACCGGCCGTGCACCGTCTTTGACGTGAGCCAGACGGACGGCAAACCGTTACCCTCCATCGGACGAGTGCAGGGCGACGCCCGCCACTACGGTGAGAAGCTCGTCGCCTACACGCTCTCGCTCGGCATCCGGCTCGAATATTCCCCGGCGATAGCTCCCGCGCGGGGCATTTCGGAAGGCGGCAGAATTACGCTGCTGCCTGAGTTGGATTCGGCGGAACACGCGGCGGTCCTCGCACACGAACTAGCGCACGAGATTCTCCACCACCAGCCGCGTCGAGCAGCGACCTCGAAGACAATCCGGGAGACCGAAGCCGAGGCCGTAGCGCATGTCGTCTGCCAAGCCGTAGGACTTTCCACGGGGACGGCTTGCGCCGACTACATCCAGTTGCATCGTGGAGACGCGAAGTTGCTTTTCGAAAGCCTCAATTACATTCGCTTGGCGGCCGGGAGGATTCTCGAAGGAATTCTGGAGAACAAACTCAACCCCGACCTGTCGGATGCGAGCCGCTGCTTGGGTTAGCCGTGGTCGATGGAGCCGCTGAGTACGGCTCCGATACACACAACTACGTGCCGGACCTTAACTTCCGGGTCTTCGTCGCTGAGATGATTAATGCCGCAGCTCCTTGAGGATTGGCGGATTAGGGGGCACCACATCGCTTTTGTTCCCACACTTTTCATAATGGGAGTTCTTCAAGCAATAGGTTGTGGACGACCACGTACCGGGGGTTCCCTTCTCGTCATCCTGCTCTTGATCGTATTCGGTGATTTGGGACCAGTCGGGAGAGACGGTGAAGTCTTGGGCTTGCGGACTCGGCCCTAACTCCGCAATGACGTCGCCTAGTTTGAGCGCCTCATAGATTTTGTTGTCTGGCGTGAGACGGTAGACATCCAGCTCCGTCCGCGGGCACGTACCACACTGCCCTGAGCCAAATTCGGAATAAGAGACTAGCGGGCCGATCTTAACGAGCAAATCCTCATTAGGAAGGCGGTGCGTCGCTAGGCCTTCCGCTTCTACTCTCTGTTTAAAGACAGTCCCCTGGTTGTCCTTCTTGTGCGCGAGCTGCGGGCCGCAGACCCATTCGCCCGGGCGGACGCTGATCCAGAAATCATGGATAGGTCGAACGTTCGGCGACAAACCCGCTGGCTCGTAACGATAGCCGGCGGCGCCATTGACGATGAGGAAAGCGTCGGATTCGTACTCTCCCTTTTGCTCCTCCTGGGGAATGAACCAGGCATCGCGTACTTTGCCGTAGATATCTGTGCCACTAAGAGGCAGGTCGCAAGGCGTCATGCGGAAGACGCGCGGCGGATCGATGTGCAGGCTGTTGAACGTTTCGGGCTTGGCCCAAACGCGCACCGGAGAAGAGCCGGAGAATGTACCCATCTTTTTCCCTGCCGGTGCCGCGCTAAAGACATCGACTAGGAGGCGTAGATTGCGCAGGTCAAGCGAGGGCAGCGGCGGGAAGATTCCATAGGGAATCAGGACCTGAAACGTATAACCCTTTGCAGACGGCGAATACCAGAATCTTGGGGTCCCGCGGGGCTTGAGAAGTTCGGGGATTTCTTGCTTACTCGCAAAGCGCGAAGCGATTTCTTCGTAGGCGGGAGCCGCGTAGGATTCAATGGCGTAGTCAGGCGCGAGGACCCACTGGCGCAAGAATAGCCGCTGAAAGTAGCGGCGGTATTTCTGCTGTTTCGCGGCCCATTCGCGGCAAGCTCGTAGGGCCTCAGGCGATGAATCCCGAGGGGCTTCCAGATTATCCACACACGAGTCAGCGCCGTTGGGGAGAGTGTTTTCGCCGAACTGATGACCCCAACCGATAGGCGGCAGGGCCGGATCAACGGCTGCAGCGAGCCAAATTTCAATATGATCCTTCGCTAGCAGTGAATCCTTGTTATGTGGAAAATCCGGCGGGCCGTCCTCGATGTCCCCGGCAATCAAAAGTCCCTTCCCGATATTCGAATCCAAAAGGCGGCCTCTACGCGCGCCTTCAGCCTGAGGCGTGAGATTGATGTCGGGTGGCACCGAAGTGTACTCGTTAATGGAGCCGTCGATCGTCGCGGGATGAATTTCCCCGACAGTTACGTCTGGACCCCGCTGGGCGCACACCGCGGACGAAAAGGCGAGCACGGCTTGCAGTGCAAAAGACATTCGCATCTTTACCTGCGCTGGCATGAAATCAACTCCGCAAAATTGACCCAGCTTTGGCGCGGCTCTTTCCAATGTAAACTAGCTTCCGCGCGTTCCGCGGTAACGAAACAATCTCGAGTATCGTAAGCCGCATCCAATGCCTAGCTAAAACCCACTGCGGGCATTGTCCGAGCCTCAGGTCTAGAGATCAAACCTTCAGCAACCTCACCGGCGATGGCTGCTGGAATTTGACGCTTCTCCGTATAAGACGTAAGTCACGGAACATAAGCCGTCGCCTTTGGTCGCAAGAGCGGGGCGTCGGCAGCCTATTTCTTGGGTGGATTCCTTCGCTGGAGAGCAGCCTCCATTAACGCTTGGCTCTCTTCGCCAATGCGCATGGCAATTCCGGTCACGCGGCCCACAACCTCAACTTCGTTCGGATGGCGAAATGTCCGAGTCGGCTCGCCCGAATCCGGATGCGGAATGAGGGTCAATATTCCGTTCTCGATCTGGCACCATCCGCAAGCGTAACCCGTGCGGAGATCCAGAAAATAGATCGGGCGCGCGAACTGCGACTGGGTCGATCCTCTGCTAAACGGCCCTTTCTGGACCCGTGTTTGTTTGGCATCGATTTGTACGAACGTTCCCGGTGGCAGGAGCGGCCACATGGTCCTATCTTCCATTCCGATATAGCCGTAAAGCGAGCGCCGCAGGTCCAGGCGCCGCAACAGTGGAACTGGCACATCGCCCCAGATGTCGACCAACTGGGAAAGTAGGTTCGTCTTCATCAATTGCGGGGCAGCCTCTGGATTCGCTACGCTTTCGGTGGATTCCTCGGGCGGCGTTAAAAGGTAGGTCTTCGGCGGACGGAAAAGCGGACGCTCTTTGGTGATTTCATCGGGCTCGATACCGTACCACTTTTGGATTTCGGCAATCTCGAGCTGGTAGATCGCGGCCAGCGTTGCCGTCTTGAAGCTGCCCGGCACAAACCGCCCTTTCTCGACATCGACGATCCAAGCCTTGGAAAGTGCGTAATCGGAGTTCTGCCGCTCCACGGCTAACTCCGTGCTGCGATGCTCCATAGCGCGCAGGCTCAAACCGAGACGCACACGTATTCTCTTCAGCCTCGCACCCACGCGTTGCAACACCTCGGGATCGGCCATAACTGAATAATACTCCAGAGCATACTTGAGTGTCGATGAACCCTGCCTCAAGCTCCCTCGAATCCGTAACTGCCGAAAGCATCTCGATCCGGACACCCTGTCCACAACTCCGGACACTATTAGAAATTCGACCGAAAACAAGGGCGCTCCTTCATCGTAGCCCGACACGGCGCATCTTCCCGTCGGCACTCCTAATGAAGCGAAGCAAGGGCTCGGACCCCTCTCCAAACGGCGCCGATGATCGCACTTTCCGCTCGTCAAAGGCCTCCTCCCGCGATCGAGGAGCGGGCGCCGGTCGCGAGATTGTCGAACGTGTCCGCGGGATTCTTTCTGCCAGGAACCTTACCCTTTATAGAGTCTCTGCCCTCGCGAAGGCCATGTACCCGCGCGAGCCGGGCTACCACGTTCCTCGCAATTTCTACTTTCAGCTTCGCTCAAAAGCATGGAATCCGACGATTCATCAGCTCGTTGCGCTGAGCCGAGTTTCCGGCTACAGATTCGTCGACTGGCTGGCGGTGTTCGGATTTCGATTAGGTAGCATTCCCCGTTTGCAGTCTGCTTTTCCTTATCCTCGCACGACGCTGCTGGATAGCAGTTTGTATGATGAACGTGAACCCATCCCCTGGTTCGAGGACCGGCTAGCCAGCGGCAAGACTCCTCCCGTTTCGCCTTTGAGCCAGCTTCTTGAACCCTCGGGGGAGCGGCGCCTGGGGTCCTTTGTTGTGGCGGACCGTGGACCGTATTACTACGTCAAAATCGGCAGGCAGGACGCCTTCGCTTTTCCTGATCTCCTTCCCGGAAGCATCGTGCGTGCGAACCCTCGGCTCATGGAACAGATGTCTCCGACACCACCGGGAAAAGTTTCGAAGCACATTTTTCTCATCGAGCACAGCCGCGGACTTTGTTGCTGCCGATTGTTCTTCGAAACCGGGAATCGCGTAGCGCTAATGGCAACCCAGCTTCCATTTGCAAACGTGGAGATGGAACTCGGATCCGAGGCAAAAATCCTCGGAGTCTTGGACATGGAATTCCGCCCCACGTCCACTCACCGGCGAATCGCACTTTCGTCGTGCGCTCCAACCGAGGTCGCTCCCGATCTCGCGAAACACTGGGCGCCTGGTCCACTTAAGCAGCAGAAAAATGATGTTGAACCTCTTGCTGCATTGCTGTTGCGAGGCGCCCGCCTGCGCGCGAGCCTCTCCCTTCGTCGAGCGTCTGAGATGAGTCGTGTCATCGCAAACGCCCTAGGAGACGAACAATACTTTGCCTCTCCCGCCTGGCTCTCGGATTTTGAAGCGAAAGCCCTTCCGCCCCGGCACATCCACAAATTGCTGACTGTGTCGATCCTCTATCCCATTCGTTTTTTTAACCTCCTCAACTCCTTAGGGCTAGCACTGAGCAGTACCCCTACGGCTCCAATCCCAGACGAGTGGATGAATGGGCTGGACCGGCAGGTTCCAGCCGAAGAGATAGCTGGCAACGACCGACCGTCGGCCAGCGGATTTCTAACCACGACCTTGCGGCGAATCGGCGGCGTGCCATTTTTCTTGTGGCGCTCTCTTCCATCCCTATGTGGGTTGTCCGAAATTAGCTTGCGCGACGTCTTCTGGGTGGGCGGTCAGCTCGAACCCTTGCATCCAACTCTCGCCGGGGCATTGTTCGTCGTCATCGACCGAAGGAAGCAAAGGCCTCGCATTTTCCGCCGCAAGGCTCCCTGGGAGCAACCCGTTTATCTTGTCGCACGACGAGACGGGTCCTACTTGTTGGCGAGCTGCAACCTAGAAAATAGCACTATCGTTGTGCATCCCTATACGGAGGGCTTTGTCCGCCCAGAGCGCCTTCGTGACCGCGTCGATGCGCATGTAGTGGGACAGATTGTGACCGTCATTCGCTCGCTTCCTTCGCCGCCTTGACACAAATACCACACCGGAATCGGTCGGATTCCCTTCTTTGAAACAAATAGAGTCAAAATGCGAACGGTCGCGCTGCGAGCAAATCCGTCTTCTCATCTCCAATCCGTGTAGGGGATTGAGTTTTCCTAGAGATAGTGTCAGTTCAAGAATATTTTTTCGAGTCAGTAGCTTTCGTCCACGGCCTCTGACAGGCTCACCTTCGTTAACAGGTTTTGGCGTCCAAAGCCGAGGGTTTTCGCCTTGAAACTATTGGAACAAGTCCGCTCAACCCATAACCAGGATGGAGCCGTCGTCCTCGACATACGCCAGGGGCAAATGTTCAGGCTGAACCCGGTTGGATCGCGCATGTTCGAACTTCTCAAACTCGGCTACCCCGAATCCCGAATCGTCGACGAAATCAGTCGCGAGTTCGGCGCCGCGCGAGATACCGTCGAAATCGATCTCCGCGAATTTCTCAGTCAGCTCGCAAAACACTGCTTGGTCCAGCAACAGAAACCGGAGAGTCCCGCCGCCCTGTAAAGGCCCTCACCGATGTCTATCCCAAAACAGCTCGACCACGATCTTTTCCGCATTCTTCTCTATCGGAACCCGGCGACGGAGCTTCTGCTCGAGACTTCCACGAACGCATTCCGCCTTCCTTGTGTCCCAATTCCGGCGCACACCCGCATTGCGCAAGAGCTTACGGAATCGATCAAGACTTTGTGGAATCTTGAAACCTACTGCCTGTTTACGCTCCCTTATAGCTCGAACGGCCGCCAAGCCGTCTTGGAAGCCTTTGGGCCGAAGAGCGAGTCTCCGTACGGAATGCAGTGGGTTTCCGTTGCGACTCTGTCCGCTCATGACTTCGAAGATGGCGTTGACTTCGCGATTTTCCAAGATTCCCTGGCGACATTGGGACGATATGCCGGCGGCGAACTCCAAGGCGTCTTCGGACACCCCGGCTGGCTGCATGAGGTAACGGAATGGGTGGAAGCCGAGGTCAAGGCCTGCGGCCTTTCCCTGACCGGTTCGTTCCGTCAATTAAACGCTAGCCCCACATTCAGTCTGATTCGCTTCGAAACCAACGGCCCAGCCGTCTGGTTCAAGGCCGTCGGCGAACCGAACCTCCACGAACTTCCCATTACGGTATCCCTTACTCGGCACTTTCCCCGGTACCTGCCCCCAATCTTGGCAGTCCATCCAATGTGGAACGCGTGGCTCTCCGTGGAACTCTCAAACACCACGTTAGATAAACTCACAGAGCTTTCTGTCTGGGAGAGGGTCGCGGAGAACCTCGCGGAACTTCAAATTGCCTCGATCGGAAAGTGTTGTCGACTCCTGGACAATCAATGCAGGGATCTAAGATTGGCAAAACTTATCGAGCTGATTCCGCCCTTTCTGGCTCGCATGGCCGAATTCATGTCCGCCCAGCGAAAACAGCCTCCGCTGCCTCTCACAATTCCCGAACTTGACTTTCTTGGCGAACGATTACAAGAGGCCATCTCCGTCCTCCAGGATTTCAGGTTTCCAGAAACGCTGGGGCACATTGATTTCAATCCCGGCAACATTTTGATCGCGCCCGCGCGCTGCGTCTTTCTGGACTGGGCGGAAGCCTGTGTAACACATCCTTTCACGACTTTCGAATACCTAGCCGAGCACCTTCGACGCAGCGGTATTGCAGACGCGTGCGGATCGAATCGAGTAGCGGCCGCTTATCTCCATCCTTGGCGCTCGTTTTTCTCCGCGGAAGACCTCACTCGCCCGATGGCGGTTTCTCCCCTAGTGGCAGTTTTTTCTTACGCCGTTGCGGCGAACGCCTGGCGCTCGCCCGACACCTCGCACGATTCATTGGAAGCCGGATTCCTTCGCAGCTTGACGCGGCGCATGCACTCCGAAGCAAATCGACTGCCGGATCGGGGTGTACGATGCTCCGCCTGATTCAAGACCAACCAATCTGCTCGGTCCGGCCCGCTGCTTTGCAGCAATTCGTCCGAAAGAAGAGGTATATGCATGTCGCTACTTGTCCTGCAGGCGTATCTAAAGCTGCTTCACTTTCACCTCTATTTGGTCCGAGGAGATTTCTCGGCCCTGTACGAGAGAGTCCGAAAATCCGCGGTGAACAAGACGGCACCCATTCCCGACGGCGTGGAGAGAATCTGTGCGGCAGTCGACATGGCTTGCATCTGGTATTGGAAGGAAGTGTTCTGCCTGCAGCGATCGGCTGCCACGGCTTGCCTGCTAAAGCGCTACGGACATCCCGCGCAACTGGTCATTGGAGCGCGTTTCGCACCATTTAAAGCCCATGCGTGGGTGGAGCTGGACGGACAGGTTGTTAACGACAAGCCGTACGTGCCTGAAATCTACGGCGTCTTGGACCGCTGCTAGCCCGATCCCCTCGGAGGAAACACAATGAGTGTTCAGTTCGGAATTTGGAATGAGAAGGGATCCCCCCTCCATCCGGCGCAACTGGCGGGCGTACGGCTTGTCTTGACGCCTTACGCTCCAGACGGTATCGAATGTCATTCGCAAGAATCGGTCGCGTTCCTTTTCTGCCCACTTCAGGGAGCATCGGAATCGAGTCGCGACCAAAGATCAATCGTCTCTCACGCCGATGTCGTTTTGACCTGGGACGGCCGCCTCGACAATCGACCAGAACTAATCTCCAAACTCTCCGAGCGGATTGGAATCGATGCCTCCGATGCTGACGTTGTCGCCGCCTGCTACCGGTCTTGGGGTTTGGAGTGTTTCGCTGCGCTTCTTGGCGATTGGGCGCTAGCCATTTGGGATTCCGCGACGCGCTCGCTCATTCTTGCGAAGGATTTCATCGGCGCTCGCCAGCTCTACTATCGTGCAGAGAAAAACCAAGTCACCTGGAGCACGGTCATCGAAGCGTTGCTTCAGCCAGGAAATGACCCACCGGAATTTAATTTCGAATATCTTGCCGGTTGCGTGTCCTTTCTGCCCGCCGCGGAGTTAACACCTTATGCAGGAGTTTTCTCCGTGCCGCCGTCTTCCTTTCTCCGCATTCAAGATGGACGATTGACCATCAAGAAATACTGGGACTTTAGCCCTTCGAAAACCATTCGATATCGCTCGGACTCAGAATACGAAACTCATTTTATCGACGTGTTTCGAGAGTCCGTCCGGCGCCGTCTGCGCGCGCGGGCCCCGGTATTGGCCGAACTGAGCGGCGGAATGGACTCTTCGTCCATCGTTTGTGTGGCGGACACTTTGGGAGGATCTGGAAAAGAGGGCTGTTCCAATCTCGAAACCATCTCCTATTACTCCAGCACCGAACCCGATTGGGACGAGAAACCTTACTTTGTAAGAGTCGAACAGATGCGTGGGCGCTCCGGTTCACATGTCGACGTCGGCCCTTATGGATTTTTCCGGTTTGCGTATGATTCGATCCGGCCCGCATTCATGCCCGGAGCTCGACCGGCGACGCAAGCTGACGAGGAAATTGCCAGGTGTATGAGATCCATTGGTAGCCGAGTTCTCCTGTCAGGTTTGGGCGGAGATGAGGTCATGGGCGGTGTGCCAACGCCTGTGCCTGAGATATCCGACCTCCTGCTTTCTGGCAATTTTCGCGAGTTGGCTCACAAACTGCGAGTCTGGGCGCTCGCGCTTCGCAAACCGTGGTTGCATTTGTTCGCGGAAACAGTCCGCGATTTTCTCCCGAAATCGTTAGCTGGGATCCCTCCCACGGAGGCTCCATCCCCCTGGATACGAACCGAGTTCGCGAAGCGTTATCGGCAGGCCCTTTTGGGCTACCCGCGCCCGATAACGCCATTTGGCCCTCCGCCCAGCTTTCAATACAACATGCAGACAGTTGAAGCGCTACGCAGGACCCTTGCGTGGTCTCCTCTGTCCTCTGAAATGCTATGCGAACGGCGATACCCCTATCTGGACCGGACGTTGCTGGAGTTCTTGTTCGCCATTCCCCGCGAGCAATTGGTGCGGCCGGGACAAAGACGGTCATTGATGCGCCGCGCAGTGCGTGGCATCGTACCGCCTGAAATAATCGGCCGTCGAAGAAAAGCATTCGTATCAAAAGCCCCAAGGAATGCACTCGCGCACGAGGCGCACAACATTTCCGGTAGAGACTTCGTTACCAGTCAAATGGGGATCGTGAACCGCGATCGCCTGCTGAAAGAAATCAAGAACGCCGCACTTGGCAAAGACGTATCGCTCGTCCCGCTTGTCCGGACGATCACTCTTGAATGTTGGTTACGTCATTTCAACCAACAACGAGTGGTCCTTTCCTGCGCGGACAAAGCCCAGGATGAACAAGCACTTCCTCAGCTGAGACAGTCCATACAGAAAGGAGGTGAACTCCATGAAATATGAAAAACCTGAAGTAGTGATTTTGGACCAAGCGATCCTCGCCGTCCAAAGTGTGCACAAGTCGGGTCCCAGCATCGACGTGCTTCCTTCCGCCGCGGCTTATGAATCTGATGAGTAACGGCACGGATCTCGAGGTCCCCGGCCAGGACCTTGAGGTCTCTTCTTTCAACCGACAGGAAACCCCTAACCTTTAGCGCCGTGAGCGAGATCTTCGCCACACTCGCAAGAAAGGAAAAAACCATGAAGTACGAAAAGCCTGAAGTCGTCGCGGTCGAAACTGCAATCGAGGTTGTTCAAAACTCAACCAAGATGGGGTTGAATTTTGACACTAAGCCTTCGAATGCGGCGTACACCTCGGACGAGTAGGTCCGATGCGTGCCGGGCTCCCGCCCGTCGAGAACCCGGCACGATTACCGCCCTGAGGGAAGGCCGTCTCGAATTTGCTTCTTGAGATCTCGCCAGCGCCCGTACTGCTCGGTCTTTCGAGGGTCCGGATCTTCGTGGCCGTTCAACCAGAAATCAAACCAGTCGACGTTTCCCCCCTGCGAGACAAGCCGATTGAGCGGTTTTTCGAGAACGTGAACGCCATCGAGAAACACGACCATATCTACGGGCTTTCGCAACCGTTTCATCATTGCAAACCATTCCCATTCGACGAACACGTCGAGGGGATAGGCAGCCACAATGCGGACCGGCACCTGCGCGGACATGTTCTCCACCTGGAAGCCGGGCGCTTCACTGCTCCACGATTCCATTCCCTTGCCGGACGGGGTTGTGCCCATGATTTGATCCATCTCGTTGTCCGGGTAGCCGCGATTCGCCATCGCCGCATAGATGAAATAGCCCATGTCGATTCCATCGGAGACTGCGACCGCCTTAAAAGGAAAGTTGGAATGTGTCAGCGCGTACTTCACGTACCAACACGTACGGCTGAAACCCATGATGCCCACTCTCGAACGGTCTACGAGGCCGCGCGCGTCTAGGTAGTCAACCGCACCTTCATAGGCCGAGATTCTCCATTGCGCCTCCGCCCCCGTCGCCAAGTGGCCGAGGACTGCGGAACGATCCGGTTTTTCGGCTTGCAACACCATGATGCCTTTGGCGGCGAGTGGCTGCGCCGCAAAAACGCTGGTGTAGGGGCCATCGATCTCAAACCGGTCCGGCTGAAATCCATGAGTCTGAATGACCAGTGGGTAGCGTCGGCCTGGAACGAAGTCCACGGGATAGTAAAGCCCTCCCTCAACCTCGTGGCCGTCTCTGGCTTTCCAGCGAATCTGTTCTTCCCGTCCGAACCTGATTCCGGCGAATTGCGGGTTGAGATCGAGCAAAACCTTTTTCTCATGGCCGGCTTCCGTCGCGACGATTCTGGGTGGGAGGTTCAGTCCCTCATCGAGACCGATTTCCGGGATGCTCGTCGACGTTTGATCCTGCCGAGCTTCTTCCCAGAGAGCTAAGCGCTTGCGGAAACGAACTTCGGTCGTTGACACTCCGCTCTGGCCGATCCTTCCCACGCCGAAGACGAGTTCGTAGGTCTTGGCATCCCAGTGAAGCAGTTTCAATTCTTTGTTCGAGATCTTGGTGATTTCGCCGGAGGGAAGGTGAATTTCGGCGACGAACGGGCCTTTGCGTCGTACTTCGCGCTCCTCATCCGAAACGTTGTCGAGAGGAAGATAGCTATTCGTGACGACCGCCGATTCGCTGTCCGGCAGCCAAACCGCCTCCGATCCCAGCCCCGTGAACGCAACAGGCGCATCGACAAGTGGCTTTTCGGTGTGCGTCACCGCGTCGAAGAGAATCCAACGTCGCAGCATTGAATATTGGCCTGCGGCTAGATTCCAGCGCGTCCACTTCTGCATCAAGGCGTCGGAATAGTCTCGCCAGCTCTCCGGTATCCGTTCGCTGTTCGCCAGCAAGAGCACGTACCTCCCATTCGGAGAGACCACAGGCGGATCTTCCGAAGAAGGAAACGGCAGGAGGAAGTTCTCGGCAAGAACGACGGTTGGTTGTTTTTGATTCTCGCGCTGCAAAACGACGCGTACATGATCCGACCACTGTTCATCGGGATGTCCGAGAAGGACATCCGTGATCAGTTGCGTCGAGATAGGACGGCCAAAGCGTTGCCAGGAAGGGTTGGACTCACCCTCAATTGCTTCGGCCGTGTAGGCGATGACATTTCCGGTGCCAAGCCCGTAGGAGATCACGTTCGTGGGCGAGTCCGTGATTCTTCTGAGCTCACGCGTTCGACAATTGAAACGGTAGACTTGATGCGTTTCGCCGGGATGCTCCCCAAGGAATACGATCGTTTCGTTGTCGCCGAGCCAGCGCACCGACTCGATGCCAGGACGGTTCGAAGAGGATTCGATCCTCAACAACACCTCGTGCCGCGCTGAACCAAATACGTCCGAGGTCTGCCAGACAATCAGCGAGTACTCATTGCTGTTGGTGCTGATGTGTCCCTTTCGCACTACCACTGCGAATTTGCTTTTGTCCGGCGAGAAAATAGCCACACGCCCGGCTGAGCTTCCCCCTCCGAGATCACCGGGATCAGAAAGGCGTGTCATTTCAATCGCGTCTTCAATCCTGACCGGGCGACCGCCCTCAGTTCTCTCGTCATCTGCGGTCGCCGCTCTCAGACCAACCGTCGGAGCAAAGCCACTCGTTTCGATCAACAAGAAAGCAAAGCTCAGCATAAGCCTCGGTACACTTGGCCGCTTCGGCTGTTTGGTAGCGTTCTCGTTCTTGCACACGCGTAGCAACTCCTCTCCGAATACGAATTCCGCTTTCAAATTGCTAAGGTGAAATGCGAACTAGAAGATCAGTTTCAACGCAAGTTGGATGCTTCTCGGACCACCGATTTGATAGAGCGAGCTCAAGGAGCCGCCGCCGAGATTTCCACTGTCAAGACTTGCGCCGAGCATTTGGCTCGAGAGGCCAAAACCGCCTTCGCCAAAAGCGCCCGATGGAGGTCCAAAGTTTGGGTGATTCAGTACGTTGAACAGCTCCGCTCGAAACTGGAGACGGAGAGGCTCGCGGAAAACAAAGTCGCGGTGCACGCCCAGGTCCCATTGCGCGGCGCCGAAGCCTCTCAGCAGGTTTCGCGGAGTATTTCCTTGCCGCGATGGATTTCCTGTCGCGGGATCGACGGGCGGGTCCGCGAAGGCAGCAGGATTGAACGCTTTTCCGCCCGGATATTGCGGGCCAGTCAGGTAGAGCGGCTGCCCCGCGACGAGATCTGGACGAACATTCGCCAGAAACCCGTTGTTGAATTCCGAGAAGTTCACATCGCTCAGGTCTACGGGCGATGACGACCGCACCAGGACAATGTTCTCGACGGACCAGCCGCGCAAAAGCAATCGAGCAACCGGCGTGTGCTTGGGAAAGGGCAAATCGTACGTCAGGCCGGCGGTTATCGCATGGCGAACATCGAAGTCGGAGGAAGCCCGGTTTGATCCAGCAGCACCTGCCGCCACAAATGCGTTCGAAAGGACCGCGTTCGAACCGGCTGAACCCGTATCGATGGAATGTGCCCAGGTATACGACGCAAGCGCCTGCAAGCCATTCGATAACCTGCGCTGAAACTGAAGCTGCAGCGCATCGTAGTCCGACGTACCTCCATTGCTCACAAATTGCGCTTGCGCAACCTTGCCGCCGCCCGGAGAGCTAACGTCCGCAGTGAAGAGCAACCGCCGCCCTTGCGCCCCGACATAGGACACTGAAAGCGCTTGGCCGCTTCCAAGCCCTTGCTCTACTGCGACGTTCCATTCGAGCGTGTAAGGAAGCTCGAGATGCGGATCGAAAGCATAGAGCGTAGCGCGGCTCGATGGTCCCGGTGGAACCACCTGAGGTGGTGCAGCCGTTGTAGAATCCAGTGGAAAGGTGCCTCCCGCCTTTGACGCCAGAGCCCCGAAAGGATAGTGATTCGTCCCGATCTGATTCCCCACTTCCGAGCTCGCCAAGTCATAAAACATGCCGAAACCGCCACGAAACACGGTCTCCCAGTTCTGGTTTTGGCGGAGTTGATAAGCCAGACCAACTCTTGGAGCAAGATTTCCGTAGGTTGTTTTATAGGGCGGAACGCCCGACGGAGCCAATGCCAATTGCGAAAAATCGCTGAGGTTGAAACCAGTGACGGCTGGAAGCTTCGGTCCCTTCAGGGTGTCGGGAGCGAAATCAACATCCCAACGCAGACCATAGGTTAACGTCATGCAGGGGGCAACGTGCCAGGTATCCTGCGCGTAGAGACCCTGATTCCGGAAAAGCAACGTCGCCGGCGAATTGG
>Ga0209060_10001106_pt1 | contig 32583 bp, 47 predicted proteins | sample Coa_R1_8_FD_187155 | JGI IMG/M metagenome (GOLD analysis project Ga0209060, IMG submission 187155) | Surface soil microbial communities from Centralia Pennsylvania, which are recovering from an underground coalmine fire - Coalmine... | ecosystem: Environmental > Terrestrial > Soil >...
CAATCCTACTAATGCCAGAGGATCACCAGCGGACGGGAATACTGGTAGCGGAGCCCGTTGAGACCGGCGCCGCCATCGCGCACGATGAAGCGGGGCAAGTCCGCTCGATTCCGTTCCGTGTTCACCGTGCGCATCCACTGTTCGAACTGCGGAGCGAGCACGGCTTGCACTTGTGCCCGGCTGACTCCTGGACGGAGACGCGCCATCGTCACTACCCATTCGGTGTTGGGGTCGTTGAAGAACTGTTGTGCTCCCTCGCCTGCGAGCGTCAGGATGGCGTGGAGGGGAATGTAGACATCCGGTGCTAGGGCCGGATCGGCACCGAAGAACTCAGGCGGGGCCACGCCGATCACGGTGAACGGATGCTGGTTGATAAACACGGACTTGCCGGCGGCATTTTCGGCGCTTCCGAACCGCCGATGGCTGAGGGCATAGCTGATGACCGCAACGGGCCCGGCGCCGGCGCGGTCGTCATCGTGCATAATGAGGCGTCCCGCGGCCGGGGGAACTCCCAGTGCGTGAAAGTAATTGCCGGTGATATATTCGGTCCTGGCGATTTCTGCCCGATCTCCGGCCGCAAAATGAAGATCGCCCGCTCCCTGGTATCCGAAGACCTCGCAGAAGATACGGTTGTTGCTCTGGAACATGGCGAATGCCGGATATGAGAACACACTGTCGCCGTACCCCGTCTTGGCCGGCAGGAAGCTGTCGTCATGCGTGCTCATGCCGTGGACTTCATTCTCTTTGGTCCAAAAACTGAGAATCACCAGCCGCTCCGGATGGTTCACCGGCAACGACCGCAACAGAATGGAGTCCATGAAGCTGAAAATGGCCGTATTGGCGCCGATTCCCAGAGCCAGCGAGAGAATGGCCAGTGCGCTGAAGGTTTTGTTGGATGCCATGTTGCGCAGTGCGTAGCGCAAGTCCTGCGCGAATTGTTCGCCTAGCGTCCAGCCCCAGGCCGCCCGCGTCTCCTCCGCGACCCGCGTCACGTTCCCGAGGTCGCGCACCGCCTCCAGCCGGGCCTCGGCGGACGACCGGCCTTCGGACATTCGCTCTTCGGATTCTTCTCCGAGGTGAAATTCGAGCTCGGCGCGTAGCTCGGCTTCTTTATCCCGGCGATGCGCCAGCCACGTGAGTTTGCGAAAGAATGCCTTCATTGCCCCTCCTGTCCAGTGGGATTCAGAACCAGCCCGATGGCCCGCGAAAGCGCCTGCCACTTGGATTGCTCCTCGGCCAGGTGCTTGCGGCCGGCCGCCGTCAGCCGGTAGTAGCGCGCCCGTTTGCCTTTATCCGAAAGCTGCCACGACGCGGAAATCCAGCCCTTGGCTTCGAGCCGGTGTAGCGCCGGATACAGCGATCCGGTTTCTACTTGCAGCAGTTCTTCACTGGTCCGCTGGATATGTTTGGCGATGGCGTGGCCGTGGCTCGGACCGGGAAGCAGGGTGCGGAGGATCAGCAGGTCGAGCGTGCCCTGCAGCAGTTCAACGCGAGGTGGACCGGGCATTGTGTAGCAAGTCTACACTATTTTGTGTAGGATGCCTACTAAACTTGACGACCCTGGCCAAGTTCGACACGCGTCTACGCGATGACTCCATGGTTCGTGGCAGGTGCGATCGCGTTTACACCCTTAGGCCGGCACAGCTACACGCCGGGTTTGTGATTTCGCGATTGTCGACCTTTCGCCTTGCCGCAAAACGCCCCGGCTGGGTGTTGGCCGCACGCGAGCCGGAAGTCGCGTTCCAGGAAACCAGAGGAAAATTAGGCTGCCTTCAGCTCGAAAACTTCAGAATTCGCCGTCGTCCGTGAAACCCCCCTGCCTTCGCGATCGCCGTGTACCCGTGCCCTAAAGCCCTCAATCCGGAGATTTTCTCGGCCACGGCTGCGTCGATCTCCCGCGGTCGGCCAATTTCCTTGCCCTCCGCTTGGGTGCGTGCCTGGCGGCGCACATTCTCGCCGGTGTGCCAAAACCGACCGGTTAACGCATAGCCTGGGCGATCACCTAAGTCCTTTATTTCGCGATCTCACGTGGTCGCCGACCACTACCCTTTCTGCACACCAGGGGCGAGCGCCTGTCGGATCGTGGACACCGGCACGTCGAGTTTCCTTGCAATCGCCCGCCAGCTCATGCCGCTCGAGCGCATGTCCGCGGCGACGTCGCGACGGAATACCCGCGGTGGGCGGCCGCAGTGCTTTCCTTGCCGCCTGGCGCGCTCCATGCCAGCCTTCGTTCGCTCGGAGATTCGGATCCGCTCCTGCTTGGCGATCCATGCGGCGATCGCCAGCATCAGTTCGCCGGCGGGTCCTGTGGTGCGAAAGTGAGCTTCGCTGTAGCTCTCGAACTGCACACCTGAATGTGCGAGCTCGCGAATGTATTCAAACGTCTCCAGGACACCCTCCCGCGTGAACCGGTCGAGCGCCCAGACCACAACGACGTCGAACTGCCGGCGTGAAGCGTCAACAAAGAGCTGCTTGAACGCGTCGCGCTCGCCGGTCTTTCCGCTCATGTGATCGACGTATTCGAGCGCGATTGACCACCTCTGCCGCGCGCAGTATTCGCGAAGTTCGTGTAATTGATTGGTGCTGTCCTGGCCGCGTTCTTTCGAAACGCGCGCGTAAATGGCCGCCCGCATACCCGCCCCATCTGTTACTGTGCTTGCACGCGCGAGGGGAACTGCGTCGTTCTGAAACTAGACTAGCAGGCTAGTAGACGCCGGGCGGGTACCGGTCTCGCCAACAGTGCGGGCCGATCTCGGCACACGACCGCCACCAGTCCGCGGCCGGGATCGTCGGCACGCGCAGCCACGATCAGTCCGTTGACCGTGAGCACAGGGCATTAATCCTCCGATCTGCGCGTCGTGTCACGTGCTATTTTTTTTTCAGCCGATCCTTGAGCCAACCGCTTCAGCCGATCCTTCTGCTTCTCGCGGTGATAGAGAACGCCGTCCTCGAAGAGCAGTTTTGGGTCAGGTCTTTTGCCTGGAATGACGGTACCATCGGGCATTCTGAAGTAGTGGACCTCGGCCACGGTCTTTCCTACGGCATCTCGGTAATGCGCGGTAACGCTTGTCGCCCCTGGGTGCCGTTGTAGGACTTCGGGGTAGATTGTGTTGGGGTGGGTATCGATGATAACTTCAGTAAATTCCCCGGCTTGCATGCGTTCCCAGTACCTACCATCATTAAAACGCCGTTGCATCTCCTCTTGCGATAACCTAGGGTGTGGAGGATTGGAGGGCTTAGAGGGCATGGCTAACCTGCACGAAATCTTCGACCATGTGATGAACCTTCTGGCGAATGAGATCTCGCTTGAACAGTTCGAGGACTGGTCCGCCCAATACGCATTAAATATTCACGAATGCGGTGATGAAGACGCCCAGCGGATTGCGTACCAGCTCCGTGGAATACTGAATGCTCACGAAGACGATGAGAACGAAGATATCCTCCGAAGGGAATTGGCTGATGCCATTTTTCCTTATCTCGAATCGGAAGAGCACCAAGTGGGCGATCCAAGCCTGCTCCCGTCAATGCAGTTCAACGTTGAAAGAAACCAGTCTGTCTGCGTTGGATGACGATCGGAATCTGCGCGACTAGCTGGCCGTCCACTAACGCCTGTACCCAGTGAGTTCCGGTTTCACTGATACCAAAATTAAAATCGGTGCTCATGGTAAAACCTCCGGGCCCTGTTGGATCGATTCTTGACCCCAGCAAAAATCTTTGTGGATCGCTTTGTGCGACTACCGCAAAGCTCGGTCCCAGAATCTGGACCTGCAAAGTGTGCGGGAAAATATCCAAATTCGCGCTTAGCTGCACGAGCGTTGCGAATTGGACCGATGCATTCGGCGCCAGAATGAGAGCGCTCATAATGCGGACGGCGCTAGGAAGATCGTTCTTCTCCCACAACACGGCTCCGCAGACCAAGACACTGGCAGAGATGAGGTTTACGGCCATGGTTGGGGATTGTATCAGACCTACGCGCGCGGGCTTTGGTTGCGCTGTGAGCAACCATTACCTGGTTGCATTCACCAACTTTTGCAAAACACTGCCAACACCATCTCTGATCCGCTGGTTGTATTCTTGATAACGACGCCTGCCCAGAACGGGTTGACTCCCGTTCTCATACAGGTCCTGAATCGCATCAATTAAGTCGTGCAAAAAATCCAAGATATTGGAGATCTCGGATCGATCAGTATCGCTGAATAATGCAGAAGCAGCCTCCTCGTTGCTCATTAATCTGTGCGCAAAAATCGCATCCCGTATCGGCCGGTAGATTTGTTCGAACCGCTTGGAGTGAGCGGATAGCTGCTTCTTGAGAATCCGAAGTGCCGCGCTAGACGGTGGTACCCACGCCAGACCAATGAAGCGATCGAGTCCGCCAGCGTCGAAGCCTGCAGACGTCTTTCGTCGACGTAAGGCAGTGGTCGAAAACAACTCAGGGTTCCCGATCATCGCATTAACAGCCTTATGAATGGATAGGGCGTCCGCGGCTGAATCGAATATGCGTCCCAAAGCGATGAACAGCGATGCCTGGAGGGAGTATCTCAGGACTTTCCAGAAGAGGGCCTCCTCATTAAGGATGAGGGCAATCTTTTCGTCGTTCAAGATGGCGCGGTTGAGTCCCTCATACGTGTGAAAAATGGTGACGCCGTCCTCGATTTCCGTGGAAAGCAACTGGACTAGGCGCCAGAATTCCGACTCAGGCATCAACTGGCGGTTGCTGCCCCAGATCTCGTTTTCCGCCTGGATCCAATCGTCGAGGGCGAAGCCGTGCTGCTCTCCTCGTTGTTGATAGATTTCGTATGCGCGCTGGCGGATCCGTTCTTCAAGCGGATTCTCGGAAGAGGGTTCGGGTGCAGGTGTCACGCGTTAGCGAACTGCCCTTTATCTACTTGCGCTCGCCGTTTCTCCGGCGGCGCATTCTGGATGGCCGCAGTTGCAAGCAATGGACATTCGGCTACCTGAGCTTTCACAGTACTGGCCGCAGTATTTGCTGCCCTTTGCCGCCGAACAATTACAGCCGGGATGAGCGCACTTGTGAACTTTGTTCTCAGCCACGATTACACTCCTTTCGCTTTTCCTATCACACCGAGTTCCCGGGCGCAACGGTGGCCGATCGCCACCAACAATAAAAAACTCATTTTGCTCGCTCGTATAGTCCCGTCGTCCTTATCGCGTACATTCGGAAGACCAGCGAGCATAAATTGGCACAATTCAGTTTTAGGGCCTCAGGTCAGGCGTTCCAGTTGGACCTGTCGCTCACCCTTTACAGCATCGGGCTTATCTGGTTGTGAAATGGATTCTCCTTCGTGATCGCCGGTGTCGAAGAGCCGGGGACGACTGGGGCACCCGCACTTGTGCAGAGCGATCGCCCACCGGAACGACCTTGGTCAGATTGTTTCCAAAGGAATTCGGCAAAGGAATAGGGGAATCACCTGCAGCCTCGGGTGAATTTTTCCAGTGTTAACTTCTGGTCTACGGCGATTTTCCACACTGCGAAAACGTGTGCGTTCGGAAGCCTATTGTCCGCAATGGTTCTGTGTTTGGCGACTGCCTTGCCCGATATTTTAGACAGAGCACTTGGAGAATTTCATGGAATCACGCATATTTGACGGAGCAGTGAAGGTTCTGAGCACTGACGGCACACACACGGAAATCTTCAGCGCTGGCGAGCGAGTGAGGAACATTCACCGAATCGGCAAGCGAGTCATGTTTGAGCCAGTCAGCCCGCACCGTATCGCCGGAACGTATGCGATGGAGTGGAGCCAGTTCGAGCTGTACACGACAGTGGTGCTGGAGGCGAGCGCCTAGCTTCCCCCGGTGCGTAGTAGGGCCGCATCTTCGGCATCGTAATCGAGGGGCGGATGCAAGCTCGCCGCCGCGCCCGGCGGGTTTGCACGTTCCCAATCGATCGTCCTCCGGATTCCCTCCTTGATTGACACCGGCTCGCGATACCCGAGCTCACCCCGAATACGTGACGAATCGACTTCCCAATGCTGCGCTGTGTTTCCCGAAGGAACCAAATGGCGCGGCGCTCGCTCCGGCGGCAAGACGAGGAATTCACCATTCCATTTCATCTCTGCGGCAATCTTCCGCGCCCATTCGAGCTCAGAAAACGCGGGCTGCTCAACGATATTGTAGATTCGGCCGGCCGCCCGATTATCGGTTGCAGCCAACGCGATCGCTGCCGCGACATTTTCCACATAGCCACTCGGCGCACGCTGCCAGGCTCTCCTCGAAAATAATCGCACGACGCCCGTCTTCGATGCGCTTCAGCACCGGCCAGAAACGATGCGCAAAGTCGCCCGGGCCGTAGACCATGGGCAGCCGCAGAACGGTGCCGGCGATCTCCGGATCGGACATAACAGTTCTCTTCACCGGGATCTTGTCGTACTCTTCGTCTACCCAGGGAACCAACGCGCGCAGCTTCGCGATCTGCTCGCGCGGATACGTCTCACGCGTTCGCAATGCGGAGTCCTCAGTCAGCGGCACAGGCTCGAGCGGTCCCTCTTCAATGCGATGCAGCACGCCGCAAGCTCGGTACACGTCGCAGCTGCTGATGGCAATTACGCGTCCCGCGATCCAGCGAAAAGCGCTTATCAGATTTTGCGCCTGGCGTCCGGAACTGAGGATCATATCCATCACCACGTCGGCGCGAGAACGAGGCGATCGCGCGGAACCAGGGTGCACCTGGTTGCGATCCGCCCCTCTTTCATCTGTGTACTGTTTGGTTCGCACCAGCATAGACACTAGAGAGAAAAGATTCTATCTATTGGCTACCCAAAAGATCCGATCGAAACAATTGCAGTATGCTCATGCCTCGCGATTTGGGTGAAATGAGAATTGTAAAAGGTAAGGTTCAAAAAAACATGGCGCAATTTCTTCCCTCTGGGTAGAATGAGAACCGTTTCGATACTCGAGCCGGACCAGCCTGTTACGCACCTCCAGGTTTACTAAATACTGTCCGGGGGAATGAAGCACGATGCCTCCTCCAATTCAGCCGTCGCTTGAAGAGCAACGGCTGCGCGCCGCTGAGGCCAGTGGGGGGACCAGTTCCGACCTCATCTACGACCGGATCGTGGAGCTTATCCCGCAGCGCGATCTCCGTGGGCGCGTGCTCGATTACGGAGCGGGTATCGGCAACTTGACGCGCAGGCTATGGTCGCTAGGTCGCTTCGATCAAATTGCCGGGGCGGATATCCTGCCTCGCCCCGCCGATTTGCACAACACGATTTCATGGCACTGCTTGGATTTGAACCGTAGAGACGTTGTTCCCGCTGCCAGCTTCGACGCGGTGATCGCTGCCGAGGTGATCGAGCATCTCGAGAACCCTCGAGAAGTTGCCCGCGAGTTATACCGCGTGCTCAAGCAAGGTGGGACGCTAATCTTATCAACGCCGAACAATGAGAGCATTCGGTCGCTCTTGGCATTGTTGTTCCGGGGTCATTACGTGGCTTTCGATGATAGCTGTTATCCGGCTCACATCACCGCGCTGCTACGCAAGGATTTGGTGCGGATTCTGGGTGAAGCTTGGTTTTCCGGCGTGCGATTCGAGTACTCCAACAATGGTGGTATTCCAAAGATGCCCGTACTTAGTTGGCAGCAAATCTCATTCGGGCTCCTAAGGGGCTGCCGGTTCAGTGACAATTTGATCGCGACGGCAGTCAAGTAAGTGTGCACCCCCGGGGGCCAGCAGGCAGCAAGGCCAACTCCCCAAAATGGGGCAGCGTCACTTAACGCAGCCCAGAAGCGCTACAGGTTGGGGTATTCTACGCACTTGCGGGCCGTCCTCGCGAATTGGCCAACGTTTAGCAGTGGCGGGGAAACTGCCCGGATAGGGCAGCCGCGATGAATCCCGAACAGGCTGAGGCCCTCAGAATAGCCCGAAGGGTGATACTTACCGGACCGGCCGCCAGGTACAGTGCTGAAGAGCTTGAAAAACTGAGGCAAGCTTCGGGCTTTCCAACGAGTATGGCCGTGAGTGTGCACAAGCCGTCCTGATGGACGCGGCCGCCGGTTCTGGTTTCTTTGCTGCGGAGCCACGCGAGGACCGCCGGTCTTAAACCCCCCATATGAATCGGGCGCGAAGGATCTTCAGCCTGGGCCTGTGTTGGTAATAGGCAAGGCCATCACTTTAAGCTAAAATCAACCGATCCCTGTGTGCGTTTTTAATGGCTGTCGCCTGCTTGCGGCACACTGCTCCAAGCGGTCCAGCAATTCGTATCAGATTTCTCCTATACATCTCCCTCAAATATGGGGGCAAAGCCCCCCAATTTTCTATCTCGAAACTTGGACTCACTTCTAGAAATCCGAGGGAAAATGTTCGAGCGATTAGTATGCAGTTTGTGCCTTGTCGGGATGCCGAACCAATTGCTGCTCCTCTCCCCCGCTGGGAAACTAGCAACGCCGAGAATTAATATTTCCATTTTTTGCGGCGGCACCTGAAGACCTTTGGACGCAGTGTCGAAGTTGAGGCCGCGCCTTCGATGGTCTGAGGCGGATATGATCGAATCCAATAATCGACGTGCGCATCGGCGGTATCCCATCCTGCTGCAATTACAGTACAAGCTCATGGCACCTACCGGAGTCCAGCACGTCGGCGTTGGTCAAACCATCAACGTTAGCAGCCATGGTGTTCTCTGCGATGTGAATAAGGAATTACCGAAAAACAGCCGCATCGAACTGTCGATCCAATGGCCATATCTGCTCCACGGTACCTGCCCGTTAAACCTTGTGGTGCAAGGCCGTATTGTTCGGACTGGTTCCCACTCAGTTGCGGTGCAGGCTGAAGCCATTGAGTTTCGTACTGCGGGACGCGTGCCGGTTGGTCGGCGCGCTGTCTGAACCCATAGGCCCCGAGAAGGACATCTGCCACGAGGTTCGACTACGGTCTTCGGTAACGCCTTCCAGAGCTGTCTCAGTGTCGCTTTTTGAACCGCTGGCTCGCCCCCTCGAAGTTGCACAGGCCAATGGCAAGCGCGTTGGTCGGCCCAAGCGGGTGTTTCGCCGGGATGACGTGCAACTCCGGGAACGTGGCGAATCGTGGCGGAGTATTGCCCTGAAACTTGGCATTCCCGTCATGACGGCGGTGGATTCGTATCGTTCCTGGTGTACGGAAACCGTCGGCAAGAAGGGCACTTCGCAACGCCGGAAAACAAATCAGTGAAGTGCAGTTCACGCACCGAGTTGTGTGATCCCGGTTGTTTTACTCAAAAAGCGGGGATCTTAACCACTGCAATATTGGCCAATTTTGCGGAGTGGCTGTCTCCGTTGGTTGCTTGACTGACTCGTGTTGATGTGGCGTTGAGCCAGCAACAGGGTTACCCGAACACGGAGAGCAGCCGTGTTCTCGAACGTGTTTTTCGTAGGAGAGCCGCGCTCTCTTCCATGCTGCGGCGGCGGTCACGAGGTCCATTCCAAACGCCTGGTGGGGCGATGAGGCGCGCGTGGAAAATGAAAACGGCCTCTCGGTGATCGGCCTCTCTTGAGCCTCCAGCAGTGCCTTCTTCGCCTGGGACATGTAGATGATCAGGCGCTCGCGATGTTCACAGTAAAACGTACTGGACCCAGTCTGGCTCATTGAGTCCCCCCTGGTTGGTTGCGCAAATAGAACCTGGTGAACGTGCTCACGGCAGGTTTTGTTTCTCGGACATCAATATCGGCAGGGCGGCTAGTCGTAGCCAGAACCGCCCAATATAAAGGCATTTCATGCCAATGACCGACTACGGCTTCTTTAAGCCGTTGCTCTCGTGCAGCGCAGACTGAACAGCTAGGCATCTGTTTACACCTCCTCAGCCAAGGGGAAACCGCATCCCAGCCGGCGTGTAACGGACGCCTTCGAGAAAGTCGGTTTCCCGCCGACCTCGATGCGACTGAGTCGGGCAAGTTCGACGCCACGGCCGGAGTCATTGCACACAAACAGGTTTCTCGTTTTGTACGTGCGGGATGCGTGAAATGACCCATCAGATCTGAGGTTACTGCTGGGCATTCTGACCCAACTTTCGCAGTGAACATTAACCTTCAATAGTGTGGATCGCCCGAGAGACCGGCAAGCGCTGAGCGGCAAGCCTCCCGTTATCATTCGTTTACCGTCGCTGTACATCATTGGCTATTCAGCTGCCTCCAGGTCGCAGCATGAATGTATCGACCTTTCCGTCTGAAGCAGGAGCGGACGCGGCCCGGGGATTCGGCCGTCCGAAGAAGGCGTTCCTTAATCGCAACCCTCTGGCTCCGTATCCTCGTTGCAGGTGCGGCCAATGCCTCTCGTGCAGAGATAACGAAAAGTGGGATCGCATCTTCGCCAAGTTCGCGTTGAAGGATTATCGCGAAGTTAAGGGGCTGTTTCAGTCCGCGTTGAGGGATATGTAAATGAAACATCTGGGACAACTGCATAACGATACACTGATATCGCTCGGTTCCTCGAGCTTCGATGTTGTTCTATATCCAGTAACAGACAACAACTTGGCGGAGCGTATCGCGGCGGCTCTCACAGAACGCCGAAGAATTGAACAGGAACGGAGGGGACGCGAGCGCGAACGTCTGCTGCGCAAGGATTTCAACGCCCAGGAAGCACGCACGAAACGCGGCGAGCCTCGTGGATTCAGCCAACGAAGTATCGCCCTAAATCAGCTGATTGCTCTGGTGAGTGCTTCGCGTACGGCCGATGCCGCCATCCGCGAGCACGCGCCGCTACGGTCGTTCTAATCTGGTACTCCGACGAAAGGGGATCGCAATGGAAACCAGGGTGTTCTCGGCTTCTGTAGCCGCCTTTGGAATTGACGGCAATCGCTTGGAGAACTTCAACAAGGGCGAATGCGTGAAGAATATCTACCGAATCGGTATGCGAGTCATCTTTGAGCCCGCGAATGTGCATCGGATAGCAGGCACGTTTGTAATGGATTGGACCAAATTCACCAGCAACACCGCCGCGGTATGCACAGCAAAGGCTTGAATTATGGTTCATCGTAGGTAGCAAGCTGCTGGTGGGTAAGACCGAAACCATCGCGACGCTCAAATGATGGGCGTGGCAGACGCGAGGATAATTCTCAGACGCGCATTGGTTCTCCTCCTCGATGCTGGGTGGGTGGAAGCAAAAAAAAAAGCGGAGCTACGGTATGTCGACGGCTGGATAGTCTTCGATGTACTCCTCTTCGTGGCATCCGGAGTATGCGACGGAGCGAGCCCTGAAATCGACTTCATAACGAACCACACGTGCCCACTCGACGATTGCCGCTCTGTCGCCGCCGTACTTCTCCGGATCCTCGAGGATGACGGCCGCGGCGCGCCGATTGGCCTCGGTGAACTGGGCGGCGACGCGCTGGTGATTGGTGCTCATGTGCCGGTCGCCATCGCGCGCACAAGATGGCCGGGGCCATTTTCCTTGCCCGGTGAAGCTCGCCGATTCTGCTGACACCTGCACTCTCCCTCGATTCGCGAGGCGTACTGCCGAATCTCGGCGCCGCATTTACACGTGTAGCTTGCTACGAGCGAATCGTCCGCCGTGACGACTTCGATGGCCTCGATTCCGCGCGCCAGTACATACACGGAAACGGGCGCGTCCATGCCGGGGACCTCCGGCAGCCGGCCACGCTCGATCGGCGAAAACGCGGTTCCGATGACCGTCAGAAACCAATTCCAGTCGCGTGGCCCGCACCTGCCATCTGGCCTGAATTTCTTGAGCGCCCACTTTCGGTCGAGTAGATCGCAGATATCGGCGACGTTGGCACCACGCGCCCGCCAGAAACATTTTTGTTCGAAATCCGGCGGTGGCTCTTCGCCCATGTATGCCGCGAGTTTGGCGCGCAGCGCTGCGAGTTCCGACTCGTAGGCGAAGGGCACCAGATCCGGAACATTCTCTGCCCCTGGCCTTCCAGGAAAGGGTTTTTCTTTGGGGACCAGCGCGGGGAGGACCCCGGCCGCGGTTGTCCAGCCGGCCGGCGCGTCTGCTTTTTGCTTTTCAGCGACGGAGTCGCACGTACTTCCTTCAGGACGGCCTGGCGGCCGAATCGTCGGTTTTTGCGATTCGCCGCCAGTAATCCGCTTCGACGTTTCTGTCTCTTCATGAATCTCTTCAAGCTGACTCTCTTCCGTAGGAACAAGTGTTCCACCACCCCCAGGAACAGATGTTCCACCACCTTGACGCTTTTGTTCCACCACCTCCGGCACGAGTGCCGGAACAAATGTTCCACCACCGGAAGCCGAGGTGGCGTTATTTCTGCCGCGGTAGTAGCAGCCTGGCGCGAATATCGGATGATCTAGAAATTCAAAGTCGTCGGTCGCCTGGCCTCGACAGTCATAGCGCTTTATTCGCTTAATAAAGCCCTCGCGCTCGAGTTCCTCTAGGTACTTTCGAACCGCCCTAGTAGTTGTCCCGAGGTCGGCAGCCAGCGCCGCCTGTGAGGGGTAACATTTACCGTCGCTGCCTGCATACCGAGCCAGCGCAACCCAGCAGGCTTTCGCTCCAAAACTCAGGCCAGAAAAGCGCATCAGAACGATCGGGAACACACCGGACGGGCTTTGACCGTCACGCCCATTAAAGCGCTTGTACGGGACCATCTTTGCCCCGCAAAGTGGTAGAGTATCGGACAAGTGACTGGTTCGGATGTTTCACCGGGGAGTCGCCGCTAGAACCGGCCCTCCCCAGACTCCTTCCTCCTAAAAATCAACGCACTTAAGTACACCAAAGGCTTCGGAGACATTTCTGTAACGGTCGCTGTAACGGTTCAAACGGAAAAGCAGGCGATTGAAGGCGAGCAGGAGTGCTGGGTTTCCTCGTTTTTGTTGGCCTTGGGTCGCATCTGGTCCCCGTAGGTTTGCATTTAGGTTCCAGTGGCCGCAAGGCCGTGAAGGTTCAAGTCCTTTCTCGGGCACCAAACCGATTCTACTGTGCCAACACACCAGCGCGACCTCACCGGTTACACGGGCCACGCGCAGTTTTGCCTCGGCATGGGCGCTGCACAGAAATCGAAGCTCAATCGCGCAGCCTTGCGCGGGCCCGTCACGCCGGAACGATGACCGCTGCCCCGTCGATCGAGTCCTTCTTCAGCGCAGCCAGCGCCTCATTGGCGCTCTCCAGCGGAAACGGCGTAACCTTCGGTCGCAATCCGATTCTTGCGGCCAGTTCGAGAAATTCGGTCGCGTCAGTGCGCGTCATATTCGCAACACTGCGAATCTGGCGCTCGCCCCACAGCAGACTGTCGTAGTCGAACTGAGGCATCCGGTCGAGATGAATGGCGTTAATGGCAACGATTCCACCCTTGCGCAGGCTGGAAAGAGCTGCGACGACCACATCGCCGCTTGGCGCAAACGTGACAGCGCGGTCCAGCTCAACTGGCGGTTTCTCGCGCTCCGTGCCGACCCAGACCGCCCCCAGCGACTCTGCCAGCCGTCGATGCGATTCGCCTCTCGTCGAGACATACACCTTGCAGCCCCACGCTCCCAGCACGGCGATGGTGAGCGCAGCCGACGAACCGAATCCGAATAACCCCACATTGTCGCCTTGTTCCACGCCAGCCACGCGAAGACTGCGATAACCGATGATGCCCGCGCACAGTAGGGGCGCGGCGTGCAAATCGTCGAGCGCAGGCGGCAAGGGAAAAACGAAATCCGCACGCGCTACCGCATACTCCGCATAGCCTCCGTCAACCGTGTATCCGGTAAAGACAGGGTCATCGCAAAGATTCTCGAGACCGCGCCGGCAATATGTACAGGCACCGTCGACGCCCCCGACCCAGGACACTCCAACGCGCGCACCCGCCGGAAATCGAGGCGGTCCTGACAGGACCTCACCGACAATTTGATGGCCCGGGATCAGGGGAGATCGCCGTGACGGAAGCTCGCCTTCCACGATGTGGAGGTCCGTCCGGCATACGCCGCACGCTCGGACACGCAGTAGAACCTGACCCGATGCGGCATTGCACTGCGGAACATCGTCTATGAGCAGCGGCCGGCGGTAAACATCACCGGCAGATGCGAGTACCGCGGCTTTCATCGATCAATTCTATCCCGTAGTCCGCATTTCAAGTGATGCACTTTCACACTATGTGTTCACGATGTATGCAAGCTCAGCTTCGCTTAAGCCAGCGCTGGACACTACGTAACAAAACGAAACAACGGGCGAGCCTGCGCACGCGCGGGGCTCGTCGGCGTCGCCCCGCCGATGCCGGCGCTTCGGCTTGAACCAACTCCGCCAGCCGCCGGCGCAAACGCGAGCCTGTTTTGCCGTGAGCCTTTTGCAAAAACCAAACAGGTGAAGGCGAAGCTGGTGTGGATTCCGAGAATCTGGCGAAAAGAGGATGATCCCGCGATTGCGACCCCGTTGCCATTCGCGCGATTCTGGCTTGCGAAAGGCTCAATTGACTTACTATGCTCAACCGCGTTATCTCTAAGAAGACTGGCGCGGTAGCCAAGTGGTAAGGCCAAGGTCTGCAAAACCTTTATTCGTCGGTTCGATTCCGACCCGCGCCTCCAATAACTTACCTTCAAAGGCTCCCGATTCCAGCGAGGACGGCCACAAACGGCGCACCCGGAACCAGCCACACCAAGATCCACACCAATTTCAATCGCAGTTAGCGCACCTGGACGTCGACAAAACGATGGGCCGGCTTTCATTCCCGAATCTAGGTCTCCCAGCCAACCGGAATACCGTACCAGCGTAGACGGTATCGGATCCGCGTTCCCTCGCCGATGCGGATCGCGCATGGCGTCTGGATTCGGAATCCCAGCCAGCAGGAAGACGAATACCTCATCGATAGGCCGGGGTATCTACTGCCGGCGCCGCAAGGTGTGAAACGGGATCAATCGTGCGTCCCTCCTCTCCCCAGGGTTCGCCAAACAACTTGCGGGGCGAATGTTTTTTAGTAAGCAACAGCTGGAGGTCGCCGATATGGCGCTCCAGGAACGCGCCCTCGCAATAGGCGAGATAGTAGTCCCACATGCGAATGAAACGGTCGTCGAAGCCCAGAGCCCTGACTTCGTCCAGCGAATTGTGAAACCGATGCCGCCACTGCGCCAGCGTTCGCGCGTAGTGGGTGCCAATGTCCTCGGCGTGGTAGAGCGAAAGGCCGGTAACCCTCGCCAGCGACCGCAGAACCTCACTCACCGAGGCGAGCTCCGCCCCCGGAAAAATGTGTTTCTGAATGAAGTCGGCCCTCTGACGGTAGGCGCGAAATGCTTGTTCGTTGATGGTGATGGTCTGGAGCAGCATGCTGCCGTCCGTCCGCAACAAGCGGTCGCACACGCCGAAGAACTCGTCGTAGTAGGGCAGTCCCACGGCCTCGAACATCTCGATGCTCACGATCTTGTCGTACCGGCCGCGGAGGTTTCGATAATCCTCCTGGAGCAGCTCAATCCGGTCTCCGCCGGCAAAAGCGTTGAAGCGGCGGCGTGCGTACTGGTGTTGCTGCTCGCTGATTGTCGTGGTCGTCACGCGGCAACCATAACGCCTGACGGCGTGCTCGGCGAAGCCGCCCCAGCCGGTGCCGATTTCGAGTACGTGGTCGTCCGGGCCAAGGCGCAGCTTCCGGCAGATATGGTCCAGTTTCTGGAACTGGGCGGATTCGAGCGAATCGTTTTCCGACTCGAATAACGCGCAGGAATACATCATGCTTCGATCCAGGAAGAGTTGAAAAAATTCGTTGCTCAAATCGTAATGCGCCCCGATGTTGCTGCGGCTGCCCGCGATGGAGTTTGCGCGCAGGCGATGACTCAGGTAGTCCAACCCGCGACTCAATCCGGTTAGCAGCCGGTTCTGCCCGTCCATCCCGGCGAGGTTCCGGACGGCGAGGCGGATTACGGCAACCAGGTCCGGCGAGGACCAGTCCGCGTCCATCCATGCCTCTCCCATGGCGACGTCACCACCGAACAGGGCGCGCCGGAAGAACCGGTCGCGATGAACCAATACGACAGCCTGGAGCGGTGCAGCGTCCGCACCAAACTGCCGGATCTTGCCGTCCACGATCAGTTCTAACGAGCCCCCGCGCATGGATTCCAGGCTCTTCAAGAAGGCGCTCTTAGCGAGCGATGTGAGAAACGGCTTCATGGTTGTTCTCCTTGCGGCGTGCCGGGTGCGAGTAAACCGGAACCTTCTTCAGGTAGAGTTTCAATGCCTCCCAATGGATGGCTGTGATCACTTTGGCCGTCATCCACGGGAAACGTCGCAGCGCCCGATGTAGTGCCGGTGCGCTCCAGGGCTCGCGGTGAAGAGTGAGCGTCGCGTCGAAGAAACTGCGTCCGCCCTCCAGCGTGTTCATATGCGCAACCAGTTGCTCGCCCGGCGGCGGCAGCACAAAGCGGTAGCCCAGCTCCATCGGCATGAACGGTGAGACGTGCATCGACTTCGGACAGTGGTGAACGTGCGGCCGGGACGGATCTTCGATGGAATCCGTGGAGAGCCAGTAATTCCGGCTTTCTCCGAAGGTATTGTTGACCTCTGCCAAGATCGTCTCGAGCTTTCCGTCCGGGCGGTAGCAGTAAAACAGTGAGATGGGATTGAAGTTGTATCCCAGATAGCGCAGATGAGTCAGCAGGAAGATGGGGCCATCCGGCAAACGGATATCATGCTGCGCCGCGTCGCCGTTCAACCTGGCGCGCAACGGCAACGCCGCGTCGCCGAAATGGTCTCGCTCATGGAAGCTGGCCCAGTTGAATCGGTTATAGCTGGCAAACGGCGACACCGCCATCAGGTCGGGGATACGGTCGATGTCCAGAAATGCCATGAACAGCGGATAAGTGAATTCGTGACGTTTGGGTTCGAACCTGCGGTGCCGTAAGGTGCCGGTGTAGATTGCGGACTCCATCTTGTCAGCACTCTACTCCCAGCCCGCGGGCTACGCGCAGGGCGGAATTGAGTCCGTCTTCATGGAAACCGTAGAACCAGTATGCGCCGCAGTAGTAGGTCCGGTTCACGCCGCTGACATCCTTCCAGCGTGCCTGCGCCCGGATGGCTTCGTGCGTGTAAAGGGGGTGGTAGTACACCATCCGCCGCAAGACTTTGGAAGGATCGACAGTGCCATTGTCGTTAAGCGTGACGCAGTACTCTTCGGGAGCCTCCAGCGATTGCAGACGGTTCATGTGATAGGTCAAGGTGGCGCCCTCGCCGGCGTCCTGGCTTAGATGGTAATTCCAGGATGCGCGCGCCTGGCGTCTCGACGGCAACAGGGACGAATCGGTGTGGAGGCAGACTTCATTGCGGCTGGTCTTGAAATTGCTTAGGACGTCCCGCTCGGTGTCGCTCGGCGATTCGAGCAGCGGGAGAATCTGATTCCCGTGGGAGGCGAACACAACCTGGTCGAAGGACATCGATGGGCGGTCATGAAACCGCAGAGTGACCTCCGATTGGCTCCGGGCCACGGACTCAAGTTTCGCTCCGATGAAGATACGATTGCGAAACGGCGCCGTGATCGGCCCGATGTAGCTGTGGCTGCCGCCGCGGATCACTTTCCACTTCGGGTGCGTGTTGATGCCCAGCATTCCGTGGTTGTCGAAAAACCGCAGCAGCGTGAAGGCCGGGAAGGAACGGATCGCTTCGGTGGACATCGACCAGACGGCGCTAGCCATCGGGTACAGATAGCGCTCCGTGAACAGCGCGGAGTACCCTCCCTGTTCGATGACATCACCCAGGGTCAGTGTTTCCGCCGCCGGATCGTTCAGCAGCTTGGGCGCCTCCCGATTGAAGCGCAGGATCTCGCGCAGGAGGCGGTATTGGTCCAATCGCAAAAGGTTGCTGCGTTGCGCGAAGAACCCGTCGACGCCGCGGCTGGAGTACTCGAAGCCCGTGTGCCGGCACAAGACACCGAATGACATGTCGCTTGGCTGTGTTTCCACCCCCAACTCGGCCAGCAGCCGGACCAGGTTCGGATATGTGTGGTCGTTGTGCACGATGAAGCCGGTGTCCACCGCCAGCGTCCCGCGGCTGCATTCCACCGTGACCGTATGGGTGTGCCCGCCAATGCGGGTGTCCTTTTCGAAGACGGATACCTCGTGCTTCCGGCTCAGGTAGTACGCCGCCGCCAGGCCCGAAATTCCGCTGCCGATCACCGCAACGCGCATAACCTGGCCTCCTGCGCGGTGCCCGGGGGAATTCGGAAGGGCCTCAAATCCCGCACCACCCCGAGCACGGCCATCAGTTTCAGGACCCAGTAGGTGATATCGATTTCCCACCAGTGGATCCCTTGCCGGCAACTCCCCATCGAGAAGTGATGGTTGTTGTGCCAGCCTTCGCCAAAAGTGAGCAGAGCGAGGAGCCAGTTATTGCGGCTGTGGTCCGGAGTCTCGAAACGCCGGGTACCAAAGATGTGCGCCAGCGAATTGATCGCAAAAGTGCAATGGTAGAGCAGCAATGTCGAGACGACGTAGCCCCAAACGAAAGCTGCGGCGCCGTACGTCAAAAGGATGAGAGCTGCAAACACGACTGTCGGAACCCAGTGATGGCGGTCGAGCCACTTTAATTCCGGGAATTTGGCAAGATCCCCCACCTTCTTTAGTTCGTAAGCGTCGTGCTCGTTCGAGAGAATCCAGCCAACGTGGGACCACCAAAAGCCGCGCTGCTGCGGCGAGTGGATATCCTGCTCGTCATCCGAGTGGCGGTGGTGGTCACGATGCTGGGCCGCCCACCAAAGCACGCCCTTTTGACCTGAAGTCTGAGCCAAAAAGGCCATCAGGAACTGCCCAAGCCGGCTGAGACGGTAGCTTCGGTGGCTGAAATAGCGATGGTACCCGGCGGTGACGCCGAACATTCGGATGGAGTACGTTGCCGCCATCCAGGCCAGCAGCCTCAGCGTCGGCGGGTAGAAAAACACGGCTGCCGCTCCCAAATGCAAGACCGCGAAAGAAATGACGGCTCCAAATCGATACTGCTGGCGTCGCGCTGAAGAGATCACAAACTCAAGTTACAATCTTGTCCACTATTTGTCAAGTATAGCAATTAGACAAATGCTTGACAGATTGGCTTGGTATTGGCTACATTTGGGGCAATGCCTCTCGAATACCCAATCCGAGCGGCCGCCAAGCTGACCGGGATTTCCGTGGACACCCTTCGCGCCTGGGAGCGGCGGTACGACGCGGTAACTCCGACTAGGACCGAGCGCGGCCGGTTTTATGATGAACGCGCCATCCGGCGTTTGCTCCTTCTGAAAAGCGCTGTGGAAAGCGGGCATTCGATCGGCACGGTGGCATCGCTGCCCGATACAAAACTCGAAGAGTTGGAGCGCAACACCCAGTCTTTCAGCGGCAAAGCGGAGAACGCTTCCCCCCCGGAAACTGCGATGCCGGTGCTCCGGCCACTGCTCGAGGCCATAGGAGCCTACGACTACACTGCTGCCAACGACGAGTTGGGAAGGCTGGCGCTGTTACTGCACCCCAATGAACTCGTGTACCGGGTCGTTCTTCCCCTGATGCGGCTAACCGGCGAAAACTGGGAGAACGGGGTCTTCCAGATCGCCCAGGAGCACATGCTCTCCGCCTGTGTACGAAATCTGCTGGGCGGGCTGGTCCGTCTTGAGAGGAGGGGCGCCGGGGCTGGCAGCCTGTTACTCACGACACCCCCGGGCGAACTGCACGAATTCGGCATCCTGGCTGCAGCCATGCTTGCAGTCGGGCACGCGTTCGAGGTTGCTTACCTTGGCCCGAACCTGCCGGCGCGTGAAGTGCTCCGTGCGGTGGAGAAGAGCGATCCGCAGGCAGTGGTCCTTGGCATCATGAAGACGAACGCGACGCCCGCCGTGGTCGAGGAGGTCCGGCAGCTTTCCGAAGCACTTCCCACCACTACCGAACTTTGGCTGGGGGGCAGCGGAGCTTCCTCGGTATCGAATGGAATTGCGCGAGAAGGCTTCCTGGTACTTCAGGACCTCACGCACTTCGAACAGCACCTGACCCGATTGAGCGCGAAATCTTCGCGGGGGCCTGCTCGATGAAACTGCTTCTGAGCCTGTTGTTCGGCGCAATCTTCGTTTGGATGAGCGTGCTGACGATCCGTACCAGCCTCGCTGTCAGCCTGTGGGCCGCGTGGCCAAGCTATGCCGCCAACCCGTGGGCCATTGCGACCCTCTACGACGCCTATTTCGGCTTCCTGACCTTCTATATCTGGGTCGCTTACAAAGAGAACCGCATGGGGTCGCGCATCTTGTGGTTCCTGCTGATCATAGGTTTGGGCAACATCGCCATCTCTTTATACATGCTGATCCAACTGTCGCGCCTGCCCCACGACGAACCGGTCGAAAACGTCTTGTGGAGGCGGCAGCGATGAGCACCGGCTGGTTGCGCCGCAGGATCGGCGGCCCGATTCTGGACCTACTCCGGCAGGGCATCAGCCCGGAGAAGCTCTCGCTCAGCATCGCACTTGGATTCACCCTTGGCGTCACACCGGTGCTCGGATCTACGTCGCTGCTGTGCTTCGTCGCGGCCGCCCTTCTGAGGCTGAATCTACCGGCCATCCAGTTGGTCAATTATTGCGTCTATCCGTTGCAGTTTGTTCTGCTGGTGCCCTTCATCCGTGTCGGGGAATGGATTTTCGCTGCCCCGCCGGCCCAGGTCACGCTAGGTGAGATCATCGGCCTTATCCGTGCGGATGTTTGGAACGCGATCGCCACGCTCTGGACCGCAACGGTCCACGCGCTGGTGGCGTGGTTCATGCTCGGTTCATTGGCGTCGCTCGTGATCTACGTCTTGCTAACGCCGTTCTTGAGGCGGCTGAGTCAATCCTTGCAAGCGGGGTCTTCATGATGGAACAAGCCACGCACGTGCTCATCATTGGGACGGCTTCGGTCTGCGGTCTGATGCTGCTGCTGTGGCTAATCCACCTTCCGATGCGAAATGCCGCGATCGTGGATGCCGGTTGGGCGGGCGGGTTGGCTCTGCTCGGCGTGATCTACGCCGCCAGCGCCGGCGGCTACGCACCGCGATCGCGTTTGGTCGCGGCCATGGCAATGCTTTGGGGTCTGCGCTTATCTCTCTACCTGTTGTTCACGCGCGTCATTGGGCATCCCGAAGAGGGCCGCTACGTACAACTACGCCGCGATTGGGGCGGCAACACTGCTCTGAAGTTTCTTGGCTTTTTCCAGTTCCAGGCTCTGCTGTGCGTCGTTCTTTCGACACCGTTCCTTGCGCCTGCATTGAATTCGCGGCCCTCGCTGTCGCCTCTTGAATACACCGGGGCGGCATTTTGGCTGGCAGCGTTCATCGGAGAGTGTCTGGCCGATTATCAGCTTCACGCCTTCAAGTCGAACCCGGCCAATCGGGGAAAGACTTGCCGGGCCGGGCTGTGGAACTATTCGCGCCATCCGAATTACTTTTTTGAGTGGTTGATCTGGGTGGCCTTCGCGCTGTTCGCGCTGGCCTCGCCTTATGGCTACCTGGGCCTGGTCTCACCCCTCCTCATCCTGTTTTTCCTCTTCCGGGTGACCGGTATCCCCGCCACCGAAGCGCAAGCGTTGCGAACCAAGGGCGACGACTACAAGCAATATCAGCAGAACACGAGCGCCTTCGTGCCGTGGTTCCGAAGGAATGATCCATGCAAGCCGACACCTTGACCCTCTCACCTGTTCAGGAAGCGAGCTACAGCAAGTGGCTCGAGCGGGACCTGCTTCCCGATTGGTTAATCCGATTCGGCATCCGCCGGCTCCTGTCCACCCGTCTTCGCGAAGAACAGCAAGGCGGTGTAGAGACACAAGCAGGGCGCCTGATGACCATCGTGGAGCAATTGCGGCGCAGCCCGATCGCCATCCATCCCACCGCCGCTAATGAGCAGCACTATGAGGTGCCCGCCGAGTTCTACCGGCATGTACTCGGCCCCAACATGAAGTACAGTTGCGCCTTGTGGGAAGGCGCGTCAGGACTCGAAGAAGCCGAACTCGCGATGCTCGATCGGGCCTGCCGGCGGGCGCGCCTCGAGGACGGGCAGGATGTGCTCGAACTCGGCTGTGGATGGGGTTCGCTGTCGCTCTTTATGGCCAGCCGCTATCCGAACAGCCGCATCCTGGCAGTTTCCAACTCGCGCTCGCAGAAAGTGTTCATCGATAGCGAGGCGGCGCGGCGAGGCTTGACCAACGTCGACGTGGTCACCGCCGATATGAACGACTTCGATACAGCGCGGCGATTTCACCGCATCGTCTCGGTCGAGATGTTCGAACACATGCGCAACTACCGCGAGTTGCTCCGGCGCATTTCCACCTGGTCCCGGCCGGAGGCGCTGCTGTTCGTGCACGTGTTCGCGCACAGCCGGTTTGCTTATCCTTTCGAGGTGCGCAACGCCTCGGACTGGATGGCGCAGCACTTCTTCACCGGCGGCCTGATGCCTAGTGACGACTTGCTCTTGCACTTCCAGGATCATCTTCGGATTCGCGACCGCTGGCGCGTCAACGGCCGCCACTATCAACAGACCTGCGAGGCCTGGTTGCGCCGGCTCGACGCCAACCGCAAACAAGTATTGGAACTGTTCCAGCGCACCTACGGAGCGGGCGAAGAGCTCCGTTGGCTGGTTCGGTGGCGGGTCTTCTTCATGGCTTGCTCCGAGTTATTCGGATACGCAGGCGGCCAGGAGTGGATCGTTTCGCACTATCTGTTCGAGAATCCATCCAAATGAAGCAGTTCACCGTGTGCCATCGATTCGCTGTTCCGCGACTCGCGAAACATCAGTTGCCGTGGGTCGCGATCCTTGCCACGGCGCCCATGGCGCTTGGTCAGCAGGGATCAATCAGCGGCGCCGTCTGCGATCCCAGTGGATCGGCGATCGCGCATGCCCAGGTGAGACTCTCGCTCGAAGGACAGCCACCGGATCGGGAAATGCAGTCCGCCGACAGCGGCGAGTTCTCGTTCCGGAATGTAGACGCCGGGCCATACCGCTTGACTTTCAGTTCCCCGGGCTTCGCCTCGAAAACCATCACCGGCGAATTGCACGCGGGCGAAGCACTGAGCCTCCCGCGCGCCACGCTGGCTATTGATACGCTCGCCACCGAAGTGAACGTCACCCAAACCCAAGCCGAACTCGCCGAGGCGCAAATCAAAGTAGCGGAACAGCAGCGTCTGCTCGGCGTCTTGCCCAACTTCTTCGCCGTTTATGATCGGGACGCGGCTCCGCTCAACGCGAAGCAAAAGCTCGAACTCACCGCGCGGACCTAGTTTGACCCATCCTCGTTCGTCATCGAAGGCATTATCGCCGGAGTATGGCAGGCCCAGAATACGCACCCAGGTTTCGGCCAAGGCGCACAAGGATATGCAAAGCGTTACGGAGCGGGCTTTGCGGATTACGGCACCAGCCTTCTGGTCGAGAAGGTCGTCACCACAACCATCTTCAAACAGGATCCGCGCTATTTCTACCGCGGAACCGGCACAAAGCGCTCACGCGCCTTGTACGCTATCAGCCGGACTTTCATTTGCCGGGGCGACAACAAGAAGGACCAGTTCTGCTACTCCAGCTTGGTCACTCATTTGGGAACCGGATTCATCACCAACTATTACTACCCGGCGGCGGACCGCGACAAGGCCGGGGTGATCCTTCGGAATTCCGCGATCGGGATTGGAGTCGATGCCCTCGCCAATCTCTTCCAGGAATTCGCCGCCCGCAAGATAACCCGCAAACGGGATTAGAAGCCACTGCATCCAGATGATTATGGTTCACATGATTCTGATGGCTTCCGCAATAGTGCAAGTTCTCTCTCCGGGCGAGCCCATGCCGGTCTTGAAGGGCGAGTTCCTCACCGGGCGTCAGGCTGTCCTGCCGGAGGCCGCTTGCGGTCGCGTGGCGCTGCTCGCGTTGGGTTTCACATACAATTCGCGATTCGCCGTCGAAGCCTGGATCGGCCGCTTCCGCAAAGACTTTGGTGGAAAATCCCAGGTCACCTTCTACGAGATACCGATGATCGGCGGTATGGCGCGGCTGGGAAAGTGGTTCATCGACAGCGGGATGCGTAAAGGCACTCCCGTGAAGGATCACGAGAATGTGATCACCGTGTACGGCGGCACAGAGCCCTGGAAACTGCGTCTAGGCTTCAAGTCTCCGGACGCCGCCTACCTGATACTCCTGGACCAGCGCGGGATCATACGTTGGCGCCACAACGGAGCATTCGACGAAGGAAGCTACAAGTCGCTTTCGGAGCAAGTAACGATGCTCTCCACCAACTGAACAAACATGAGACTACTAACTATGCGCACCGGTTTCCTGTGGAGTTCTCGGCCCTCGTTTGCAGTGATTCCTGCGGCCAATGGTCACAGGCCCCGGGTGAATGGTGCGGATATCGGTTTCCCAGTGGAAGTGGTTGTCCCAGATCTGCGAGTTGATTCATGCTGAACGTAACGCACGCCACGCTCGATGAAGCGACGGGCCATCAAGCAGCGGCGCCCATAGGAATCGGCTGGCTGCTGGCCGATGCCGTACTTGGCTCGGGTTGCTTCAATAGCGATGAGAATGATGGTAACGACTTGACCGTTCGATGGGTTGAATCAGAACGATGCCGTAAACGATGAGGTCGCGAAGAGTCAGGACGCTGCGAGTTACCACGAAAGAAATCCGCCGTCCAGAATGAGCGCCTGACCCGTCATGTAATCCGAGGCAGAGGACGACAAATAAACGATGGTGCCTTCGAGTTCCTCGAGTTTCCCCATTCTGGCCATCGGCACTTTGGCGAGAAGCTTCTCGCCCAGTTCTTTGTTCTGCTCAAAAGCCCAGATGGTCTGATCGGAACGGAAGAAGCCGGGCGCGAGCGCCACCACTTGGACTCCACGGGGGGCCCACTCCACCGCCAGTTCACGCGTCAAGCCAAGAACCGCGGCTTTACTGGCCACATAAGAAGCCTGGGAAACGCAACTGGACGCACTGATTCCATACATGGAGGCGATGTTGATGATTTTTCCGCTGCCGCGCGGCAGCATGTGGCGGGCAGCAGCCTGGGCGCAGAGAAAAAGCCCGGTCAAGTTCGTGTCGATCACGCTTTGCCATTGCTCGCGCGCCATCGCTTCGGCATCGGCAAGCGCGGAAATTCCGGCGTTGTTGACTAAAATGTCCAACCTTCCGAATTCGCGCACGGCACGGGCCACCATTTCGCCGGCGTCCTGCTCGCGACAAACATCCGCTTTAACGGGCACCACGTGATGACCGTATTGTTCGAGATCGCCGGCCACTTGCTGCAGGCGCGCCAGATCGCGGGCGGTGATAACCAGGTCCGCGCCCGCCTTGGCCAGTCCGCGCGCAAAACTCACTCCCAATCCGCGGGACGCGCCGGTGACGATGGCGACCTTGCCGGTCAAGTCGAATTGCGCAAGCAGGCTGGAGTGCATCAGTAGGTCACCTCGACGGGCTCGCGCCTGGACGCCGATTCCATCAGAGCGAGAATAACTTGAGATACACGGATGCCATCCTCCAGAGTAGATGCAACCTGCTTTTGATCGGCCACGCAGTCGACGAAATGCTTGATGCTCTCGTAAACGAACCCGACATGGCGGCCGTGAATCAAGGGACCGTCGATGACATCCGGCCGATCGCAGCGGTCGGTTAGATACCTCTCGATCATCTGATTGTGGGTCAGATCCATATTGAACATACCCTTACTCCCGAGAATGTTCACCTTGAAATCGTTGTAGCCGGGGTTCGTATCGGGGACGATCCACTGATTCTCGATGGTGGCGACAGTGCCATTACGAAACTCCAGGATGCTTTGATAAATATCGGGGACATCCACGCCGCGCGCGCGCAGCACGCCGGAACGCGAAACGGAGTAGACGCGGACGACCTCGTCGTTGAGCAGGTAGCGCAAGGCGTCCACGGTGTGGCTGCCGAGGAACCAGAGGATGGAACTCCGGGCAGCCCAGGACAGCATCTTTAGCGGAACGTAGAGGGTGTCGTTCAGACGCAGGTACGCAGAGACGATGTCACCGAGTATCCCGTTCTCGATATCGTTTCGGGCGACCACCAGTGGAGGACACCAACGGCAATGGAAATCCACCATCAATTGCACACCTGCAGCCGTTACCGCCTGCCGAATGCATTCGAGGTCTTCGCGTGTAGTAGCCAGCGGCTTTTCGACGATGACATGTTTGCCGGCGCGGGCGGCGGCAACGATGGGATCTCGGTGCGCAAAGTCCGGCGTCACCACCGCGACCGCGTCAATTTCCGGATCCGCCACCATCTGTTGATAGTCGGTATAAACCTTTGAAGCGCCGAAGAGGGCTGCGGTCTTTCTCGCGCGCTCCTCGTCCAAATCGCAGACGGCAGCGAGTGAGGCACGGTGATGGTTCGCGTACGTCTCCGCGTGCACGTGCCCCCAGGTTCCCGTGCCGATAATTCCAAACCGGACTCGATTCATTTGTCTAAGACTCTCCTTAGGATGGTAGTGCGTGCTGAAAGATGCGCAGCCAGTTCCCGTGCATCACGCCCTGCACATCCGCCTCCGAATATCCGCGTGCGCGTAAAATCCCAGGTAGCTTTTGCAGGTCGGCGATGGTGTTTACGTCGTGAGGCGTCTGCTCCGTGCCAAATTCACCATCAAGGTCGCTACCCACAGCCACGTGGCGGGCGTTTCCGGCGAGCTGACAGATGTGGTCGATATGATTGACCACGTCTTCGAGGCTCACCACGGTATTGGGTGTTACGCCGGCTTGGAATCCCGGATACAGCATCCAGATGTCGAGTACGGCGCCGATGACAGCATCACGCTGGATCAGGTACTTAAGCTGTTCATCGCTAAACTGGCGGTCGCCCGGAACCAGGGAACGGCAATTGTTGTGGCTCGCCCACAAAGGACCGTCGAAAATTTCTACCGCCTGCCAGAAAGATTCATCAGCTAGATGCGTCACATCAAGAATCATTCCGACTTCGCGCAAGGCCTTCAGAAGATCCGGGCCACGAGGGGTTAGCCCACCGGAAACGCCGGTGCCATGCGCATAACTTCCCAGCCCGAAATGCGAGATCCCCACCGCTCGAAGGCCGCGCTCCCACCAGAAGGCGACGTGGGCAGGGCTTAGGATCGGGTCCGCGCCCTCCATGCTCAGAATGTAGCCGATGGGGCAATGCTCGGGATCGCTCCGCCACTCGCGCAGGTGGGCTTCAACGTCGCGCCAAGTGCGCAATTGGCGAAGCTGTCCTTGCATTTCCAAGATGTTGTAGTACGCCAATTGCCCCTGAGCACTGGCGGAAGCAATTTCCTGATTCTTGAAATCGATGCTGGTCGCGCCTTTGGGGTTGGCCCGGGCAAGCACTGTAGCAATACAAATGGCTACGTCGCCGCGGCGCATATCGGGAAGCGCGACGGTGTTATTAGCACGTCCCTGTCCAGTCATCCCACGTTCGGAGGCGCGGATTTCCGCGGTCGAGCGTGTTAGATCGCGGTTCCAGTTGACCGCATTCAGGGATAGGTCGAGGTGAGCGTCGATGAGAATCATGATTATCGTGCAGTCAGCGTTGCGCGGTTCTTCGACTACGCTTGTCAGGACGATCGCCAGCGTCGTCCGGATACTGCATAGCCAGACGGCGCACATCGTAGTTGAATTTCACGAATATCTTCTCCCGCTGCTGGGCCTGGGTACGTGTAGGTTCATAGAATCCACGCCCGTTAGAGATGCCCCGGACACCCGATTCTACAACCTGTCGCATTATGGACGGTATTTGACGGGTCGGTGCTCAACAAATGATACTGTGGCCCATTAATTCCGGGCCGACTACTCCAGCAGAGATCCGGCGAGGCTGGAGCGCGATGCTTTGGGGATCGCTGGTCAGGATGCCTCCAAGGGGCCGACTATTTCACAGCGATCCAAGGAAGTCAATTAGGAAAACATGGTGTTCAATAGGGAGATCACCGGGCGCCTCGAGGCTGGCTGGTTGGGGTAGATTCGAACGAGGCGTTCCGCGGAATGCGTTCGTAATGCTGTGATACATCAGCAACTGCCTGCAATAGCGCATCCACAACCCAGGCGAGCGCAGGCAAATAGGCCCACAACCGTCCGCCATGCCTACCCAGCCCCAAATTAAGATCCGCGCCGATTTCGTCCGCGTTCGCCGAACTCGAGCCTGCCCTGTCTTCCACGCCAGGGCGGCACGTGCTCTTTGACGACATACGGGGAAACGCATGCCTCCGCGGCTCCGGCATCCGACGAGAGTAGGATTGTGCCCTGGGTGCCGAACACGTGCTAAAACTGATCCACAGAGATCCGGAGGCGCGATGTTGCTGCTGTACACGACTGTCCTGTTGGTTATGCAGTTGGAGAATGGTGATTTTTCCCAAAGCCTGGGCGCATGGACGGTCCACCGGCACGGCGAGTCAGGGAATCTCCCATCCGCCCCCACAGCATCCACGGCGGAATCCCCGCACGCGCTCTTGCTTGATTCCCACGCGTCCGCAGCCGGAGGAGTTTCACAGATCGTACATGCCACTCCCGGCTCTCTCTGGCGCTTGAAACTACGTTCCCGCCCTCAGTCCGGCGGTCTCGTCCTGATTGATACTCCCTCTGGAGTGATCGGCCGGGAACTCCTCAAAGCGTCCGATTCCTGGAGCGCGCACGAAATCGTATTCCGCATCCCGTCGCCAGGCGAAGCCGAAGTCCATCTCGACAATGCTGCGGAGGATGCTGCTCCCGTGACGGGACGTACCGAGTTTGCCGACGTCCGCCTGGAAAAGATCCCGGAGCCGGAAGCAGGCGGCATCCGCATCCTTCTCGACCGGCCCGGAAAGCGGCCGGTGGATGCCAAACAGCAAGGGCAGTTCATAGAGTATTTGTGCCGCCTGGTGCCATCCATGCTTGCCCAGCAGGTGGTGGACGGGGACTTCGAAGAAGAGCCGCCCTACAAGTATTCCTACAAAGAGCAGATTGATCATGCCCATCGGCCCTGGTATCCCGATGGCGCGGTTCATGTGGCCGAGTATTCCTACGAAACCCACGACCCATTCAACGGCAAGCGCTCGCAGAAGATTGTCATCCCGCTTCCCACAGTACGCGCTGGGATAGCGCAGGACGGCTACTACCTGAAAGCGGGTATTCATTACCGGCTTCGATTACACGCGAAAGGCGCCGGTGAAATACGCGGCCGGGCTGTGCTCCGCGATTCTGAAGGGTCTATCGCGCAGACCCCGCTCGGCAGCATCGAGTCGTCATGGAAGCCTGTCGAAGTCATGCTGGGCGCGGCTAGAAGCTCACCGGACGCGACGCTAGCCCTCGAGTTCGAAGGGCCTGGAACCGTCTGGCTGGACCGGATATACCTGATCGGAGACGACGCTGTTCTCGGACTGTGGCGGCCGGATGTCGTGGAAGCGCTGCGGCAGCTCCATCCTGGAGTGATCCGATTCGGAGGCACATCGGTGGAAAGCTACGAATGGGAGCAAACCATCGGCGGCTGGGACTCCAGGGTGCCATTCACAACATACTGGGGCGGCCTCGAGCTGAACTTCGTTGGCCTGGATGAGTTTGTACAGCTCTGCCGTCACGTCGGCGCCGAGCCCTTGATCTGCGTTCGTTGGACGGGGAAGTCCCCGGCCGATGCTGCGGCCGAAGTGGAGTACTTAAACGGCGCCGCAAATACCCGGTGGGGGGCAGTGCGCGCACGTAACGGCCACCCCGAACCATACGGCGTCAAATACTGGCAGATCGGCAATGAAGTCGGAGGTCACGAGTACACGCGGTCCATCGCGGCATTCGGGCGGGCGATGCGTGCCGTCGATCCGGCCATCAAACTCATCAGCTCGTACCCTTCGCACGAAACCGTCGGTCTGGCGGGCGAGGTGCTCGACTACCTGGCACCGCATCACTACGATTTCGGCGATATGACGGATGTCACGCGCGAGTTCGACTCGTTCCGAGAACAGATTCGCCAGGCGAAGGGCCGTGACATCCGGGTGGCCGTGACGGAATGGAATACTACGGGCGGAGAATTCGGGTTGAAGCGCGGCATTCTGCAAACGCTCGGGAACGCCCTGAGCTGCTCGCGTTACCATAACCTGCTGCAGCGCAATGCGGACCTGGTTGAGATCGCGATTCGATCGAACCTGATTGATAGTTTCGGGTCCGGCGTTTTGCTGACCGGTCCCGGTTGGATGTATGAGTCCCCAACCTACTATGCCGAGCAGCTCTACCAACGGGCCGCGGGGTCACTGCCGGTCCGAACGGAGCGGGAGTCACCGCTCGCCTGGGCCCTACAAGAGCCGGACATCAGCGCGGCGCTCACACCCGATCACCACACGCTGCGAATCTATGCGGTGAACTCCACTCCCTCGCCAATAATGGCGCCCGTGGCGCTCACTGGCGGAGGGCGGGCGGCCGGCGCAGACCTGTTTGTGTTAAAGGATAGTGAGGCCACGCCCGACAGTGAAGCTATGAATTCCCCTGCCGACCCTCGCCGCATTCGGGTTCATGAACGCAGAGACGCAGGAATTGCCGGAGAGCGGTTCCGCCTTGCTTTCGAGCCTTACAGCGTATCTTTGGTGGAAATACACCTGGAGCCCTGAGCGCGGCTGCTTTTGCAATTCTTTGCCTCTTCCTGCACAGTTCGAACCCACTGCGCTCCGACCTAAAATGGTGCGGTGACCCCGCAAAGCGCGGAATCGGTGGGCCTACGCGTCGATTTGTCTGCACGTCAACGTGGTCCGATCGGATTGCGGGTCAGAGTTCTATCGTGCGCCCTCCCTGGTGCGCAGGATCTCCGTTCCCCAAGTACCCTAGGTCCTCGTTTGAGCACACACGAAAGCCTTCTTCAAATGGATGTACTGGCGTTGATCACACGAGCTTTTAGGGCCGTCACATGATTTCTCATGTCCGAAGGCCGTGTGCCTAACTCGAGCAACTGGCCGGCCGGTTGACCTCGCAAGCTCCGAAAGTTACCAAGCTGTCTCCTTCTTTGGTTGGAGCGACCAGAGGTACTCGACGATCCGGCTGATCTCTTCGTCCGTCAGCATCTGTTTCCAGGCTGGCATGTAGAGCGGAGGTGCCGGCCTTTTGGCGTCGGCTAGCGGCGGCATTTTCCCGTTGCGGATAATTGTTGCCACCTCGACCTTGGTGTAATCATCCGCCACGTGCACCAACGAAGGAACCTCGCCACCCTGGCTGTTTGGGTTCGGTACCCCGCCTTGTACCTCTAGGCCATGGCAGCCAACGCAGCCAAAGCGAGAGAAGTTCTGTTTGCCGGCCTCGACAAGCGCGGCTTCGGCATTGAGCGCTTTGGGCCGGCCCGTCAACATCTGTCTGGCATCATCCGCGGTCGCCACGTTCAGGAATCCGATCAACGCTTTGCGCTCGTTGGAGCCGAGTTCGTAAGCCGGCATCAGGCTTCCCGGCGAAATCATCTCTGGATTGACCAGTTGCTCGTCGAGCCAACCGGTCGAGTGGCGTTTCGTAACTCCGGCGAGATCGGGGCTGTCGGTTCGGCCCCCCACCCCTCCAATACTGTGGCACGTGATACAGTTCCTCTCGACAAACAGCTTTCGGCCCAGTTCGGGACTGGGAATAACTCGCACGCTCGAATAGTACGCGCCCATTTGCTCGCTGGTGAGTGAGAGCATGAAGAACGTCAGCGCCCGCGCCTGCTCGTCGGTGAAGTGGAAATTGGGCATGGGCGAGCTTGGCGAAAGAGAGTTCGGGTCAAGGAAGTGGCGTTTCAGCCATTCAGGTTGCCGATGATTGGCGCCTTCTTCAGTGAGATCCGGCCCGATGCTGCCGCCTACGCCATTCAACTTGTGGCACCCGCGACACCCGTGAGTTTCGAAAAGCCTGCGGCCTTCCGCCAACTCCGGTACGCCGGGGACGTCACCTTCCTTGTGGCATCGGCCGCAGGAAGCGCGAACATAATCTTTCGTGAGAAGCGGCTGCGACCAGAACGCCACGCGGCCGTGTGCGTTGGTCTTATCCACCGCCAGCCCCTGGCCGCCATGACAAATGGTACAGCCAAACCTGGCGACCAGGTGCGGTCCCACGTTCGGATGATAGGTGAACGGCTGCAGCGCTTTGGCCATCGTGGGATCGTCCACACCGAGATGGCAAGTCGTGCAACGGTCAACGCGCTGCAATCCTGGCAGCAGAATCTGGCGAATCGAGACTGCGCTGTTCATGACTGCGTCTTTGGCGGCGGCAGTTGGTTCCTGCTGCGCCTCCAACTGATAGAACCGATGCTGGTAGCCCTTCCAGGCCGGGCTGCTCGCCTGAAAGATCGCGCCTATCAGCAGTGCCAGAACGATAAGGCTCAGGGCGAAGAAGGCTTGCGGTGTCCGGTTTTCCATTACTCATGCCCCGCTACATGGACCCACGGCGGTGTGAAGGCCCAGCCCGGCCCACGAAAATATGTGCCTACAATGATGAGGACCAAATTCACCAGCATGAAGGCGGTGAAGGTCCAGATCGCCCACTTTCGCGCGTCCGGCCGGCGGCTGGGGTTGCTGTCCAAGTAGGGGACAGCCACCAGTGCCAGCACCATCAACGTAGGTGCCAGTACCCCGCCCACAAACGCCGAGTGGCTCACCAGCTCCTGCAACCCGAGAAAATACCAGGGGGCTTTGGCCGGGTTGGGCGTCTTTGCGGGGTTGGCGATCTCTTCCAGCGGCGCGCTCCACACCAGCGAAATCACCATCACGGAAACGAGCGTGATTAAGAATGCGATTGCCTCGCGATAGAAAGCAAAAGGGAACG
>Ga0209060_10001110_pt1 | contig 32568 bp, 28 predicted proteins | sample Coa_R1_8_FD_187155 | JGI IMG/M metagenome (GOLD analysis project Ga0209060, IMG submission 187155) | Surface soil microbial communities from Centralia Pennsylvania, which are recovering from an underground coalmine fire - Coalmine... | ecosystem: Environmental > Terrestrial > Soil >...
GAACTCCTCGACGTTCATGGCGGCGACGGGCGCGCGCCTGGTGGGTCCGACGCTGCCGCACGGGTTCCAGGTGGCGGGCGCGGGCGCGGCCGCGCCGGTGGCGCCGCTGGAGGTCGACGGGCACGAGTACTCGGTGGCGTTCGGGCAGCTGCAGGACGTGAACGCCACCTCGGTGGGCCTGCTGGGGGTGGCCGTCGATCGCGAGCCGCTGGCGGTCGCGCGCCGCCGGGCGATCACGGCGCTGGTCTTCGGCGCCCTGGCGACGCTGCTGCTCGCCATCTTGATGTCGAACCTGCTGACCCGGCGGATGACGAAGCCGCTGCAGGATCTGCACGCCGGCGCCCTGGCCGTCGCCCGCGGCGATCTCGACAGCAGCATCACCGTCGACACGATGGACGAGATCGGCGATCTGGCCGAGGCGTTCCGGATCATGACCCGCAGCCTCAAGGAGAACCAGGAGGGGCTGGCGGCGCGCGTGCGGGAGCTGGTCACCGTCCACCAGGTCGGGCGCGCGGTCAGCACGGTCGTCGACCTGGGGCAGGTGCTGCGCTCGGTGGCCACCGAGGTGCTCAACGTCCTGGGCGGCAAGACGGCGGCCATCGCGCTGGCCATCGGCGCCGATCCGCCCGAGTTCGTGGTGCGGGCCGTGGCGGGCGAGGCGGTCGGTGGCCAGCTGGCCCGGCTGGCGGCGGCGGTGGCGGCGCTGGGGCGCGCGCGGCGGACGCCGGCCGTGGAGGCCGACCCGCAGCTGATGGACGCGGCGCTGTCGGCCGGGCTGACCGGCCCGGTGATCGCGGCGCCGCTGACGCTCAAGGAGCGGCTGGTCGGCGTCATCGTGATCGGGCGGCTGGGCGAGGCGCCGTTCGGCGAGGCCGACCTGCGGCTCCTCGTCACCTTCGCCGACCAGACGGCGACCGCGATCGAGAATGCCCGCCTCTATACCGAGGTCCGCGCCTTCTCGGAGGTGCTGGAGGCGCGCGTCCGCGCCCGCACGGCCGAGCTGGAGAAGGCCAACACCGAGATCGAACGGACGCTGCACGAGCTGGGCGAGGCGCAGGGGCAGCTCATCCACTCGGAGAAGATGGCCGGGCTCGGCATGCTGGTGGCCGGGATCGCCCACGAGGTCAACTCGCCGGCGGCGGCGGTCCAGGGGCTGGTCGATGCGTTGTCGGAGACCGTCCGGCGCCTCGGTCACTCGGCCCAGGCGCTCACGGCGCTCGATCTCCCCGCGGCGTCGGTCACCCGGTTCTTCGAGCTCATCGACGGGCTGCTGCCCGAGATGATGTCCTCGCCGCTCTTGACCTCGCTGGAGGCGCGGCAGCAGGTGCGGCGGCTCAAGACGGCGTTCTCCGGCGCGGACGGCGCCGGCGAGGCGGCCGCCATGCTGGCCGAGGTGGGCGTGATCGGCGAGCGGGTGGCGCCGGAGCTGCGGGCCCTCGTCGGCGACAAGAGTCTGGCGCCGTTGGCAGGCTACTTGCGAGAGGTCGCCTTCCTGGCGCGCACGGCGGGGACCATCCGCACGGCGATCGGCGCCATCCGGCGCATCGTGGGGGCCCTCAAGAGATACTCGCGACTGGACGAAGCACCTCTCGAGCGCGTCGACGTCCACGCCGGCATCGAAGACACCCTGGTGATCCTCTCACATCAGTTGAAGTACGGAGAGAACGGCGTTAATGTGAAGAGATCATTTGGGTCGTTGCCAGCGATCACGGCATATGTAGGTGAGCTCAACCAGGTGTGGACGAACTTGATCCACAACGCGATACAGGCCATGGACGGGCGGGGCGAGATTCTGATCGAAACCAAGGCGGAGAACCGCGACGTGATCGTGGCCATCGAGGACAACGGTCCCGGGATCCCGTCTGACGTCGCGGCCCGCATCTTCGAGCCGTTCTTCACCACCAAGGCGAAGGGCGAGGGGACGGGCCTCGGTCTCAGCATCTGCGCGCGCATCGTCGAGAAGCACGGCGGGACGATCCGGGTAGAGAGCAACCCGGGACGCACGCGGTTCGAGGTGCGGTTGCCGGTGGAGGGACCGCCCCCCGCGCCCGAGCCGATCAAGGAGGCCGCCATCGGCGCCTGGCCGATGCACGACGCATCGACGAAGGAGCGCGCGTGACGCCCGCCGCCACCCTCCGCGAGCACATCCTGTGCGTCGACGACGAGGAAGGGATCCTCGCGGCGCTGCGCCAGCAGCTGTCGGCCCGCTTCGGCAACGAGTGCGACATCGCCGTCGCCAAGAACGCGCGCGAGGCGCTCGATCTCATCGAGGACCTGCAGCACGACGGCGAGCAGGTCGCGGTGGTGATCGCGGACCAGATCATGCCCGGCATGAAGGGCGTCGAGCTGCTCGAGGAGGTCCACAAGCGGAGCCCCCACACGGTGAAGATCCTGCTCACCGGCCAGGCGGGGCTGGACGCCGTCGTCTACGCCATCAACAAGGCGGGGCTCGATCAGTACATCCCCAAGCCGTGGGACGAGCCCGATCTGCGGCTCACCATCCAGAGCCTGCTGTCGCGCTTCCGGCTGGAGCGCGAGCGAGCCGAGCTCTTGGCCGAGCTGCAGAGCAAGAACGCCGAGCTGGCCTCGCTCAACACCTCGCTCGAGGAGAAGGTCGTCGAGCGCACCAGGGAGCTCGAGAAGCTCAACTCGCGCCTGGCCGAGCTGGCCATCACCGACGGGCTCACCGGCCTCTACAACCACCGCCACTTCCGCGAGCGGCTGTCGCTGGAGATGGAGCGCAGCAACCGGACCGGGCTGCCGCTCTCGATCGTGATGATCGACGTCGATCACTTCAAGGGCTACAACGATCGCCACGGCCACATGGCCGGCGACAACGCCCTGCGCGGCGTCTCCAAGATCCTGCAGCACGGGCGGCGGGCCAACGATCTGGTCGCCCGTTACGGCGGCGAGGAGTTCGCCATCATCCTGCTCGACGTCGGCAAGGCGGCGGCCAAGGAGGTCGCCGAGCGGATCTGCGCCCAGATCGCCGAGTTCCCGTTCGAGTTCGGCAGCACCCAGCCGATGGGCAAGCTGACCATCTCGCTGGGCGTGGCCTCCTTCCCCGACGACGGCGCCGAGCCGGCCCTGGTGCTGGCGGCCGCCGACCGTGCCCTGTTCGCCGCCAAGAACGGCGGCCGCAACCGCGTTCGCATCGCCGGGCAAGGCGAGTAGTCACCCATGCGCGTCGCCGTCCTGGGCGGCGGCGCGTGGGGAGGCGTGCTGGCGGCGCTCGCCTCGACGCACGGGCACGACGTCGCGCTGTGGGAGCCGGACCGGGCCGCCGCGGCGCTGCTGACCCGTGATCGAACGGGGCCCCGGTCGGTGCCCCGGCACCGCCTCCCCGACGCGGTGGTCGTTTCGTCGGACGTCGCGCAGGTCATCGAGGAGAGCGGGCTGGTGGTGATCGCCATGCCGTCCGAGGTGGTGCGCGGCTCGCTGCGGCTGGCCGCCTCCCGGATCGCGGCCGGCACCATCCTGGCCTGCGCCTCGAAGGGGCTCGATCCCGACGACGGGCGCACGATGGCCGAGGTGATGGCCGCCGAGCTGCCCGCCGCGCGCGGCGTGGTGCTGTCGGGACCGAGCTTCGCTCAGGAGATCGCCGCCGGCCTCCCCGCGGCGCTGGTGGCGGCCTCGCAGGACCCCGCCGCGGCCGCCGCGGTCCAGGCGGCGCTGGGCGGCGAGCGCTTTCGCATCTACACCAGCGACGACGTGGTCGGCGTCTGCATCGGCGGCGCGCTCAAGAACGTGGTGGCGGTGGCCGCCGGCTGCTGCGACGGCTTCGGCCTCGGCGCCAACGCGCGCGCCGCGCTCGTCACGCGCGGCCTCGCCGAGATGGGGCGCCTCGCGGAGCGCCTGGGCGGGCACCCGCTGACGCTGGCCGGTCTGGCGGGGCTCGGTGATCTGGTGCTCACCTGCACCGGCGATCTCTCCCGCAACCGGCAGGTCGGGCTGGCGCTGGCGCGCGGCGAATCGACCGCCCACATCCTGGCCAGCCTCGGTCACGTGGCCGAGGGGGTCGGCACGGCCCGCACGGCGCGCGCGCTGGCCGATCGGCTGGGGGTCGACATGCCGATCACGCACGAGGTCGCCGCCGTGCTGTTCGACGGCAAGCCGGCCCGGGCGGCGCTGACCGATCTCCTGGCCCGCGACGTCGGCACCGAGCGCGTTTAGTCTCTGTCTCGAAAATGGCGGCCGCGCCGCTTCACGGGGTGCACCAGATCTCGGTGCCGAACGTGAGGCGCCCCAGGTCCTCCGAGGCAGGCGCGCCGCCCGGCGGGAGGGTGGCCAGCACCTTGCCCGTCTGGTCCTCGAGCAGCGTCGGGTAGGCGGGGCCGTCGTAGCAGGATTCGTAGACCCCGGCGCCGATCAGCACGCCGCCGGCGCCGGCCGAGGCGGCGACCGGCACGGTGTCCACCGTCCACGACGGGTCGACGCTGGCGTGCGGACCGAACACGTGCAGCATCCCGCCGCCGCCCAGGCTCCAGAGCGTCGTGGTGAGGGCAGGGTAAGGATCCCGCGTCAGCAGGGTTCGCCCGTCGGGCGAGACCACGGCGTCGAGCCCCGGAGTCGGCTGCTCGTCGCAGCTATCGCACGAGCGGTAGGCGCCGCGCGCCGGGTCGAACAGCACCGGGCAGCCGCCCGAGACCCCGATCGGACGTGTCCCGAAGGGGACGCCGTGGAGGGCGGTCACCTTGCCGGTGGGGAGGTCGACCCTCTCCAGCGTGCCCGAGGCCGTCCCACCGGGCGGAAACCAAGTGTCGTAGAAGGCCGTCTCGTCGGACGAGAAGACGTACCCGGCGTGGAACGCGCCGCGCTTGCTCAGGTCGGCGACGAGGCCGTCGCTCGCGACCGCGATGATCTGGAGATAGTCGATCGAGGGGGAGGGGAGCGCCTCGACCGGGTCCAGCGGCGGGTACTCCGCCGCGGCGACGTAGGCACCGCTCGGCGACAACATCAGCCGCTGGAAGGGCTGGCCGTTGCCGTTCACGGTGCCGAGGATGGTGCCATCGTCGGGCCGCACCACCTGGATGTCGCCGCCGAGGCCGACCGCGACCGCGTGGCCGTCACCCGAGAGGGCGAGCGGCCCCGGGGCGAGATCGTCGAGGGCGCACACGCCCAGCGCGAAGCTGTCCGTGGGGTGCCAGACGCGCAGCAGGTCGGCGCCGTCGCCGCCCACTGCCACCGTGCTGCCGTCGGCCGACACGCCGACGACGGGCAGCGCCGGCGTCGGGGCGGCGACCTTGGCAACGGTGGCGCCGCCGACCGGCTGGACGCCGAGCGTCCCCCCGCTCGCGAGCAGGAGATCCCCGTCGGGCAGGAAGGCGGCGGGCAGGGTGACCGTCGTCGGCCGCGGCAGCTCGGTGCCGTCGCTGAGCTTGAAGGCGTGGAGCGCCCGGTTCTCCTCCTGGCTGCTCGCGGGCACGAAGACCAGATCGTCGGTCGGCGAGGCCCGAAAGGCCGGCGTCACCTCGTCCGCCGAGTATCCCGCCCAGGTGGCGACGGTCTCCAGCTTGACGAGGTTCGACGGGTCGAGCACCACGATCCGGCCGCCGTCGGGCCGCCGGATGCAGGAGCCGGTGAGGAACGCGTCCGCCACCACGAGGCGCTGGCCGTTCCAGGCGTACGCCACGTCGAGGACGGCCAGCGAGCTGTAGCTCGAGACGACCGAGCCGCCCAGATAGGTCAGGTAGAGATTCGCGCCCGGCGAGACGGCGAGCCTCTGGCTGTCCGGCGAGAAGGCGATCGCACCCGCGGCGCCGTCCACGTACCCGTAGGGCGTCCCGGGCAGGATCGTCGTCCACTGCGCCGTCCAGGTGGCCGTGCTGTAGACGTCGAGCTCATGCTCGGCTCCGGCGATGGTGGCGACCCACTGGCCGTCGGGCGAGAAGGCCACGCGGCTGACGTGGGCGCGCGGCGGGGCCAGGAGGGCGATCACTTGCTGCGAGGCGACCTCGATGATGCGGGCGACGCCGTCACCGTTGACCATCGCCGCGAAGCGGCCGTCGGTCGAGAGTGCCAGCGCCTGGGCTGCGCCGAGCCCGAACGTTGCGCAGCGGCTGTAGTTGCCCGCCCCGGGCAGAAGCGGGTCGGTGGGGGGCGCCGGAGGGAAGATCAACCGGCGCGGCATCGGGTTGCAGGAGAACGGGAGCGCCGTGGGGACACGCGCCATCGACCAGCTGGGCTCGAGCCCGTAACTGCCTGATCCGAGGCAGACCGACATGGTCGTCCGCCCGCCGTCGGTGGCCCCACCGTCGGCCGTGCGACCGCCGCCGAAACCACCGTCGGCGGCGCGCCCGCCGACGAATCCACCATCGGTCGTGCGCCCGCTGCCGTCGCCGGCGCCGGGCGCGGCGTCGCCTTGCCCGGCGCCGCCGTCCGAGGGCGCGAGGTCTGCGTCGCGCGCGCCCGTCGCGCCGAACCGGGGTGCGCCGCCGTCCGGGCCATGGGCGCCCGCGTCGAGCGCGCGCCCGCACGCCGGCAGCGCGAGGGCGCCGCCCAGCAGGGAGAGAAGCGCCACCAACCAACCGCCCGCTCCCCGCATCGCTCGCCCTCCTGCCAAACGGATCCAAACTGGGGTCGTCCCCCGCTGTAGGGCAAGTGACGATGCTGAAAGCGCCGCGGTCGAGCTGGACGGCGGCTAGATCGCGAGGCCCGCTGCGATCTCGAACGAGCGCAGGCGCGCGGTGTGGTCGAAAATCTGCGAGGTCAGGATCAGCTCGTCGGCATCGGTGCGGGCCCGGAGGGCGCGCAGCCGGCTCTGCACCGTCGCGGGCGCGCCGACCGCCGCGCAGGGGAGGATCCCGTCGAGCAGCGCCGCCTGCTGCGGCGCCAGCCGCTCGGCGTAGCCGGGTACGGGCGGCGGGAGCTGGGTCGGCCGGCCGCCGCGCAGGTTGACGAACGCCTGCTGGAGCGAGGTCAGCAGCAGCGCCGCCTCGCCGTCGGTGTCGGCGGCCACCACGGTCGTGCCCACCATCAGACGCGGGCGCTCGAGCCGTTCGGACGGGCGGAACGTCCGGCGGTAGATCTCCGCGGCCTCGTCGAGGAGCGCGGGCGCGAAGTGCGAGGCGAAGGCGAACGGCAGCCCCATCTTCCCCGCCAGCTCGGCGCCGAACAGGCTCGAGCCGAGGATCCAGATCTCGACGTCGGCGCCGGCGCCCGGCACGGCCCGCACGCGCTGCCCCGGCACGGCGGGGCGGAGGAAGTCCAGCAGCTCCTCGACGTCGCCGGGGAAGCTCTCGGGGCCGCCCACCAGGGTCCGGCGGAGCGCGTACGCGGTCTCCGGGTCGGTGCCGGGCGCGCGCCCGAGCCCCAGGTCGATCCGTCCGGGGGCCAGCGCGTCCAGCGTGCCGAACTGCTCGGCGATCACCAGGGGCGCGTGGTTGGGGAGCATGATCCCGCCGGCCCCGACCCGGATGGTCGACGTCGCGGCGGCGACGTGCGCGATGGCGATCGACGTGGCGGCGCTGGCCACGCCGGGCATGTTGTGGTGCTCGGCCAGCCAGAACCGCCGGTAGCCCCAGCGCTCGGCGTGGCGCGCCAGATCGACCGAATTGCGGAACGCCTGCGCCGCGTCGGCGCCCTCGACGATCGGCGCCAGGTCGAGGAGCGAGAGCGGAGTCACGCGCGCACTATAGCTCCCGACGCCGGCTCGCGCCGGGGCGGGAGCCCCTCCCCGCGTCAGCGCGGGATGGTGAGCGTCTTGGCCTGCTCGGGCGTCAGCGGCGACGGCAGGTCGATCCCGTTGGCGTGCAGATCGAACGCCAGGATCGCCCAGTACTGATCGGCGGTCAGGCTGCCGGCCTTCCCGGGCGGCATGTTGGCCACCGTGAACTCGGCGACGTCCGCCACGGTGACGAACTTGCTCTTGCGGTACTTGCGATCGGCCGGCGGGTCGAGCGGCAGCGCGCCCTCCTTGACGCCGACCACCTTCGGCCCCTGGTCGGTGCCCTGGCCCGCGTCGCCGTGGCACTTGGCGCAGTTGTCGGCGTAGAGCTTCTGCCCCTGCGCGACCTGATCGGCGAACGAGGCCGGCGCGGCCGTCGTCGAGCCCGAGGCGGGCGCGGGCGGCGGGTTCTCGGCGCAGCCTCCTAGAACCGAGAAAGCCGCCGCCGAAAGAAGTCCGAGAAATGCCTTGTCGAATCGGTTTCGCATCGAGGTCTCCTTGTGTGCACGGTTGAGCGCGATGCAAGGAGGCGCTGGAGGGAAAAACGTGACCGGCGAAAATGCGAAAAGTGCCGCCGGGCGGTCAGGCGCGCCCCGTCGGCAGGCGCGCCCCGGTCAGGCGCGCCCCGCCGGTCAGGCGATCGTTCGGTCGACGACGATCGCCGCGAACAGCAGCGTCAGGTACAGGATCGAATAGAAGAACAGCGAGCGCGCCCAGGCGTTCTCCGCCGCGCGCCGGAGGCCGGCCGCCGCCCAGCCGATGAAGACCACCCCCAGCAGCGTCGCGCAGGCGAGATAGACCACGCCGGCCACGTGCAGCGGCTGGAGCACGACGGTGGCGGCCACGAGGCCGATCGAGAAGACGACGATCGTCACCCGGGTGCCGCGCGTCGAGATGGCCAGCGGGAGCACCTTGAAGCCGGCGCGCGCGTAGTCGGCCGCGCGGTAGGTGGCGATGGCCAGGAAGTGGGGGATCTGCCAGAGGAACAGGATGGCGAACAGCGCCACCCCGGGCGCCTCGAGGTGGCCGGTCGCCGCGGTCCAGCCCATGAGCGGCGGCAGCGCGCCCGGAACGGCGCCCACGAACAGCGCGACGGCCGAGTGCCGCTTGAGCGGCGTGTAGACCGCCACGTAGCTCCCCAGCGCCGCCAGGCCCAGCAGGCCGGTCAGCAGGTTGCCCCCCAGGAAGACGAGCGGCACGGCGGCGCAGGCCAGGACGGTCCCGAACGCCAGCGCGGTCTCGGGCGACAGCACCGCGCGCGGCAACGGCCGGTCGCGCGTCCGCTCCATCAGCGGATCGACGTCGCGCTCGAGGTACATGTTGAAGGTGTTCGAGGCGGCCACCAGCAGCGCCGTGCCGACCAGGGTCATGATCGCGCGCCAGGTGGCGACCTGGCCGGGCGCCAGCCACAGCCCGCCCACGAAGGTGATGATGACCAGGCCGGTGATGCGCGGCTTGGCCAGCTGCACGACGGCGGGGAACCAGGCCAGCTGCGGGAAGGCGGGGAGGGCGTCGGGCCGCGCCGCCAGCACCGTGAGCACCATCGTGGCGAGCAGCGCCGTCGCCACCGCGAGGTGGCTCTCCACGGTGACGAGGTCGAGGAACGAGGTGACCGAGTGCAGCCCCAGCCAGATCTGGACGCCGACGAAGATCGGCGCCGCGCACGCCAGCACCCGCAGGAGCGGCCGCCGCGCCCGGCGGAAGGTCACGATCGACGAGGCGAGCACCAGGCAGGCGACCGCGACCGCGTTGAGCCGGTGCAGCGCCTGGATGAGGACGGTCGGGTGCGCGTTCGGCCACAGCGAGCCCCGGCAGAGCGGCACGTCGGTGCAGGCCAGCGCCGCGCCCGAGTGCCGCACCAGGCCCCCCAGCACCATCTGCATGTACACCGCCACGCCGGTGACGAGCGCCAGGCGTCCGACGACGGGAGGCGAGGCGGCGGTCTCGGGCCGCGGCCGCCGCGACCGCACGGCGATGTACAGCACCGTCATGAAGAAGAGCAGCGAGGTCGCCGTGTGCGCCGTCGAGATCGGCGTCGGCAGCCGCAGCAGCACGGTGATGCCGCCCAGCAGCGCCTGCGCGAACACCAGCCCGACGGCCAGCCAGCCGAATCCGCGCAGCCGCCGCAGCGCCGCGTCGCGCGTCGCCGTCAGCAGGCCCGCCAGGATCAGGGTCAGCACGACGACGGTCCCCGCCGCCAGGCGGTGGCTGTGCTCGACCAGCACGCCCCCCTCCATCTTCGGCATGAAGGTGCCGTAGCAGGTCGGCCAGTCGGGGCAGGCCAGGCTCGAGCCGGTGCCGTGGACGAGACCGCCGATCAGGATCAGGAGGTAGGTGGCCACGGCCGTGGCCACCGCGAACGGGTGAATCAACTTGTGCCCCGGTCGCCCGGGCCGCGGCTGCGGAGCGGGCGCCTCGCCCATCTCCGCCGGCTGCTCTGCGCGTTGGAGCTGCGCAGCGCTCACGTCATTTCGCATCGTAAGCGAAGCTCACCTCGGCCGGTTTGTCTTCCGCGACGGTCACGGGCGCGGTCTGGGTCCCGTAGCGTTCCTGCCAGGCGGTCAGCGTGTACTTCCCGGGCGGCAAGCCGGTGATCTTGAAGTGGCCGTCGGGGCCGGTGACGGCGAAGTACGGGTTGGCGCTCACCACCACGTAGCCGGTCATCCAGGGGTGGACGTCGCACTTGAACTTGAGCACGTCGCCCGCCTCGCCGACCTTGCGCGCCATCGGGGGCAGCCCTGGGATCTCGGCCTGGTTGAACAGCGTGGACGGCCCCTTGTAGCCGTGGACGTTGTGCAGCGTCTGGTCGCTGTTGCGGATCGAGAGCGGCTGCCCGTTGACGATGGCCTGGACGCGCGGCCGGTACATGCAGTTGCTCTGGTCCAGCGTGGCGGGCGTGGCGGGCGGATCGTAGTGGCCGCCGGCCCCCTCTGTCACGCGCACCACCACGTTGCCGAGGCCGCCGCCCGGGCCGACCACGACCTCTTCGTCCTTCATCGGCGTCTTGGCGCAGAACGGGTCGGCGTCGCGCTTGGTCGGCGCCATCTGGGGGGGCGTCCCGTTCAGCTTGACGGTCCCGTCGATGACCCCGTGGCCGCTGGGCGCCGGGGCTGTCGCGGCTGGGGCCGCCGCGGCCGGGGCGGCCGGGGCGGCAGCCGGGGTGGGCGCCGCGCTCTCTTTTTGACAGGCAGCGGCGGTCACCGACGCGGCAACCGCAAAAATGGCCACGGCCCGCTTGATCATGGCCGTCGTGCTAACAGGCGCATGGGGTTCCGTCAAGCGCCGCGTCCGGCTGTGGTGGTCCGACCCGACCGGTCCGGCGGGCACACCCGCCAGCCCGCAAATCCGCGACGGGTCAGGGCGAAGTTCTCAGTTCGGGCCAAAAATGACAAGCGTGAGGGGATTCACAAAAACGACGGCGCAACGACAATACGAACCCGGGTGCTTCGAAAGCTGTCGGTTCTGAAGATCTCCCTCCTGGCCGCCACGATCTCGGGGTGCGCCGCCTCGGGCGTCACGCATTACACGGCGGCGCGGCTGGTGCCGCCGTCGCCCCGCGCGTTCGAGGACGAGCTGATGACGTACTCGGCCCCGGCCAAGCCCTTCAACGTCACGGGCCAGTTCCAGACGGCGGGGTACGACGGCCCGGACGCGTCGCTGGCGCGGATGCGCGAGTACGCGGCGGCGCTGGGACTGGACGGCGTGGGGATGATCCGCTGCAACCTGGGCAAGCTCTCGCTGCCCAAGGCTGCGGGAACGACGGCGGCCACCAGGTCGACCGGCCCGAAGGCGTCGTCCGCCGGCCCTTCCGCGCTGGAGAAGGCGCCGGTCCCCGAGACGGTGGTCGATTCCCCCAAGCAGGGTGACTGCGCCGGGACCGGCTTCGTCTGGGAGAGCCGGTGAGCCTGCGCGCCGCCGCGCTCCGCCTGGTTCTGCTGGCGCTCGCCGCGGCGGGGTGCGCGCATCCGCAGCCCACGGCCGAGCCGCCGTTCCATCCGGCCGTGGTCGCGGCCGACACCGGGATCATCTACTTCTACCGGCTCGAGGGCGCCCAGGTGAAGGTCTCGAAGAAGCAGGCGCGCGCCTTCGCCGTCTTCATCGACGACATCCCGCTCGGCTGGTTCTCGCGCGGGGGCTACGTGCCGTTCCACGTCCGTCCGGGCGATCACTCGGTCAAGGTGCTGGTCGGCGGTCGCGCGCACCAGACCGCGCTGCGGATCGAGCCGAACGGCGAGTACTTCGTCCGCTACGACGTCTCGCCGACCGGCCCGACGCTGAAGCCGGTGCCCAGCGCCGACGCGCGGCCGGAGATCGCCGACTGCCACCTGTGGCCCGGCGGGTACGACGGGCGCGACCGGATCTGACGACCGGAGCTGACCGGCGTCAGCCGCCGTTCGCGACCCGCCCGGCGGCGGCCATCAGCAGATCGATCCCCTGCGGCGTGGTGTCGAAGTAGCCGCGGATCCGGAGCTGCCGGTCGACCAGGACCAGGTGCTCGCCGTGGAAGATCTGGAAGAAGCTCTGGTCACCCTCCTGCACCTTCTCCTTGCCCATGCCTTCCTTGAAGCCGCCCGTGACCGCGGCCTCGATGGCGTCGGCGGGGCCGGTCAGGAACGACCAGCCGATCGGATCGGCGCCGTAGCGGGCGGCGTAGTCGCGCAGCCGCTCGGGCGTGTCGCGCGCCGGGTCGACGGAGATCGAGACCAGGTGAAAGTCGGGGCCCAGGTGGCGCGCGCGCCGCCCGACCTCGGCCATCTTCTGGCTGAGCAGGGGGCACGCCTCCTGGCAGGAGGTGAAGATGAAGTCGGCCACCCAGACCTTGCCGCGCAGATCCCGGGTGCCGAACGGCTGGCCGCGCTGGTCGGTGAGGGTGAAGGCGGGGAGGGTGCCCAGGATCGCCGGCGAGGCGCCGAGGCGCCGGGTGACCGAGCGGAGGATAGGCAGGCCGAACAGCAGCCCCAGCAGCGCCACCCACACCAGCGGATTGCCCGCCAGGCGCGCCGCGGCGGGCGGGCGCGGGCGACGGGCCGGCGACGGCGATGAATCCTCGCGAAATTGCTCGTCGGGCGCGCTGCTCACGCGATGGTCTTCCGCTGCGGAGGCGCGCCTGTCAAGGGTCGTTCCCTTGACGGGCGCGTACATCTCGATTACCTCATGGAACGAGGCTCATGCGTCTGCGTGCCAGCAATCACGGGGCTTCGGTGGCCGCCAGGGCCTTCACCGTCGCCGTGATGGCCGCGGCGACGCTGGCCCAGCTGTCGTCGATCGCGCACGAGATGACGGTCCGGCACTTTCGCTGCGCCGAGCACGGCGAGCTGACGCATCTGGCAGCGCTGGCGACCTCGCGCGAAGCCGTCCCCGCGCAGCGCTCGACCGACGCGCTCCGCGATCCCGAACGCGAGATCGCCGACGCGCACGAGCACTGCGGCGTCGCCTTCACCGTCGAGGGGAGCTCCTGCGCGCCGTCCGGCGGCGGCGCGATCGGAACGGTCGCGCCCGCGCCGGCGGTTGGACCGCTGCCCGCGCCGATGATCCCGGCCGGGCACGGCGTCGTCCTGGCCAGTGCGCCCAAGACCTCGCCTCCGCCGGCGTAGCGACCGCTCGACAGCGCGCGCCCGCTGGGGCGAGCGCCTCCGGGCGACCTCGTAGCTCCGCCGGCGCTCGCGCCGGCCGCTCTCGCCGCGCCGTCCCCCCGGGGACCGTCGTGGCGTCACCACCGTCCGCCGCGCGCACCGATGCGCTCGCTGCCCAGGAGTAGGAGGCTTCTCTTGACCCGTCCCGTTCCGCTTGCTGATTCGACGACCTCTCGAGCGGCGCCGTCCGCCCGCGCGCCGCTGCCGGCGGGCGAGGCGCTGCTGGAGGCGCGTGCGCTCACCGTCGGCTACGACGGCATCCCGATCCTGCCGGCGCTCACGCTCACGGTGGGCGCCGGCGAGCTGTGGGCCGTCATCGGGCCCAACGGCGCCGGCAAGTCGACCTTCGTCCGCACCGCCCTGGGGCTCACGCCGCCGGTCGCGGGCGAGATCGCGCGCAGGCCGGGCCTGCGCCTGGCGTACGTGCCGCAGCAGTCGGCGCTCGACACGATCTTCCCGGTCTCGGTGCTCGACTTCGTGCTCATGGGCCTGCAGGGGACCGGCAACGTGACGCTGACGAGCCCCGGGGCGTACCTCGGGCGGGCGCGGGCGGCCCTGGCCGAGGCGGGCGCGGAGCCGCTCGCCCGGCGGCAGCTGCGCGACCTCTCGGGCGGCCAGCGCCAGCGGGTGCTCATGGCGCGCGCGCTCGCGACCGACGCCGACCTCATCTTCCTCGACGAGCCGACCGCGGCGCTCGACGCGGCCGCCGAGCTGGAGGTGCTGGCGCTCATCCAGCGTCTCCGCGACCGGCGGGGCGCGGCCGTCGTCATGGTCACCCACCTGGTCGAGGACGGCCTCGAGCGCGCCGACCACGCGCTCCTCCTCGACCGCGACCACCGGGTGGCGTTCGCCGCCACCGCGACGGCCATGCGGTCGGCGCCCGATTTCGAGCACATCTATGCCCGCTTCGTGGGACGGGGGACGGCGCGATGAGCGACACGGGAGCGACCTGGCACGAGCTGTTCGCCAACCTGGGGATCTTCCGCGACGCCATCCTGGCCGGCGGGCTGGCGGGGGCGCTGCTGGGGTTCCTCGGCGTGCACGTGGTGCTGCGGCGCATGGTGTTTGCCTCGTCGGCCATCGCCCAGGCGGCCGCGCTGGGCGTGGCGCTGTCGTTCTGGCTGCCGGCGGTCATCGATCCGCTCGGTCACGCGGCCGGTCACGCGGCCGGTCCGGGCGGCCACGTCATCCCCTCGCCGCTGTTTCAGCCGGTGCTGTGGGCGGTGGCCGCCTCGCTGCTCGCCACGCTGGTGTTCATCGCCAACCCCACGCGCCTGCACCTGACGCGCGAGAGCATCCTGGGGTTCGTCTTCCTGGCCAGCGGGGCCGGCGCGGTGATCATCGGCGATCGGATCACGCAGGACGCGCACGACCTGACGGCGATCTTGTTCGGGAGCGCCGTGGTGGTGCAGACCACCGACCTGTACCTGATCGGGGCGGCGACGGTGATCCTGCTGGGCGGACATCTGGTGCTCTGGCGGGCGCTGCTGTTCGTCGGCTACGACCCGCTGGGCGCCGAGGTGCAGGGGATGCCGGTGCGCGCGCTCAACGGGTTCCTGTTCGTGTCGGTGGGGCTGGCCGTGGCGCTCTGCACCCGGGCGCTGGGGGCGCTCCCGGTCTTCGCCTTCAGCGTGCTGCCGGCCATGACCGCGCTGGCGCTGACCTCGCGCATCGGCATCGTCTTCGTCCTGGCCACCGTGTTCGGGGCCTTCTCCGGGGTGGCGGGCTTCGCGGTGTCGTTCCGGGGCGAGCTGCCGGTGGGCGCGACCGAGACGGGCATGGCCGTCGCGCTGCTCACCGCGGCGCTGGCCTGGCGATACGTGGCGGCCCGCCGCGATCTCCGGCGCGCCCGTCAGACCGCAACCTCCGAAGCGAAAGGCTCGAACGATGCTTAACGTGGCGATTCTTTGTTTGCTCGCGCAGCAGATAGATCAGAGCGCGCTGGAGAAGGCGATGTCCGAGGACGCCGCGGCCCAGGCCAAGGCGGGGGCGCCGACGCCGGGGGCGCCGGCCGCGGCCCCGGACGCGACCTCCGCGCCGGCGCCGGCGGACGCGACGCCGGGCGGCGGCGCCTGGGCCGCGCAGCAGGGCGCGCGCGCCCCGGGCGGCAGCCTCCTGAACCCGGCGCTCTCCTTCATCCTCGACGGCAGCTTCGGCTACTACGGCGTCCACGCAGGACAGTTCGCCGCGCTGAGGTTGCCGGTGGCGGGCGACGATCCGTCCACGAGCCGCGAGGGGTTCACGCTGCAGGAGATCGAGCTGGCCGCGCAGTCGGCGATCGATCCCTACTTCGAGGGGGCGATCTTCCTGACCATCCCGAACCTCGACGGCCTCGAGGTCGAGGAGGCGTACCTGGTCACCACCTCGCTCCCTTGGAACCTGCAGATCAAGGCGGGGACCTTCCGCTCGAACTTCGGGCGCAACAACACGCAGCACCTGCACATGCAGTACTTCACGCGGCGCCCGCTCATGACCGCGCTGCTGTTCGGCCAGGACGGGCTGCGGGGCCCAGGCGCGCAGGCCTCGGTGCTCTTGCCGCTCCCCTGGTTCGCCACGCTGTACGTCGAGGCGTTCAGCCTGCTGCCGCCCGACGATCTGGCGGGCGTGGCGACGTTCGGCGGCGGCGCGCGGCTGGTCCCCGCGAACCTCACGTACACCGCCGAGCTGGAGCAGTTCTTCGAGCTCGCCGAGTCCCACTCGCTGCTGGTGGGCCTCAACTTCGCGACCGGCCGCTCGGTCGACTGCGTGACCGGCGCGCCCTGCGTGCCTCTGACCGTCGACGGTCCACGCAGCTACCTCTACGGCGCGGACGCCTACTACAAGTGGAAGCCGGCCAACGTCGCGCAGAGCTACGCCAGCTTCCAGTGGACGACGGAGTTCTACCTCCGCACGCTGGCCGACGGCGGGCCCACCGAGGGGGCGGGCTACAGCGAGGCGGTCGTGCAGATCGCGCGCCGCTTTTACCTGGGCGGCCGGTTCGACCTGACCGGCCTGCCGAGCGGGGCCAGCGTCCCGCGTCGTTACGGCGGCACCGGCTCGCTCACCTTCGCGCCCAGCGAGTTCTCGCGGCTGCGGCTCTACGCGCAGGAGCTGGGCGGCCCCGGCGTGGCCGCGACCACCGTCGGGTTCCTGCAGGTGGAATACTCCATGGGCGCGCACGGCGCGCACCCCTTCTGACAGAGAGGACCAAGACCATGCGTTTCGGACACAAGCTGACGGGACTCATTCTGGCCGGCGCGGTGGCGCTCGCCGCGCGGGACGCCTCGGCCAAGCTGCGCGTGGCGGCCACCATCGAGACCCTGGCCGATCTGAGCCGCCAGATCGGCGGCGAACGGGTCGAGGTCACCTCGCTCTCGCACGGCTACCAGGACCCGCACTTCGTCGAGGCCAAGCCCTCGCTGGTGCTGGCGCTCAACCGGGCCGACGCGCTCGTCTACGTCGGCCTCGATCTGGAGGTCGGGTGGCTTCCGCCGCTGGTCCAGCAGTCGCGCAACTCGCACATCCAGCGCGGGCAGCCGGGGAACATCGACGCCTCCACGGGGATCAAGGTCGAGGACGTGCCGAACATCCCCGCCGACCAGCTGCGCGCGATGGGTGACATTCACCCGCTCGGCAACCCCCACTACTGGATCCCGCCCAGGAACGCCCGCGGGATCGCGCGCGTGCTGGCCCAGCACTTCACCGAGCTCGACGCGGCGGGGGGAGCCGCCTACCAAGCCAACCTGGCCTCGTTCGAGCGCCGCCTCGACGGCAAGGAGAAGGACTGGGAGAAGGCGGCGGCGCCGCTCGCTGGGATGAACGTGGTCACCTACCACAAGAGCTGGTCGTACGTGGCCGAGTGGTTGAAGATGCGCGAGGTCGGCTACATCGAGCCGAAGCCCGGGATCCCGCCGACCGCCAACCACACGGCGCAGCTCATCGAGCTGATGCGCAAGTCGAACGTGAAGCTGGTGATCGTCGAGTCGTTCTACCCGAGCAGCCTGGCCAAGTTCGTGGCCGAGAACGGGCACGCGCGGCTGGTCAGCGCCCCCTCGGACGTCGGCGCCGCGCCGGCCATCAAGACCTACTTCGATCTGGTCGACGCCGTGATCGCTGCGCTGGTGAGCGGCAAGTAGCGGCGCCCCGTCGCGACCGGCTCACGAGCCGCCGCAGGCGCTGCCGTTGCAGTTGGCGTTCGAGCTGCGCGAGGCGGGCGTCGGGCAGCAGTAGCTGACGGAGCAGCCGGCGGGCGCCTGGCAGGTCAGCCCCGAGGCGCACTCGTTCTGGCCGCCTCCGTCCGCCGCCTGCTCGCAGACCGCGCCCTCCGGTCCACGGCCGCAGCCGCCGAGGAGCAGGGCGGCGAGGCCGGTCGCGACGAGCGTGGTCAGTCGCATCGGCCGGAGGCTAGCACCGCGGGCCGCGCGGCGCCGGCGATGCCGATCACGGGCGATCGTGGTATCGATCGGTGGTCGATGAGCGAGGCGCACACGCAAGCTGCCGCCGCGCCGGCGGTCTCCGGCCCTTCCCGCGTCGGGGCGACGGGGATGTGGGCTTTTCTGGCCACCGACGCCATGGGGTTCGGCGGGCTGTTCATCGCCTACGGCGTGCTGCGCGTCCGCGCGGCGTCCTGGCCCGATCCGCGCGCGCACCTGTCGCTCACGCTCGCGGCCGCCATGACGTTCGCGCTGCTCGCCTCGGCGTTCACGATGACGCAGGCGACCCGCGCGGCCGCCGCGCGCGCGCGCCTCGCCTGGTTGGGGGCCACCGTCGGGCTGGGGCTCGCTTTTCTCTACGGCGAGATCGCCGAGTACCGGCACCTGGCGGCCGCCGCCCCGATGCGCCTGCGCGGCGGCGACCTCTACGCCGGGACCTTCTACGCGCTGACCGGCTACCACGGGCTGCACGTGGCGGCCGGCGTCGTCTGCTTGCTGGCGCTGGCGCGCGGCAGCGCGAGGCCGCGGTCGCTGGAGGTGGCGGCCCTCTACTGGCAGTTCGTCGATCTGGCCTGGATGCCGATCTTCACGTTCGTCTACCTCCTGCCGGCGCGATGACGGCCGCGGCGCAAGATCGACCCCGCCAGGCACCGGCGCGCGGCCGCGCGCGCGCGACGGCGCTCACGTTCACCGTCTTGGCGGCGCTGACCGCCGTCGAGCTGCGGACGGCCGGGCCCGACCTCGCCGGGCCGACCCGCGCGACGACGCTGGCCGGCCTCCTGATGCTCAAGGTGGCGCTGGTGCTCCTGCTCTGCCTGCGCGCCGATTTCCGCCGCCGCTCGGTGGCGCGGCTGGTGCTCGTCGCGCTGGTGCTGGCGGCCGGGTTCGCCGTCGTGCTCATGCTCGAGGCCGCCTTCCAGGCGCGCGCGCGATGAAGCGCGGCGCGGGTCTCTTCGCCGCCGCTCTGGCCACGGTCGCCACCCGGTCGGCCTGGGCCCTCTGTCCCAACTGCCTCGGGCAGTCGTCGCGGCTGGGGGCGGCGCTGCGGCTGGTCGGCGTCTTCCTGCTGGTTCCGCCGGCGGTCTTCTTCACGGTGGCGATCGTCCTCCGCCGGCTGACGGCTCAGGGCGCCGCGTCCGACCCGGCGTCCGGCGGGGGCGGGGGCGTCCAGGGGGGCTGATCGCGCAGGCGCTCCGCGAGCGCGCGCGAGCCGGGGGTGTCGCGCAGCGCGGCCAGCGAGGCGACGTAGTGGGCCATCGCCCACAGGTCCGTCTCGGGGAGCACGCCCTTCCAGGTCGGCATCGCGGTGCCGCCGATCCCCGCGGCGATGGCGCGGTAGATGTCGGCCAGCCGGTCGCCGCCACGCAGGTCGTTGAAGGTGAAGTCGGGCGGGACGATCTTGAAGCCGTAGTCGCTGTCCTTGGGGACGGGCTGGTACAGGTCGGGGCGGAACTCGCGCACCTCGTTGCCGGTCAGCTCCTTGGTGAAGGCGTAGATCTCGGCGCGGGTGGCGTACGCCGGGTGGCAGGCGACCGCGCACTGGGCCAGCCCGTGGTAGACGCGCGTGCCGCGGGCGAGGGCGTCGGCCTGACGGCCGGTCCACGGATCCGCGGACGCGATGAGGACCTCTCCGGGTGTGTCATTTCGCCATCGTGGCGAGAAGGCCTTCACGTACTGGATGAGATCGTCCAGCTCGGCCGCCGGGACCTCCCAGGCGAGCATCGCGGTGCCGTGCAGGCCCTGGCGGATCGTGCGCGCCAGGTCGGCGTCGTTGGGGAGCTGGCCCGCGGCGACGGCGGCGAACTTGTAGATGCCAAGGCGCAGATCGCGCGGCGGCGGCGAGAGGCCGGCGGCCGCGGTCCCCTTCCCGTCGCCGGCGTCGCCGTGGCAGGCGCGGCAGAAGTGCGTGAACACCACGCGCCCGTGCTCGAGGGCGGCCGGCTCTATGACCCGCCCGCCCAGCGTCACCGGCGCCGTGAAGGGCGGCGGCGCGCCAGGGAGCACGACGGGTCGCGAGCAGGCCGCGAGCGCGGCGACCGCGGCGAGAAGGAGAGGGCGCTTCACAGCACACACACCGCCAGGTAGACGACGAGCCAGAGGACCAGCACGAAATCCCAGTAGAGCGTGAGGAGGCCGCGGCGCGCCGGGCCGGCCCAGGCGAGCGCGAGGAGGCCGCCCGCCACGTGCAGCGCGTGCAGCACCGAGAGGGCGAAGAAGACCTCGCCGAGCGCGCCGGCGGCGGGGCCGAGGTGGATGGCCACCAGGTGGCGCCAGAGCGCGCCCTGCGCGGCGAGGAAGGCGGCGCCGAACGCCAGCGCCGCGCGCGGGCGCCCGCGGCGCAGGGCGATGCTCGCCGCCACCAGCGCCAGCGTGTTGGCGGCCGCGGCCCCGCGCGGGAAGGGGGGCGCGCCGGCCGGCGGCCAGGCGGGCGCCTGGGCCCGGACGATGGCGTAGGCCAGCAGCAGCGCCGCGAACAGCATCGCCGTGGCGCCCAGGAAGACGACCAGCCCGACGCGCGCGTCGATCCGGGCGTCGACCTCGCGGCGGCGCGCGGTGGTGGCGGGCGACGTCACGCGGGCTCCTCCGTCGGCGCCCGCGGCGGCGGCGTGTCGCCCTCGAGCTCGGTCTGCGACAGCCAGTCGCGCCCGAGCGCCCGCGCCGCCGGGTGGCCCAGCTCGTGCGGCCCGCGCACGACGATCGGGATCCGGTCGAAGTTGTGGTGCGGCGGCGGCGAGGGGACCGTCCACTCGAGCGTCCCCACCTCCCACGGATTGGCGGCGGCGCGCGGGCCCCGGGCGAGGCTCCAGAAGAAGTTCACCACGAAGACGAGCTGCGCGGCGCCCAGCAGGTAGGCGGCGTGCGAGACGGCGCGGTTCCAGGGGAGGAGCGGCTTCAGGAAGTCGTAGACCGACGGGTCGTAGAGGCGCCGCTGCATCCCCTGGTAGCCGATGGCCAGCATCCCGAAGAACACGACGTTGAGCGGGACGAAGGTCAGCCAGAAGTGCAGCTTGCCGAGCGGCTCGTTCATCATTCGCCCGAACATCTTGGGGAACCAGAAGTACGTCGCCGCGAACAGCGACATCAGCAGCGCCGCCGCCATGATGAGGTGGAAGTGCCCGACGACAAAGTAGGTGTCGTGCAGGTAGAGGTCGGCCGTGATGTCGGCCAGGTAGAGGCCCGTGAGGCCGCCGACCCCGAAGGTGAACACCAGCCCCAGGCAGAACAGCATCGGCGTCGGGAAGCGGATCGCGCCCCGCCAGACCGTCCCCAGCCAGGAGAGGACGATGAGCGAGGTCGGCACCGAGATGATCATCGTGAGCAGCATGAAGCTCTCGCCGAGCAGCGGGCTCATGCCGGTGGTGAACATGTGGTGGCCGTAGACGACGCACGAGAGCACGACGACGCCCACCAGCGCGCCGACGGTCACCCGGTAGCCGAACACCGGCTTGCGCGCGAAGAACGCCAGCAGGTCGCCGACGATCCCCCAGGCCGGCAGGATCAGGATGTAGACCTCGGGGTGGCCGAACAGCCAGAACAGGTGCTGGTAGAGGATCGGGTCGCCGCCCGCGCCCGGTGTCGTCCCGGCCACGAAGAACTGCGTCCCCAGCACGCGGTCGAAGAACAGCAGCACCATCGCCGCCGCCAGCACCGGCACGAACAGCGCGTTCAGGATCGAGGTCAGGAAGAAGCCCCAGACCGTCAGCGGCAGGCGCAGGTACGTCATCCCGGGGGCGCGCAGGCGCAGGACCGTGGTGATGTAGTTGACCGCCCCCATCACCGACGACGCGCCGTTGAGGTAGATGGCCACCACCCACAGCGTCTGCCCCGGGCCGGGCGCGCCGATGGCGGTCGACAGCGTGGCGTAGGCGGTCCAGCCCGCCTCGGGGGGGCCGAGCGGCACGAAGAACGACGCGGTCAGCACCGCCGTCGCCGCGAACATGGTCCAGAACGAGGCCATGTTGAGGCGCGGAAACGCCATGTCACGCGCGCCCACGAGCAAGGGCAGGCAGAAGTTGCCGAAGCCCCCTATCAAGATGGGCGTCACGGCGAAGAAGATCATGATCGTGCCGTGCATGGTGAACAGCGCCGTGTACGCGACCGGCGAGATGACGCCGCCCGACGGCCCGAACAGCAGCTTGCCCACGACCGGCACCGGCACGCCGGGGCTGGCCAGCTGCCAGCGGATCAGCATCGCCATCAGGCCGCCGACGGCCAGAAAGGCTAGCCCCAGGAAGAGGAACTGCCGCCCGATCACCTTGTGATCGAGCGAGAAGACCCAGCGGCGCCAGAACCCGGTCGGCTCCGGCGGGAGCTCGCCCTCGTCGCTGGCGGCGACCTTGCCCGCGCTCACTTGCCGGTCTCCCAGTCCCACCCGCCAGCCGCCGCCGACGCGGCCGGATCGTAGCGCAGCCGGCTGTCGGCCTCGGCGCGCCCCAGCCAGTCGCGGTAGTCGTCCGCCGCGCGCGCCACCACGATCCCGCGCATCTTGTAGTGGTTGACGCCGCAGTGCTGCGCGCAGCCCAGCTCGAAGCGTCCCGGCGCGGTGGCCTGGAACCAGGCGCGGGTGGTCGCCCCCGGGATGGCGTCGATCTTGGTGCGGAAGCTCGGCAGGTAGAGCGAGTGGACGACGTCGAGGGCGCGCAGCTTGAGGTAGATCGGGCGCCCCACAGGGATGTCGAGCTCGTTCAGCGTGACCACGTCGTCCGGCGTCCCGAACCGCCCGTCGGGCCCGGCAGTCCGGAAACTCCAGGCCCACTGCCGCGCCGTCACCTCCACCCGCACGGCCGCCGGATCGGCGTCCGGGTAGCGCCAGAACCGCCCCTCGAGGTCGCGCGTCGTCCGCAGCGCCAGCGTCACGTCGATCGCCACGAACATGACCAGCGCGACGCTGAACATCAGGACCCGATCGCGCGCGCGGTTGCCGTGCGCATGCCGCCCCCAGGTCCGGCCGGCCCGCGCGCGGTGAAAAAGCAGGGCCGCCAGCAGGAATACCAGCGCCAGGGCGAAGACGATCCCCGTCGTCAGCGTCAGGTAGCCGATCGCGCCGTCGACGAGATGCCCGTCCAGCGATGCGTCGCGAGGCAGCTCGATGTGCACGGCCGGGTCATTCCTAACTGCGCTCGGAGGCAAAATCAAACGCCTGGGGGGCGGCATTATTGGGTAGGATTCGCGGGCCCATGCCGCAACTCCGCGAGGCCCCACCGGGCGACCTGCCCCCCGGCGACCTGACCGGTCGACAGGTCGGGCGGTACACGGTGCTCAGCCACCTGGCGTCGGGCGGGATGGCCGAGCTCTACATCGCGCGCCAGCAGTCGGTCGGCGGGTTCGAGAAGCAGGTGGTGCTGAAGATCCTGCAGCCGCGCTACGCCAAGAGCCCGCGCGTGGTGCAGATGTTCCTCGACGAGGCGCGGCTGGCCGCCAAGCTGAATCACCCGGCGATCGTCCACGTCTACGACGTCGCCGACGAGGCGGGGCTCAAGTACATCGCCATGGAGTACATCCACGGCGAGACGATCGCGGACATCGTCAAGCGCGGGCTGGCGGAGGGCCGCTACCTGCCGATGGAGCACGCGGTCCACATCGTTCGCCAGGCCGCCGCCGGCCTGTCCTACGCGCACGAGCGCAGGGAGCCCGACGGCCGCGTCGTCCGCATCGTCCACCGTGACGTGTCGCCCACCAACATTTTGGTCACCTACGAGGGGCAGACGGAGATCGTCGACTTCGGCATCGCGCGCGCCCAGGACGAGCTGCGCGAGGAGACCGGGATCCTGCCGGGGAAGGCGTCGTACATGTCGCCCGAGCAGATCCGCGGGGAGACCGTCGACCACCGCTCGGACATCTTCGCGCTGGGGATCCTCTTGTACGAGCTGACGCTTTGCCAGCGGCTCTACCGCGGCCGCGCGGAAGAGGTCATGAAGCGGATCGTCGACGAGCGCGTCGCGCCGCCGACCGCGATCAAGCGCGACTATCCGGCGGCGCTCGAGCTCATCGTGATGCGGGCGCTGGAGAAGCGGCCCCAGGATCGCTACCAGTCGGCGCAAGCGATGCACGACGACCTCGAGGAGTTCCTGAGCGAGAGCGGGCTCCGCAGCGGCAACCGGCGGGTGGCCATCTACCTCGCCGAGCTGTTCGGATCGGGCGCCGGAGCGGCCGGTCGGCCGGAAGACACGGACGAGCCCGAGGCGCTGGACCTCGACCGCCGCGCGCCGCTGAGCATGCGGATCGAGCCGGCGGCCGAGGCCGAGCGGCGCGCCTCTTCCCCGGCCGCCATGGCCGTGGCGCGCGGGACCCCGCCGACCGGCGTCGACCGCGGCCCGGCGCGCGTCTCGCCCACTGCCGAGGTCGCGGCCCACGACGACACGGTCGGGGTGGGGAGACGCTCTCGAGGAGGCTTGATCATGCTCGCCGCCTTCATAGTTTTGGGCATTGCGGCGATGGTAATCCTCACGCTTCGATGATAGCTTCGCCCGACCGTTCGGGCCCTCTCGACGACGACAGCGGGAAGCGCTAACTGCATGAAATTCGTCTGCGATCGCTGCCAGACCAAGTATTCAATCGCGGACGACAAGGTTCGCGGGAAGATCCTCAAGGTCCGCTGCAAGTCCTGCTCGAACATCATCACGGTGCGTGAGGAAGGTGGGGCGGTCGCCGGGGTCCGGCGCCCGTCCGTCCCCGCGGCCACGGTCGGCGCGGCGGTCCGCGCCCCCACGCCCGCCACGGCGCGCGCCCCGATCGCCTCGGGCGCCGCCCCGGCCGTCGAGCGCCGGGCCGCGCCGCGGCCACCCGAGCAGGCCGACGACGGCGCCACCTGGTACATGGCGCTGGACGGCAACCGCACGGGGCCGTTCACGCGCAAGCAGCTGTTCGACCACATCGTGCCGCTGCCGCGCGACGCCGACCTGCATGTCTGGAACGAGCGCCTCGGGAGCTGGAAGCCGCCGACCGAGGTCCCGGCGCTGGCCGGCGAGCTGGCCGCGCGCCGGCGTCCCGCGCCCCCGATCCCGGCGCACGCGGCGGCGATCCCCGCGCCCCCGATCCCCGCCGCGCCGGCGGCGCCCCCGCCGTTCCCCGGCGCGCCCCGCCGTCCGACGGCGCCGGTCGCTGTCCCGGCCCCCGCTCGACAGACCGGCGCGCACCCCGTCGTCGGCTCGCCGATCGCGCCCGGCGCCGGGCCGAAGCTGCCGCCGCCCGTCGCGCCGCCCGGCGGCCGTCGCCCCACCGGCCCCCTGGCGCCGGCCGGGGGACTGGCCGCGGCGGCCCACGCGCCGGCCCACGCCCCCGATCCGGGACTGGACATCGATCCATCGTCGATGCTCGAGACGCCGGCGCCCCAGCCGAGCATGCTGCACGGCCTGGCGACCAACGGCGTCTCGCACCCCGAGGGCGCGTCGCACGCGGCTTCGAACGGCACCTCGCACGCCGCCGAGAAGTCCGACGTGCTCAACACGCTGAACCTGGCGTCGGCCTCCGGCGCCGGTCCCGCGCCGCGGCTGCTCAAGTCAGAGGCGGTGGTCGGGTGGCAGCCGGCCGGCGCCGAGCAGACGGGGGCGCGGCAAAAGACCACCCGCATCATCTTGGCGCTGCTGGGGGTCATCGCGGCGGTCTGCGTGGTCCTGGTCCTCACCGTGGCCAAGAAGCCGAAGCAGGTGGCGGCGCCCCCGCCCAAGGCGGTGACCGATCCGCTGGCCGGGGTGGTCGACAACCCGCCTCCGGCCGACACGACGGCGAAGCCCGGACCGACCGAGGCGCCGCCGCCCCCGCCGCCGCCCGAGCCGACCTCGTCGCACGGCGGCCGCGGCAAGCACACGGGGCCGCACGGCCGCCCGATCGCGACGGGCCCGTCGCCGACCACGCCGCCGCCGGTCGGCCCGGGGACTTCTCCGCCGCCGCCCGCCGACGACGGCAACTCCAAGTACAGCGACAAGGGGCACAACCTGAACATCACCGGCGGGACCGGCGTCTCGCGCCCGCCGCCCTCGCAGTCCGACATCACCCGCGTCATCCACAACAACATGGGCGGCATCAAGAACTGCTACCAGCGGGCGCTCCTGCGCGACAGCAGCCTCACGCACGGCAAGATGAACATCACCGTCAGCATCGGGATCTCCGGCCGCGTGAAGCACACCGCGATCGATGGACCGCCGCAGTTCCGCTCGCTCGAGCCGTGCATCAAGGAGGTGGTCGGCCGCTGGGCGTTCCCGCCGGCCGGCGAGGAGTACGGCACGGCCTTCGTCTACCTCTTTCAGGGCAATGAGTAGCGGTGGGTCGATCGACAAGATCGAAAAGAGCGGGTAGAGGAAGGTCAGCGTGCTCCGGCATCCTTACGCCGCGTTCCTGAACAAGGTCGAGAAGCCCTCGCGCTACGTCGGGGGCGAGTACCAGCAGGTGCGCAAGGATCCGGCCGGTCTCTCGGCCCGGGTCTGCCTGGCGTTCCCCGACGTCTACGAGATCGGGATGTCGCACCTGGGGACGAAGATCCTCTACAGCGTCCTCAACAAGGCGGCCGACCTCTGCTGCGAGCGCGTGTTCGCCCCCTGGATGGACTGCGAGGCCGAGCTGCGCGCCCGCGGGCTGCCGCTGGTGACGCTGGAGACGGCCACGCCGGTGGGGGACTTCGACGTCGTCGGCTTCTCGCTGCAGTACGAGCTGACCTACACCAACGTTCTCAACATCCTCGACCTGGGCGGGATCCCGCTGCGCGCCGCCGCGCGCGGCGACGACGCGCCGCTGGTGCTGGCCGGCGGGCCGACCGCCACACACCCCGAGCCGCTGGCGCCGTTCATCGACGCCTTCTTCATCGGCGAGGCCGAGGAGGTGCTGCCGGCGCTGGTGCGCGAGGCGGCGGGGCTGCGGCGCGCGGGCGTATCACGGCGCGAGCGCCTGGTCCGCCTGGCGGAGAAGTACCCGCTCTACGTCCCCGAGCTGTACACCACCGAGCTCGACGCCGAGAGCGACCTCCTGGTGGTGGGCGCCCCGCTCGATCCGCGCGTGCCGGCGCGCCCGCGCCGCGCGCTGGTCGCCGACATCAACAAGATCCCGTTCCCCGACGACTCGCCGCTGCCGTACGCCGAGGCGATCTTCGACCGCATGGCGGTCGAGGTGGCGCGCGGGTGCACCGAGGGGTGCCGCTTCTGCCAGGCGGGGATGATCTACCGGCCGGTGCGCGAGCGCGATCCGGTGGCCGTCCTCGACGCGCTCACCGGCGGCGTGAAGAAGGGCGGCTACGACGAGACGGCGCTGACCTCGCTGTCGATGGCCGACTACTCCTGCGTGACGCCGCTGGTGAAGGCGGCGATGGCCAAGCTGGCCCCCGAGAAGGTGTCGCTCTCGGTCTCCTCGCTGCGCGCCTACGGCCTCAACGAGGACCTGCTGGGCGAGATCGCCGGTGTGCGCGCGGGCGGCCTCACCTTCGCGCCCGAGGCGGGCACGCAGCGGATGCGCGACGTGATCGCCAAGAACGTCACCGAGGCCGACATCCTCGAGTCGGCGCACCGGGTGTTCGGGCGCGGCTTCTCGCGCATGAAGCTCTACTTCATGATCGGCCTGCCGACCGAGACCGACGAGGACGTGGCGGGCATCGTCGAGACCGCGGCCCGCGTGCAGGCGATCGGCCGCCAGCACCAGAAGGGGGCGCAGGTGACCGCCTCGGTCTCGACGCACGTGCCGAAGCCGCACACGCCGTTCCAGTGGGCGGCGATGGACGACGAGGCGACCACCGCGCGCAAGCAGGGGATCCTGGCCGAGCGGGCCAGGGCGCTGCGCGTGCAGCTCAAGATGCACGAGAACCGGCAGTCGCACCTGGAGGGGATCTTCGCGCGCGGCGATCGGCGCGCGGGCGATCTGCTCGAGGCGGCCTACCGGCGCGGCTGCCGCTTCGACAGCTGGGACGACGCGCTCCGGGTCGACCTCTGGGAGGAGGCCCTGGCCGAGACGGCGCCGCGCACCGGGTTCGACGGGTCGCGCGCGCTGGGCACGCTGCCGGTGACGGCGCGGCTCCCCTGGAGCCACATCGACATCGGCCTCGAGCCCGACTTCCTGGCCAAGGAGTATCGCAAGGCGCTCAAGGATCGCCTGTCGCCTCCGTGCGGGAAGCCGTACAAGAAGCTGCTGCACCCGAGCAGCGTGGCGGCGGCCGAGGCGGGAGCCAAGGACAAGCTCATCTGCTACGACTGCGGCATCGCTTGCGATCTCGACGCGATGAAGGGCGAGCGCCTCTTCTTCCTGCGCCGCATGAACGCCTGGGGCGGTGCGACCATCGAATCGGGGACCCCGAGCCCCCCCGCGATGGGTCCCGTCGAGCAAAGCTCGCCGGGATCCCACGCGATCGCCGTTCCCTCCAAGCCGCGGCCGGTGCAGGATCCGACGCGGCCGCCGCCGCGGTCGGTGCAAGGGACGCCGCACGGCTACCGCGTCCGCTACACCAAGCTGGGGCGGGTCGCGTACCTGGGGCACCTCGATCTGGTGCGCCACCTGCCGCGCATCTTCCGGCGCGCCGGCCTGGAGATCTTCTACTCGATCGGCTTCCACCCCAAGCCGGAGCTGTCGTTCGGGCCTGCGCTGGGGCTGGGCATCCCGTCGCTGGGCGAGCTCGCCGACGTCAAGCTGGTCGACGACCTGCCGGCCGAGGAGGTGGCGCGCCGTCTCGCCCGCGTCTCGCTGGAGGGGATCGAGATCCTCGATGTCGCGCGCGTGGGTGAGGGCGATCGCGCGCTCGGGCGGGTGCTGACCGAGTCGGAGATGATCGCCCGGCTCCCCGCGGGCGTCGACGTCGACGCCGCGCTGGCCAGGTTCGCCGGCGGCGAGCCGCTGACCGTGCGCCGCGAGTCCGACAAGGGGATCGCCCGCACCGTCGACGTGCGCCGGTCGCTGCGCCGCTGCGAGCGGTTCGAGGACGCGGCGGCGCGCCGACGGCTCGGCTGGGATGAGGGCGCGATGATCGCCTTCGGCGTGTCGGTGACCAACGAGGGGAGCGCGCGCCCCGGCGAGGTGGTCACCGCGCTGTGCGGGGCCGAGGCCGCGGAGGCGGCGGACCTGGCACGGCTGGCGCTGTGGGGCGACGAACGCGTCGATCCGCTCCGGATCGCCGAGCTTCGCCGGCGCGTCGTCGGCGGTGCCCCGCAGGCGCGGCCCGGGGCCGCGGCCGCCGCGCCGTGATCGAGACGACCGGCCTCTGCAAGCGGTTCGGTGACACGCGCGCCGTCGAGGATCTCTCGCTGCGCATCGAGGCGGGGGAGGTGGTCGGCTTCCTCGGCCCCAACGGCTCGGGGAAGACGACGACCATCCGGCTGCTCATGGGGCTCTTGCGGCCGAGCGCGGGGCGCGCCGCCATCCTCGGCCACGACTGCCACGCCGACGCGGTCGCGCTCAAGCGCGACGTCGGCTACCTCCCCGACGAGCCGTTCCTCTACCCGTACCTGACGGGGATCGAGACGCTGGAGCTGGTCGGCGGGCTGCACGGACTGGCGCCCGCCGAGGCCCGCCGCCGCGCCTCGACGACGGCCGAGCGCCTGGGCCTGGGCGCCGCCGCGCGCGCCTACACGGTCACCTACTCGCTGGGGATGAAGAAGCGGCTGGCGCTGGCGCTGGCGCTGGTCCACGAGCCGCGCGTGCTGATCCTCGACGAGCCGACCAACGGCCTCGACCCGGCGGGCGCGCGCGAGATGCGCTCTGCCATCGCCGAGTACGCGGCCGGCGGCCGCACGATCTTCCTCTCCACCCACCTGCTCGACGCGGCCGAGCGCCTCTGCCACCGGGTGGCCATCATCCGCAAGGGGCACCTCGAGGCGATCGGGACACCGGACGAGCTGAGGGCGCGGTTCGCCGCCGCCCCCGGCACGACGCTGGAGGATCTCTTCCTGCGCGTCACCGGCGTCGACGCCCCGACGCGCGGCGCGGGCGACGGCCGCTGATGCCGGCCGCCTCGCTCGATACGGGCGCGCTGGCGGCGCTGCTCATCCGCTCGCGGCTCCGGTCCTTCCGCAACGGGCTGCGCGTCCGCGGCCGACGGACGCCGCTCCTCATCACCATCGCCGGCCTGGTGATCGCGCTCGCCTACGTGGGGCTGTTCTCGCAGGCCTTCGCCGCCATCGTCGACAGCGTCGGGCTCCGCGAGCAGGCGGCCGCGCTGGCGCTGGTCACCGGGGCGCTCTCCTTCGGCAGCCTGACCGCCAAGGCGGCCAGCAGCGACGCCGTCCGCGCCGGCTCGTCGGAGAACGAGTTCCTGCTGGCGCGGCCCGTGTCGCTGGCGACGTTGGTCGCCGCGCGGGGTCTGGCCGACGCGGTGACCGACCCGATGGGGGCGCTCTTCCTCTTCCCCGTGTTGCTGGCCGCCACGCTGGTCTGGCGCCTGCCGCCGGCGGCCTGGTTGCTGGCGGCGGCGATCTCCTCCGCCGTTCAGGTGGCGATCTCGATGCTCGCCTACGCGGCCCAGCTCTGCGTCGTCCGCGTGGCCGCGCCGGCGCGCCGGCGCGGGGTCTGGATGGTGCTCCGCCTCGTCGCCGCGCTGGCGCTGGCGGCGGTCTGGATGATCGGCACCTGGGTGCTGCGCGCGCCGGCGTCGCTGGCCAGCACGCTGACGGCGGGCGCCGGGTGGCTGAACCGCACGCCCGGCAGGCTGATCGTGGCGCCGCTGCTGGCGCTGGTCCGCGGCGACGTCTCCGGCGCCCTCGGCAGCCTGGTCGGTCTCTGGGTGCTGGCCGGCGCGGCGATGCTGGTCGCCGCGGCGGTCGCCCGGCGCGCCGGGATGTCGGGGTGGGAGGAGGCGGGCGCGCCGTGGGCCGAGGCCGCGCCCGCGCCGCGCCCGCGCGCGCGCCCGATCACCGCGGCCAGCAAGGACCTGCTGCTCATCACCCGCGATCGCGGGCAGATGCTGGTGCTGATCGCCATGCCGGCGATCTTCGTCGGCATCCAGATCTTCGGCTCGGCGGGGTGGACCTGGTCGACCGCCAGCCTGGCGCGGATCTCCTGCCTGGCCTACTCGCTGGCGCTCTACATGGCGACCATCGGGCCGCTCACCCACATGCAGGCCGAGCGGCGTGCCTTCTGGATCCTGCGCACGGTCCCGGTGCCCCTCGCGCGGCTGTTCGCCGCCAAGGCGCGCGCCTGGAGCGCGGTGGTGGGCGGAGCGGCGGCGTTCGCCTTCCTCCCGCTGGCGGTGGTGATGCCGCCGGCGCCGCTCGCAGAGGTGGTGGTGGCCGGCCTGCTGGTGGTCGTCGGCGCGGTGTCGATGACCTTCCTCGCCATCGCCATGGCCGCGGGCGGGGCCGACCTCTCCGACGAGCAGAGCACGGCGGTCGGCCCGGCGACGATCTACACGTTCCTGGTGGTGGGTGGGCTCTACAACCTGGTGCTGACGGGCGACCTGCGCGCCCGTCTCGGGGGGCTGGCGCTCTACCTCTTCGTCACCGCCGCCCACTGGGCCGCCGGCGTCGAGCGCGCGGAGATCTGCCTCGACGCCGAGGCGCTCCGGGCGCCGCGCCTGCGGACCGCCGACGCGGCGAGCGTGCTCTTGATCTACGCGCTGGGCGCGCGCGGGATCGCCACCGCGGCCAGGATGGCCGGCGCGCGGACGGCGCCCATCGCCGTCGGCATGCAGCTCGGGTGGGTGCTCTTGATGGGGGTGGTGGCGCTGTACTCCCTCAGGCGTGCGCCGCCGCTCGCCTGGCGGTGGGCGCTGCCGCGCGCGTCGCTGGTCGCGCTGCTGCTCGGCGCCGCGGCGGGGCTGGTCGGGCGGCGCGCCGGCGCGCACGCCGTTCTCCCGGCGGACCTCGGCTCCGCCTGGACCTGGGTCGGTGCGGGGGCGGCGCTGCTGGCCGAAGAGGCGATCTTTCGGGGGCTGGTGCAGCGGGCGGTCGAGGAGGACCTCGGCGCACGCGAGCGGTGGCGAGCTCGTCTCGGCGCCGCGGTGGTGACCGGGGTGCTCGGGCTGGCGACGCTGGCCCTCGCGGGCGCGCCTCTCACCCCGGCCACCATCCTGATTCCGCTCGCCGCGACGGCGGCGCGCGCGCTCACCGGGCGCCTCGGCGCGGCGTGGATCGCGCGGCTCGTCAGCCTCCTCGTTTGCGCTTTCCTATAAGGAGGAGCGGGTTTACGATGACCGAATGCGCGGTGTTTTCTCCTCGCGCGGGGCTGCGCCGGTAGCCACGCGTCCGCTCCTCGGCGTCGGGCTGGCGATCGCGCTGGCCCTCGGGTGCAGCGTCGACAACAACGGGCTCGCCGAGACGAGCGTGAAGCTGCAGCGCGACGGCGGCGGACTCGGCGGTTCGGTCGCCACCACTGGCAGCGGCGGGGCGACAGGCAGCGGTGGGGCGACAGGAGCGGGCGGGGCAGTCTCGACCGGCGGGGAGACCGGCAGCGGTGGCGCCACCGGCTCGGGTGGAACGACCGGAGCAGGGGGGGCCCTCTCGACCGGCGGAACGACGGGGAGTGGCGGCGCCGGTGACACCGGCGGGACGACGGGCACCGGCGGATCGACCGGCAGCGGCGGCGACACGGGCGCTGGCGGAGCGAATGCGACCGGCGGGACGACGGGCGCTGGCGGGGCGACTGGCAGCGGCGGGGCGACCGGCAGCGGCGGGGCCACGGGCACGGGCGGAGCGAGTGGGACCGGCGGGACGACGGGTAGCGGTGGGGCGAACGGCAGCGGCGGGACGAACGGCAGCGGCGGCACGACGGGCACCGGTGGCGCGAACGCGACTGGCGGCACGACCGGCGCTGGCGGCGCGAACGGGACCGGCGGAGCGACGGGCGCGGGCGGCGCAAACGCCACCGGCGGAACGACGGGGACGGGCGGAACGACGGGGACGGGCGGAACGACGGGGACGGGCGGAACGACGGGGACGGGCGGAGGCGGCGGGAA
>Ga0209060_10001111_pt1 | contig 32530 bp, 31 predicted proteins | sample Coa_R1_8_FD_187155 | JGI IMG/M metagenome (GOLD analysis project Ga0209060, IMG submission 187155) | Surface soil microbial communities from Centralia Pennsylvania, which are recovering from an underground coalmine fire - Coalmine... | ecosystem: Environmental > Terrestrial > Soil >...
GATCGCGCACATCGAACAGGCGCTTAATGAGTACAACCGACTCTACGCGCATCCGTTCACCTGGTCATTCACCCGGCACGCGATGCATCAGTGGTACTGCCAACGCACTTCAGCAATGGTGCACTAGTCCTCCTGCACAAGACCGAGGGCTTCTGGCCGGAGATTGCCCAGCTGATTCAGGCGGACCTCCAGGCCGTCGGCCTGCAAGCATCGCTACAGGGCGTAGAGGAGTCGACCTTCTACTCGAAGATCAACGCCGGCGAGCACCAGATGGCGTTGAACGACTGGGTCATGGACACGAGCGACCCGGACGACATCATGTGGTCGGTGTTCAGCACCAAGCGGGCGCGCCAACGCATGGGCTACGAGAACCCCCAGGTCGACGCGCTGAACAAGGCGGCCCAGGTGGAGCGGGACGTCGAGAAGCGCCGGGCCATGTACAACAAGTCGCAGCAGATGATCCTGCAGGACGCGCCATTCGTGACACTCGGCTACGCGCAGCGGGCGATGGGTGCCAAGGCGAACATCCGCGGCCTGCTGGTGGGACCGCTCGGCGACGTCGTGATCCGTGGCGTCACGATGGTCTGAGGCGGGGGTCGGCGGTGGTTCGGTACCTGGGGCGGCGGGTCCTCATCCTCCTCCCGAGTCTGCTGCTCGTCTCCATGCTGACCTTCGTGATGATCCGCTCGGCGGGAGGCGACCCGGCCGAGCTACGGCTGGGGCTGCACGCGTCACCGGAGTCCCTCGCCCGCGTCCGGCGGGAGATGGGCCTGACCGACCCCTGGCCCGTGCAGTACGTGCGCTGGCTCGGCGGGGCGCTCGGGGGGGACCTTGGGCGGTCGTACCTGACGGGCTCGAGCGTGACGGACGAGATCCTCCAGCGGTTCCCCGCGACGCTCGAGCTGGCGCTGTCGTCCATGCTGATCGCGGTGCCGCTCGGGATCGCGGCTGGCACGATCTCGGCTGTTCGCGCCCGGACCGTCGTCGACAACGTCAGCATGCTGGGTGGCCTCGTGGGCATCTCCATCCCGACCTTCTGGCTCGGGGTCATGCTGATCATCGTGTTCGCGGTGTGGCTCGGGTGGGTGCCGGTCGCCGGCAGCACGGACGTCCACCTCGGCATCTACCCGATCACCAAGTTCTCGCTGATCGACGGCTTCCTCGAGGACGGCTGGGACGGGCTGTGGGACGCGGCGCGCCACCTCGTCCTGCCCGCGGTCACGCTCGCCGGCTGGCCCATGGCGATCCTCGCTCGCCACATGCGCAGCAGCCTCCTCGAGGTGCTGCACCAGGACTACACGCGCACGGGCCGGGCGAAGGGGCTTCGCTTCGTGCGCCTCGTGTGGCGGCACGCCTTCCCGAACGCGCTGATTCCCGTCGTCACGGTCGCCGCGCTGGAGACCGGGTACTTGCTGGGCGGGGCTGTGATCACCGAGACGGTCTTCGCGTGGCCGGGCGTTGGGAATCTGACGATCCAGGCGCTGGCGAGCCGCGACTACATGCTGGTCCAGGGCGCGGTGCTCTTGTTCGCGGTCGTCTTCGCCCTCCTGAACGTCCTGGCCGACGTGACGTATGCTGTCCTCGACCCGCGAATTCGCTACTAACGCGCTGCCGCCGACGCAGCAGCGCCGCGCACGCTCGCGCTTCGCCCGGTGGCTGCGCCAGGTCAGCCCGAGTGGCTGGACGGGCGGCGTGCTGTTGGCGGCGCTCTGCCTGGTCGCCGTCGCGGGCCCGGCCGTGACCGGGAACCCGCTCGCCATGAACGTCCCGGCCCGCCTCCAGCCGCCGTCGCCGCAGCACCTCATGGGCACCGACGAGTTCGGCCGCGACATCCTCACCCGCGTGGTGCACGGGGCGCGCATCTCGCTTGGGGCCGGCGTCGGTGTCGTGGTCGTGGGGCTCGGGATCGGCCTCCTCTTCGGTCTCGTCGCCGCCTACCGGGGCGGAGCATTCGCGCTCGCGGCGATGAGCTTCGTCGACATCATGCTCGCACTGCCGGGCGTGCTGCTCGCGATCGTGATCGCGGCCCTCCTCTCCCCGCGCCTCGGGACGGCCATCGTGGCCGTCGGGATCGTGACGATCCCGTACTACGCGCGGTTAGTCTGGGGCGTGACGCAAACCGTGCGCCTTCGCGAGTATGTCGAGGCGGCCCGGGCGGCGGGCGCGTCCGACTTCCGCATCCTGGGGCGCCACCTGCTACCGGGCGTGCTGCCGCCGGCGCTCGTCCAGGCGACGCTCGGGGTCGGGAACGGGATTCTGTCGGTGTCGGCGCTTAGCTTCCTCGGGGTGGGGGCCCAACCGCCGACGCCGGAGTGGGGGCTGATGCTGAGCCAGGCACAACGGTTCATCCTGGTCGCCCCGTACCTCGGCATCTTCCCGGGGCTCGGCATCATGCTGGCCGTGCTCAGCTTCAACCTGATCGGCGACTCGATGCACGACCTGGTCGACCCGGTGCTCGCCGCCAGCGTGCGGCGGTAAGGCGGGCGGGGTCAGGGGAGGGATCGTAGGATGGATAGGCGCTCGACTGTGCGGAGGCTGATGCGGGAGCGGGAGCTCGACGCGTTGGTGGTCGGCTCGCCTGACAACGTGCTGTACCTGACGGGCGTCCGGATGCTGATGCAGCGCCTCGTGCCCGACCGGTACGCGTTCGCGCTGCTGACCGACCGGTCGCTCACCGTGCTGACGGTGCACTCCGACGCCGACCACGCACGCCGGGATTGCATCGCCGACGCCGTGATGGAGTACGGGCACACGCAAGCCCCGGTCGAGGCGCTCGCCGCGGCGCTGGCCGACGGAGGTCTTTCCCGCCGGCGGATCGGGCTCGAGACCAATTTTCTCCCGGCCGACGACGCGGACGTCCTCCGCCGCCGCCTGCCGGATGCCGTCTGGGCCCCGGCGGCGGAGGTGCTGCGCGAGGCGCGCATGCGGAAGGATCCAGACGAGATCGCACGCATCCGCACCGGGCAGCACCGGACGGAGCTCGCCATCACGGCGGGGCTCGCGATGAGCCAGGAGGGCGATACCGAGCGCGACATGGCGCAGAGGATCGGCGCCAACTTCTTCAGCTACGGCGCGGAGCAGGTGGACTTCATCCTGCTGACGATCGGCGTCAACTCCACGGTCTTCCACCTGCTGCCGGCCGACACCCGGGCCCGCCGGGGGGACGTCGTGCACCTCGACTGCGGGGCCTCCTTCAATTCCTACCGGTCCGACCTGTCCCGCAACGTGGGGATCGGCTCCATCACCGCCAAGCAGCGGGACACTTACGCGCGCCTGTGGGACGTGCAGCGGGCGGTGATCGCGAAGATGCGTCCCGAGGTGGCGGTGCGGGAGCTGGTCGACTTCTACTTGGCGGAGATGCGACGCCAGGGTCTGGAACCGCCTGGGGACCACCTGGGGCACGGGATCGGGCTCGCGTCGCACGAGTACCCCGAGATGACAGGCGAGTGCGCCGTCGTGCTGAGCCCGGGGATGGTGCTGGCCGTCGAGCCGACGACGTTCGTCGCCGGGGACGCGCGGTACGACGTCGAGGACGTGGTGGTGATCACCGGCGGCGGGTGCGAGATGCTCTCGGGCGAGTTCCACGGGCGGGACATGTGGGTGATCTAACGGGCGTGGCCACAACGAGAAGGAGGCCGAATGTGGACGAACGGGCGGCACTGCTAGTGCAGGACTATCGGGCGGGACGGTACACGCGGCGGCAGTTCCTCGGGAAGGCGGCCGCGCTGGGGCTCGGCGCGGCGGCCCTCGCCGCCGTGGTGGAGGCGGCCGAGGGGCGGCAGGTGCTGCCTTTGGCGGAGGCGGCCGCGGCGAAGACGCTGGTCGTCGGGTTCCCGGACAACATCACGAACCCCGATCCCGTGTCCCCGATCTTCGGCGACGTCAAGGTCACGAACAACAACATCAACGAGGGGATCGTCCGGTGGAAGACCGGGACGGTGACCGTGGAACCGTGCCTGGCCCGGTCGTGGGACATCAGCCTCGACGGGCTGACCTACACCTTCCACCTGCGCCCGGCGACCTTCCACGACGGCACGCCGGTGAACGCGCAGGCCGTCGTGACGAGCTACCAGCGGCAGATCGACGAGAAGAACCCGTACCACTTCTATCCGATGACGATGACGGAGATCGTCTTCAGCAACGTGGCGAGCGTCCAGGCCGTCGACGCCTCGACCGTGCGGATCACGCAGAAGCGCCCGGCCGTCAATCTGCTGCCGAACCTCGCGGTCTTCGCCGAGGGGATCGTCAGCCCGGCCGCGCTCGCGAAGTACGGCAAGGACTACGGCACGCACCCGACGGGCAGCGGGCCGTACGGATTCGAGCGGTGGACGAAGGGCGTGGAGTTCGTCGAGAGCGCCTTCCCCCAGTACTGGGGCGGCCGGCCGACCGTGGACCGGGTGATCTGGAAGACGATCCTTGACAATACCGTGCGGCTCGAGCAGTTGCGGACGGGCGAGCTCGACGTCGCGACCCAGCTGGACTTCAAGGACGTGCCGTCCCTGCGGGGCGATCCGAAGTTGCGGCTGGTCGAGGGGAACCTGCTAGACACGCATTACCTGATCATGAACCAGGCGAAGGCGCCGTTCGACAAGCGCGAGATGCGGCGCGCAGTCCAGCGCGCGGTCAACAAGGCGAACATCGGCAAAGTGGCGTTCGCCGGCAACTTTACGACCGGCGCCGGGCCGTGTCCGCCCGGCGTGCTGGGCTACGACCCCAGCCTCGCACAGGTGTATACGTACGACCCTGCGGCCGCGAAGGCGCTGGTGCAGCAGTCCGGGGCCGCGGACGTGCCGATCACGCTCCTACACCTGACCGAGGGCTTCTGGCCACAGGAGGCGCAGCTGATCCAGGCCGACCTCCAGGCGATCGGTCTGAAGGTGGACCTCCAGGGCCTCGACCAGGCCGCGCTGTTCGGCAAGATCAACGCGGGGGCGCACCAGATCTACCTGAACGAGTGGGTCATGGACACGGGCGACCCGGACGACATCATGTTCGGCGTCTTCTCGGCCCCGCGGCGCAAGCGCATGGGCTACGCGAACGTGGACGTCGACCGCCTGAACACGGACGCCCAGGTCGAGCGGAATCCCGACAAGCGGAAGGCGATGTACGTCGACGCCCAGCGCCGCATCATGAGCGACGGGCCGTTCGTCACCCTCGGTTACCCGAAGACGGTGTGGGGCGCGAAAGCGGGCGTAACCGGGCTGATGGTAGGCCCGCTCGGCGACGTCGTGATCCGCGGCGTGCGGATGGCCTGATCCGATGGCGAACGGAGCGACGGCCCGGCCGGAGACCGCCTCCGGCTGGGCCGTCGTCGGCCTCGGCGCCCACGCCGTGGACCGGATGTTGCCAGCGCTGCGGCGCGCTCGGCGCAGCAGGCTGGTCGGCGTCTACTCCCGGCGGGTCGACGTGACGCGAAGGGCGGCGGAGGCGTACGGGGCGAAGGTCTACGCGTCGTTCGAGCGGCTTCTCGAAGACCGGAACGTCGACGTCGTCTACCTGGCGACGCCGAACGACCTGCACAGGGACCAGACAGTCGCGGCCGCGGAGGCCGGCAAGCACGTACTCGTGGAGAAGCCAATGGCGCTCTCCGTAGAAGACGCCGCCGCCATGACGGAGGCCTGCCGGCGGGCCGGGGTCCGCCTCTCGGTGGGGCATCACCTGCGGTTTCACCCCGCGCACCAGCGCGCCCGTGCGCTGGTGGCGTCGGGCGCGATCGGCGAGCTCGTCTGGGCGACCGCGAGGTGGGTCAGCCGGCGACCACCCGACACCGGGTGGCGCCTGGACTTCGCCCGGTCGGGTGGCACAAGCCTCACCGCGCGCGGGGTGCACGTCATCGACCTGGTGCGCTTCGTGGCGGGCCGGGAGTTCGAGACCGTCGGCGGCGTGAGCGACGGCTTCGGTGGCCGGCAGGAGTGGGACGACGTAACCGCCGTGTACGGGGCGCTCGAGGGCGGCGGGTTCGGGCACGCGCTGTGCTCCCGGCTCGTCCCTGGCGCCGGCAACGACCTCGAAGTCTTGGGGACCGGCGGCACGATCGTCTGCCGGGGAACGATCAGCACCGAGCCCAGCGGGACCCTGACCGTCACCGGCGCATCGCCGGAAACGGCCGCCTACAACCTGATCGACGTGTTTGCCGAGGAGTGCCACTGGTTCAGCGGGCAGGCGGCTGGCGACCCACCCGACGGCGTGGGCGCGGACGCGGACGATGGCATGCGGGTCACCGCGGTGACCGAGGCCCTCATCGCGTCGATCCGCACCGCGCGCGTGCAACGCCCTCACTACTCCTCGTAACGGGAGGAACCAATGCCCGAGATCATCGCGGAGAGCATCGACAGGCTGACGTGCGTCGAGATGCGGAGCCCGGGGATCGACCGCGGGATCATCGCCCCACTCTATCAAGCCGCCCGCGAGGCCCAGGGCGGGGAGCCCCTCAGCCTGCGGGCCGCGAGGCTCCTACAGTCGCGGGTGGGCACGGGCAACACCGTGGCCATCATCACCGGCGCGGGCGCGCCGCCGTATCTGCCGTACGGCGAGACGGACGGCCCGCCGGGCGCTGTGGCGCTCGCGCGCGCCGTGGGGCGCGGGCTCGGCGCCTCGGTGCGCCTCCTGACGGAGCCTCAGTACCTTCCCGGCGTCCGAGCCAGCGTCGCGGCCGCCGGCCTGCCGATGCTCGATGAGGCCCGCGCCGGAGCGAGGCCGGGCGGCGTCGTGCTCGAGACCTACCCGGTCGGAGACGAGGAGGGCCGGCGCGCCGCCGAGGACGTGATGGACCGGTCCACGCCGGCGGTGGTGATCGCGGTGGAAAAGCTCGGGCCGAACGCGAAGGGCGTGATCCACAGCCTGCGGGGAGTCGACGGCACCGTGCACACCGGAAAGGCCCACCACCTCATCGACGCGGCGAAGCGACGCGGCGTGCCGACGATCGGGTACGGCGATGGCGGCAACGAGCTCGGCTGCGGGATGATCTACGAGACGGTGCGTCGCGTCCTTCAGCACGGGGCCGAGTGCCAGTGCCCGTGCCGGGGCGGGATGGCGACGGTCGTCGCCACCGATGTCCTCGTGGTGGCGAACACGAGCAACTGGGGCGCCTACGGCACCGCGGCGTGCTTGGCGGTGCTGCTCCGTAACCCGGGTCTCCTGCCGAGCCCGGACGAGGAGCGCCGGGTCATCGAGCAGTGCGCCCTGCACGGCGCAGGCGATGGCATGACCGGCCTCCCGATCCCCTGGGTGGATGGCACCTCCACCGAAGTGCAGCAGGCGGTGTTGACGATGCTCCACATGATTGTGGCGAATGGGCTGAAGGAGCTGAACCGGCCCTTCTGAATCCTCCGCGGCCTGGGCCCCGGGTGCCGCATCGCCGCCGGTTAACCGCATACCGGGATCGGCCTGCTTTCATCCGCACGCGCCAGCATGTCCAGGGTCGACTGAACCTCCTCACTCGTGGGAGTGTGTAGCGGTCCCACCAGCCGCGTCCTCGCCATCTGGATCGTAGCACTATCCGGTTGGTGAAGATCCACGGCGACACATTGTATTCTTCGACGAGGCGGGGAAGCTGGTCCCGCGTTGCCTAGGAAGCTCGGTCGTTGTTGCCAGTTCGACAGTTATGTTTACTCGATGGTCGCGAGTGAGTACCCACCAACTCAATACAGGACTACCTGTTCCATGTAGGTGTGGTGTGCAGCCGCATCGCAGCCGTAGAACAGGACCCTACGTACATCCGCGACTCAGCAGGGATTACAAAAGTACCAGACGATGGCAATATGGTACGGTCAGGGCCCTGGGTCTCGATCCAAAAGAGTGGAAAAGGTGGCGCCAGCGTGGGATAGTCCGACGGTGCCAAGGCGTCGCGCACCCATGATCGTATAGAGATATTGCGACACGTTACCCGCACTGCCGAGAGGGCGACCAATTGGCGCCGCGCGATCCCGAACCTGGCGACGACCAATCCGATGACGATGATCGCGATGCTGGTAGGCTCGCCGCCGTCTACTTCCGGCGCCGATCTGATCAAGATACGATTTGGATTCCGCGACGCATGCCGGAGGCCCTTCGCCGGTCGCTAGCCACGGCCACGCCCCACAACCAGAACAAAAATCATCACCCACAGAAAGCTGCCGGCCGCGAGAATCGCGCTGAACGCGAGAGCCGTGCTTGTGGTCCACGTCATGGGCGCAGGTAGGAGCCATCCCTCGGGGAAGAGCAGCAGAACCAGCGGCAGTATCGCGAGACTCGCTTCGCGCGTCCATTCGCGGTAGATGAGAAACCACAGCACGCCGAGGCGAACCAAGGCGACCACGCCTCCCCAGATCCAAACCCGGCCGATGAGGCGGTCAAGCCGAATGTCATTCATGATGGCGGGAACCTCCAGGCGCAGCGCGCCTGACCGCTCCCTGAAGGTTCCAACCGGAATTTCCATTTTGGGTCCTCAACTCCTTTCATCGGATAAGCTCAGTCAAGGCACTTGCGTTCCCGCGGCTCGGCCTGCGCTGAAGCGTGGTCAGTGTTACATCCCAAGCGATACGGACAGCGGTTGACGCGAGGGTCTGTGAGTGCGCCGCTGCAGCGCCAGCGCCATTCGCTGAACGGCATCGACAATCGCCCGTTCGTCAAAGGCGGCGTAGCCCAGCAACAGCCCGTGTTTCCGGATCTTCTCCACGCAGCACGCTGAGAGCGGCAGGACGTCGACGCCCTGGGCCGCGCACTGTTGGGCCGCCTCTACGTCACCGGCCCCGCGGGCCAGCCAGCCGACCAGGTGCATTCCCGCGTCCGCGGCGTCGACCTCGAGAAGCCCCTTCAGCCGCCGCTTGGCGGCCTCCACCAGCCGGCCTTGCCGCTCCTCGTACAGGACGCGCATGCGCCTGACGTGGCGGCCGAAGTGCCCTTCGGCGATGAAGTCCGTGAGCACGGCCTGGGTCAGAATCGGAGGATAGTATCCGGCCAAGAAGCTCCCGGCGGAAAACGCGTCGATCAGATCCGGCGGCACGACGAGATATCCCAGGCGCAACCCGGGGATCAGCACCTTGCTCAACGTCCCGAGGTAGATCACCCGTGCGTTGCGGTCCAGGCCCTGCAAAGCGGGCAGAGGTTGGCCGCGATACCGATACTCGCTGTTATAGTCATCTTCCAGGATCCACGCGTCGTTTTGGCCGGCCCACTGCAACAGGGACAACCGTCTGGCGACGCTCATCGTGGCGCCGAGAGGAAACTGATGGCTCGGGGTGACGAACGCGACCCGCGCGTGCCGACATCGCGCGACGGCGGCGGCGACGTCGAGACCTTCGGCGTCCACCGGAACGGGGATCAACCGCGCGCCGGCCGCACGGAGGAGGCCGTGCACCCATGGGTACCCGGGATTCTCCACCCAGACCGCGGCCCCCGGTTCCAGGAGGACGCGGGCCGCAAGATCGAGGCCCTGCTGCGAGCCGCCGACGAGGATCACCTGATCGGCGGTGCACGTGACTCCACGGGCATCGCTCAGGTAGGCCGCGACGAGTTCCCGCAACGGCCCGTATCCCAACGGATGCTTGCCGCCTACGAGGGACGGGGAGAGCGAACGCCAACGTCGGGTCAGCAACCGGCCCCAGAGCTTCCACGGAAAGGCATCAAGCGCCGGGACGCCGATTCGGAACGGCCGAGGCGGCCGCGCCAGCAATCGTCTCCACGGCTTCCATGACGAGACGTCCAGGGCGGGGACGCCGGGGCGGGACCGTCGAGGTCGTGCCGGCACGCGACCGGGATCGCCCGGCATTGGAGTCGGGTGCAGGCGGAGAAACCCGTCGGGAAGGCAGTTCGCGACGTAGGTCCCCGCTCCGACCTTTCCGCGGACATAGCCTTCGATCAGGAGTTGTTCGTAGGCGAGGAGCACCGTGTTGCGTGACACTTCCAGTGTGCCGGCAAGCGATCGTGTAGACGGTAAGCGCGCATCGGCCGCGAGCCGGCCTGCGAGGATGGCGTGCCGCAGGGCGTCGTACAGTTGCCGGTGCAGCGGGCTGACAGAATCCCGATTCAGCTCGAGGCCTACCAGGCTCACGGGAGCGGGGAGCTTCATCCGGCCCTCGGCTCAACAATCTGAAATTGGTACCCTCAAGTTAACAGATATCCCGTTAATCTACCATACCGATAATGGCGCCATTGAGCGGGCGGGAAATGGCTCTTCCGGCCGGATAGGCCTCGCACTAGATTCAGAGACAAGCACACGGTCTTCGGAGGTGCGGTCATGGCGGTGCTGACATCCGACATGAAGCGCGTCGTGAGCGAGGAGCGGCTCGGCTACATCGCGACGGTGTGTCCCGATCACACGCCCAACCTGTCGCCGAAAGGGACGACTGCGGTCTGGGACGACGATCACCTCGTCTTCGCCGACATCTGCTCTCCGGGCACGGTCGAGAACCTCCGGCATAATGCGGCGATTGAGATCAACGTTGTGGATCCCCTGTTGCGCAAGGGGTACCGCTTCAAGGGATCGGCCGTTGTGCTGGAGGCCGGTTCACAATTTGAGGAGGTCATGAGATTCTATCGGAACGCCTGCCACATGCACCCGAAGACCGCAAACAGCGTCCGTCACGTGGTGTTGGTGAAAGTTGAACGCGCCCTGCCGCTCATCTCCCCCATCTACGACTTGGGGGTGGCGGAAGACGAGGTCGCGCGGCGCTACGCCAAGTACTACGCGGACGTGCGGGCGCGCAAACAAGGCGGTGCAGTTTCGTGAGCCGCATCGCACCGCCCGCTGACGCCGGTCTGTCGCCTGCCATTCAGGAGATTTTCGCGGATGAGGCCCGCCAGTTCGGCGCGCCCCTCAACACCACGAGGGTATGGGCGCGCCACCCCGGACTTCTCGAGGCCTTCCGGGCGTGGCGCAAGGCGATGCGGGACACGACGCTCATCCCTCCGGAGCTCCGATATCTGCTGTACGTGCGCGTCGCTGAACGGCTGCCCGTTCTGAACCGACATCAACACCGCCTCGGGTGAGGCGGCCGGCATCCCGGAGGAGAAGTTTGCGCGGCTCGCCGCGTACGCCACCGATCCCCTGTTCACCCCGCTCGAGCGGCTGGTGCTGGAATACGCGGACGGCATCACGCTGAGCGGACACGACGTCTCCGATGAGCTGTTTCGCGCCCTCCGGCGGCACTTCTCCGACGAGGCGATCATAGAGCTCACCGCCCACGCGGCGTTCGAGAACTTTAGGAGCAAGTTCAATCACGCCCTGCGCATCGAGGCGCAAGGCTTCTGCCGCATCAGCAAGGGCCGGCACGAGCACGAGGAGGACGGCACATGTCGAAGCATCTCGAAGCCGTGAAGCGTCTGTTCGGGGCCGTCAGGCGCCGCGACGAGGCGGCGCTGCTCGACAGCTATCACCCCGAGGTGTGCATTCACGAAGCGCCGTCTCTGCCGTACGGAGGCGATTTTCACGGACAGACGGGAGCGGTCCAGCACGTGCGGGCCTTCTACCGGACCTGGGAGGGGCTGAAACCGCGAGCCCTCATCGAGGAAACCCGTCAGGCGATGCTCGTGCTGGAGGCGGCGCCAAACCATGTTGTGGTATTGGGGGCCCAGCGGGCCAGGGCTCCGCTCACCGGACGAACTCTCGACATCCCGGAAGCATTCCTCTTTCGAATGAGCGACAATCGCGTCATCGAGTCCTGGATGTTCAATCAGGACACGGTGGCCGTTCTCGAGTTCTTAAAGGACGCAAGAACGTAGGTTGCACGGCACGAGGGCCGGCGCGAGCGATGTTCGTCCACGCTTTCACGAAGCGATCGAGCTTGTAGGAAAGCGCTGGACAGGCGCGATAACGATGCTCATATGGTCGGTGTCCGGCAGGATCGCGAGCCGGGCGTCCGGCAGCAGGCGGAACATCAGCACGGCGTGCTCCGGCCGCACGATGTCCCGGTCGCCCGCGACGATCAGCGTCGGGGCGTCGATCGAGCGGATGTCGCCGGCGGTCCATCCTCTGAACTCCCGCATCCGCTGCATGCTCTTCGTGAAGAACGTAGGCAAGTCGTCCGGGCGGGGCGCCGTCTTGAGATACGCCTCGCGCAGGTCCGCGGGCATGTCGTTCAGCGTGACGGTCCCGAACGCGTCCCAGAAACCGGGATCGCCGCCCTCCCGGTCGAACATCGCCGACTCGATGACGAGTTTCCGCACCATCTCCCGGTGGCTGAGCGCGATCTGGAGCGCAATGTGGCCGCCGTTGCTGTAGCCGAAGAAGTCGGCCCGGCCGATCCCGAGATGCCGGAGCAGCGCGGCGGTGTCGTCCGCCGACTGCGTGAACGAAAAGGGGCGATCAGCATCCGCGGTACGGGGCAGGCAGTCCGGGGCTTCGTGAACGTTGGTGCCTTTGGAATGCCCGCGAGGACGCGCCTCCGCGCATACCGCTTCGGCACGTATCCTCGGCGTCCAGGAATGTAGGAGATCGCTTGCATTTGGCGGCTATCTCGTGTACTGTCATGCATACAATTATGTATACAAAAGGCCATTGGTATTGGGATGCCGCCTCGGGTTAGAGTGAAGCGGACCGCCGCCGTATGGCGCAACGCAGCACCCGGCGTGGGCCGCGGCGTCTTGCGCGGAGACTCCGTCTATCAAAGTCTCAAGGACGACATCCTCAACCTCCGCGTTCGTCCGGGCGAGCGCATCGGTGAGCTCCAAGCCGCGCAGCGGCTCGGGGTGAGCCGGACGCCGGCTCGAGAGGCGCTGCGCCGCTTGGAGCACGAGGGCTGGCTGGTGTCCGCGCCCCACCAAGGCTTCTCCGTACGGGTGTACTCGCTCCGCGAGGTCAACCACGTCTACGAGCTGCGGATCGCGATCGAGCGGCATACCGCCCGCCTCGCGGCCGAGCGAGCGCCGCATGCCTCGCTGGCACGTCTCACCACGACGTGGCGGGCGCTGGACGGCCGGCGGGATCGAATGACGCTCCTCGACTGGCTCGACGCCGATGAAGCGCTCCACACAGGCATCGCGGACGTTACCGGCAACGCCGAGCTCACCGGTCTGCTGCAGCGCATTAACGAACGGATCCGGATCATCAGGCGCATCGACTATTCGCGGCCCGAGCGTGCGGTGGCCACGCGCCAGGATCACCTCGAGATCCTGGCGCTTATTCAGGCGGGCAACCCGCAGGCGGCCGCCGACCGGATGGAGCGGCACATCTTGGACGCCAAGGAGAGCGTCAAGGTCCTGGCTCAAATCTATTTCATCCAGGAGTAGGCTCGTGGCCGGTATCGTTCGACAGCGCGTGTTCAAGAACACCTATCGGGATTCGGTGGAGCTGATGCGCATCGCCACCGAGGTGGAACACCTGCCCGGGATCACGCGAGCCGGCATCGTGATGGGGACAGAAGCGAACCGTGAGGTGCTCGCGCAGGCCGGCTTGTTACCCGCGGAGGCGGCGGCCACGCGGGCGAGCGACCTCATCGTGGCGGTCGCGGCCGAAAGCGAGGAGGCCGGAACGGCGGCGCTCGAGCGGGCCGCGGCGGCGCTCAGCGGACCCGCACGCCCGGACAGGGGCGCGGAGGCAGCTGTACCCGCAACGACGCTCCACGATGCGTTGGCTGAGATGCCGGACGCCAACCTGGCGCTCGTGTCCACGCCGGGAACCTACGCCACCGCGGAGGCGCTCAAGGCGCTCAAGCGCGGGCTCCACGTGTTTCTGTTCAGCGACAACGTCCCTGTTGCGGACGAGGTCGCCCTGAAGGACCTCGCCGAGCGTAAGGGCCTGCTCCTCATGGGACCGGACTGCGGCACGGCGATTCTCGACGGCGTTCCCCTCGGGTTTGCGAACGTCGTGCGGCGCGGGCAGATCGGCCTTGTCGGCGCCTCCGGGACCGGGCTCCAGCAGGTATCCTGTTTGATCGACCGGCTCGGTGAGGGTGTCTCTCAGGTGATCGGCGTGGGAGGCCGTGACCTTGACGAACGTGTCGCCGGGCGCATGACCCTGGCGGCGCTCCGTCGGCTTGCCGCCGACGGCGGCACGGCGGTGATCGTCGTGATCTCCAAGCCGCCGGCCCCCGCGGTGGCGGAGCGCGTCATGGCCGCTGTGCGCGAGTGCCCCAAACCTGTAGTCGTAAACTTTCTCGGGTGGGCGGGGGACGGCACGGCGGCATCGGCGTCAACGTTCGAGGACGCCGCGCTCGACGCGGTTGCGCGCCTGCGCGGCGTGGGACGGGACACGCTCGCGCTTGGGACGCCGGAGCGACACGAGCAGTCCTGCGTGAAACCGCGGCTGGCGCCGGGACAAGCTGAGATCCGCGGGCTGTATTGCGGCGGTTCGTTGGCCGGCGAAGCGAAGCTCGTGCTCCGGCGCGCGCTTGGCGACAGAAGCGCGGAACGTGTCACGGTCATCGACCTGGGCGACGACGAGTACACAGTCGGCCGCCCGCACCCGATGATCGACCCGAGGCTTCGCAATCAGTGGATCGTGGACGCTGGACGCGACCCCAAGGTTGCGGTCATCTTGCTCGACGTCGTGCTCGGGTACAACGCGCATCCCGATCCGGCGGCAGCGCTCGTTCCGGCGATCGACCACGCGCGCCGCGAGGCCCGCACCGCGGGGCGTGATCTCGTCGTCGTGGCGTCGGTCTGCGGCACGCCCGGGGATCCGCAAAACCTGCAACGCCAACAGGCGACACTGACCGGCTGCGGGGTGTGGCTCGCACCAAGCAACGCGGAGGCGGCACGGCTCACGGCGAGCGTGCTCACTGGCGCCGCCGGCGTGATGCCGGAGCATTCCAGCGGGGCATCCCGTCCGTCGCCGGGGGATCACGCGGGGAACCGGCATGGCGTCTAACCACGTGCATCACGGATCCACAATCCTCACGGACGGGATCCGCGCCGTGAACATCGGCCTCGCGGGCTTCGCGGACCCAATCCGCGCCCACGGCGGCGCGTGCACGCAGGTTCAATGGCAGCCGCCGGCGGAGGGGGATCGCGCGGTCGGCCTGCGTCTGGCGTACCTCGAGGACGACCCTGACGACCGCGCCGGCGCGCTGGTGGGTCGTGCCAACGCGGAGGCCGTCCGGCGGATCTCCGAGGGGCACCCTGTAGCGGTGGACGTGCGCACCGCCGCGGACGTGATCCCCGGCATGACGTCGCGCACGCTGCTCCACGCAGGACCGCCGATCCTCTGGGAACGGATGTGCGGGCCGATGCGCGGCGCCGTCATCGGCGCGGCGCTCCTCGAAGGGTGGGCGGCGACGCCGGAGGAGGCCGGGGCGCTGGCGGGCCGCGGCGCCATCGACTTTGCGCCATGCCACGAACACGCGACGGTCGGGCCGATGGCCGGCATCGTCTCGCCGTCGATGCCGGTCATCGTGGTCGAAAATCAGGCGTCTGGCAACCGCGCGTTCTCAAATCTTAACGAGGGCATCGGCAAGATGCTGCGCTACGGCGCCTACGACGAGACCGTGTTGGAGCGCCTCCGGTGGTTCGCGACGACGCTCGGACCGGTCCTCGGCCGGGCCCTCCGGAGCGCGCCGGTGGACCTGCGAGACCTCACGGCTCGGGCGCTGCAGATGGGCGACGAGTGTCACAATCGCAACGTCGCCGGCACCTCCCTCTTCATTCGGGCAATCGCCCCCGCCCTGGTCCGCACCGCGCCGGCCGATGCCGCGGCGGTGCTCGAGTTCATGCGTGGCAACGACCACTTTTATCTCAACTTCTCCATGGCGGCCTGCAAGGCGACGCTCGATGCGGCGCACGGCCTCGAGGGATCCTCTGTCGTCACCGCGATGGCCCGCAACGGCGTGGAATTCGGCATCCGCGTGAGCGGGACGGGGGATGCGTGGTTTGTGGCCCCGGCCAGCGTGCCGGACGGCCTGTATTTCCCAGGGTACGGCGCGCAGGACGCCAACCCGGACATCGGGGACAGCGCGATCACGGAGACGTGCGGGATCGGAGGGTTCGCCATGGCCGCCGCACCCGCCATCGTGCGGTTTATCGGCGGTACGCCGGTCGACGCCGTGGCGTTCACCCGCTCGATGTACCGGATCACGCTCGGGCGCAGCCCGGCCTACGTAGTCCCGTCCCTCGGATTCGTGGGCACGCCGACGGCGATCGACGTCCGGCGCGTGGTGGAGAGCAGCGTGGTCCCCGTGATCGACACGGGCATCGCACACCGGGCACCGGGAATAGGACAAATCGGCGCCGGAATCACCTCTGCGCCGCGCGGCTGTTTTGCCGCCGCGCTCCATGCGCTGGGCCGGCGCCTCGGCGTGGAGGCGGCGGCATGACGCCCGCCCGTCCGCGAAGCCTGCTTGTGGCCGTCGGCGGCAACGCCCTGATCCGGGACGGCCAGCGCGGGACGATCGCCGAACAGGCCGAGAACGCCCGCGCGACCGCGCGTCCGATCGCCTCGCTGGTCGCGGACGGCTGGCGCGTCGTCGTCACGCACGGCAACGGCCCGCAAGTCGGCTTCATCCTGTTGCGCTCCGAGTTCGTCGGCGATTCGGCGCCGGTCCCCCAGTTGTCGCTCGACATGTGCGGGGCGGACTCCCAGGGAGGCATCGGGCATATCCTCGGCAACGCGCTCCTCGGCGAGCTCGCGGAGGTGGGCCTCCTGGACCGCGTCGCGTGTCTCCTGACGCACACCGTTGTCGCCGCGGACGATCCGGCATTTCGGACGCCGAGCAAGCCAATCGGGCCGTACTTTACGGTGGAGCAGGCCGACGCCAAACGGGAGCGCGCGGGATGGACCATGGTCGAAGACGCGGGGCGAGGCTACCGCCGCGTCGTCCCGTCGCCGCGGCCGCTGCGCATTGTCGAAACTGCGCAGATCCGAACGCTCGTGGAAAGCGGCTACGTCGTCATCGCGGCCGGCGGCGGCGGCATCCCGGTCGTCGAGCGGCGCCCGGGCGCCTACGAGGGGGTCGAGGCCGTGATCGACAAGGATCTGGCCTCGGCCCTGCTCGCTTCCGAACTAGGGATTCCGCTCCTCATCATCTCTACCGGCGTCGACAAGGTCGCGGTGCGTTTCCGTCGGCCTGACCAGCGCCTGCTGGACCAGCTGACGGTCTCCGAGGCCCGCGGTTATCTCGATGCCGGCGAGTTTCCGGCCGGCAGCATGGGGCCGAAGATCCAGGCGGCGATCATGTTCCTGGAGCGCGGCGGCTCCGAGGTGCTGATCGCGTCGCCGTACCGATTGGCCGAGGCCGTGGCCGGAGACACCGGCACGCGGATCGTGCCGGACCGCGCGGCGTAACGAGATTGGAGGCGAGACCATGATCAAGGTGGCGGCGGAGCCGTATGAGTTCCTGTTCGATGGCGCGACGGCGGCGCTCGTGATCATCGACATGCAGCGGGATTTCGTCTACCCGGGTGGATTTGGTGCCGCGCTCGGAAACGACACATCGCTGCTGCTCAAGGCGGTGCCGCCCACTGAGCGCGTGCTCCGCGCGGTGCGGGGCGCCGGGCTCTTCGTCGTGCATACCCGCGAAGGGCACCGACCGGATCTCGCAGATCTGCCGCGTGCGAAGAAACTCCGTGGCCACCTCACCGTGGGCATCGGGGATCCCGGTCCCATGGGTCGTATCCTGGTCCGAGGGGAACACGGGCACGACATCGTGGACGAGCTCACACCGCTCCCGGGCGAGCCCGTAGTGGACAAACCCGGAAAGGGCGCATTCTACGCTACCGACCTTGACGCCATCCTGCGCGCTCGCGGGATCGCTCAACTCATCGTCTGCGGCGTCACGACTGAAGTCTGCGTGCACACTACCGTGCGCGAAGCCAACGACCGCGGCTATGACTGCCTTGTCCTCGCGGACTGCGTAGCGTCCTACTTCGCTGAGTTTCAGGACGTCGGGCTCAAGATGATCAAGGCGCAGGGTGGCATCTTCGGCTGGGTCGCGGACTCGAGCCGATTGATCGACGCGCTGGCGGCGGCGCCGCAGGCAACAGGCGCCGTACGCACGTGACGTACGGGTGCGGGGGGAGGAGGGAGGAGTGATGGCGGTGTCCACGTCGGGGGAGTTTCGGCCGCGCCTGTGGGCGGCGGGAGATTGGAACGCATTCTTCGGTCTCGGCACGAACGTGATCCTCAACGTGATCGTGTTGAGCAGTCTCGTGCTCGGCGTCGTGAAACTGCCGGAGGGAATCGTGTTTGGCAGGATCCTGCCGGCGCTCGGCATCGCCCTGCCGCTCGGCAACGTCTTCTATGCCTACCTGGCGTACCGGCTCGCCCGCGCGGAGCGCCGCGAGGACGTCGCCGCGATGCCGTACGGGCCAAGCGTGCCGCACATGTTCATCGTCGTGTTCGTGATCATGCTCCCGATCGTGCTGGCCACGCACGATCCCCTGAAGGCATGGGAAGCGGGGCTCGCCTGGTGCTTCATCATCGGCGTCATCATCCTCATCGGCGCGTTCATCGGGCCGACGATCCGCGCCTTCACGCCCCGGGCGGCGATGCTGGGTACGCTGGCCGGAATCTCCATCGTGTTCATCTCCATGCGGCCGGCGTTCCAGATCTGGGAGGTCCCGTGGATCGGGTTCATCGCGCTCGCGGTGATCCTGGTGAGCTGGGTCGCGAATGTCCGGCTTCCATTCAATGTGCCCGGCGGGCTCGCCGCAGTGGTCATCGGTACGGCGGTGGGATGGATCGCCGAGTTGCTCGGATGGAAGGGCGTGCTCATCCCCTCCGCGGTGGCCGACTCATTCCGCCAGTTCGGGCTGCATCTGCCGGTCCCAGGCGGCGAGGTGCTCCGCGGTCTGCGGGATATGGGACCGCTGCTGGCCACCGCGATCCCGCTCGGCGTCTACAACTTCACGGAAGGCATGAACAATGTCGAGAGCGCATCGGCGGCCGGCGACAGCTACAGCCTGCGGGCGATCTTGCTGGCCGACGGAACGGGGGCCATCGTTGGCTCGTTTCTCGGCAGTCCGTTTCCGCCGGCCGTTTACATCGGGCACCCCGGATGGAAGGCGGTCGGGGGGCGGATCGGGTACTCGCTCGCGACCGGGGTGGCCGTGGCCGGCGTGGTGTTTTTGGGATTGGTAGCCTTGCTGCTCGCCGTGATCCCGATCCAGGCGCTCCTCCCGATCCTGCTCTTCATCGGTCTCGTGATCGGCGCCCAGGCCTTTCAAACCACGCCCGCACGGCACGCCCCGGCCGTGGCGCTGGCGCTCTTGCCGAACGTTGCGCTGTGGGCGAAGGGGCTTGTGGACGATGTCCTCGCCGCGGCCGGGACCGACGCCGCGAAGCTCGGTCTCGACAAGACCGGGGTGGGCGACATCTACCACGGCATGGCGCTGTTTGGGGGCGGGGCAGTGCTCGCGGGCATGGTGATCGGCGCGATCGCGGCCTTCGTCATCGACCGCGACTTCGTGCGCGCGACGGTGGCGACGCTGGCGGGCGCGGTCTTTTCGTTCTTCGGGCTGATCAACTCCGTCGGGCCCGTCGGCGTTAATGTGTCCGCGACCGTCACGCTCGGCTACCTGCTGATGGCCGCGAGCTTCGCCGTCGCCGCCTGGCACGCTGGACAGGTCGGCGCGGAGCGTACCGCGGTGCAGGCCCGGTCGCCGGCAGCCGAGGGGGCCACGGGCGGCGATGGCGTCTGAGCTGTTCGTCAATGGCACGCTGATGCGGGGCCTCGCGCTACACGGTAATCTCGATGGGGCGGAATTCCTCGGCGAGGTGCGGACGGCGCCGATCTACCGCCTGTACTCCATCGACGACCTGCACCCCGCGATGGTGGAGACGACAGGCGACGGCGTGGCCGTAGCCGGCGAACTGTACCAGGTCACGGACGAAGTCTGGCAGCGCGTCGAAGCCGGGGAGCCGCCGGGATTGTTTCGCGGCATCGTCGTGCTGGAAGACGGGCGCCAGGTGCCGGGCATTTTGTACCGTCGCGAGCTGCTGGCGCCGCGGCATCGGGACATTTCCACATTTGGCGGCTGGCGTGCGTACGTGGCAGTGATACGCGCGCGTCGAAGCGGCCGGCAGATCAGTAACTAGGACATCAGCGCGACAGTATTGCCGCTTCCACGTTGCACCGCCGAGTGGGATTGGTAGGGCAACACGGAAACCTGGTCATGGCATCCACGTCTCGACGACTTTTGGACCCGGGGGGCCCCCATGTTGCATCTCGATACGGGCAACACCGCGTTCATGATTCTCTGTTCCAGCCTGGTGATGCTCATGACACCGGGTCTGGCTTTCTTCTACGGTGGGCTGGTGGGCCGAAAGAACGTTTTGGCCATCATGATCCAGAGTTTCGTTTCCATGGGTTGGACGACCGTCATCTGGTGGATGTGCGGGTTTTCATTGTGCTTTAGCGGCGATCTGAAATCTGGTACGGACTTTGGCGGCATTATTGGCAACTTTCACTGGGCGTTTCTGAGAGGGATCACGCTGTCGACACCGTCACCCAACGACACCATTCCGATGATCGTCTTTTGCGCGTATCAGATGATGTTCGCGATCATCACACCCGCGCTCATTACCGGCGCATTTACCAATCGCGTGGCGTTCAAAGCGTACATGCTATTCTTGACCGCGTGGCTATTGTTCGTGTATTTCCCCTTTGTGCACATGATCTGGGGAGGGGGCCTCCTATCGACCTGGGGCGTGAAAGACTTCGCAGGCGGCATTGTGGTGCACAACATCGCCGGGATGGCAGCTCTTGCTTCGGTCCTCTATGTAGGCAAGCGGCGTGTGGTCGACGAAGGCCCGCACAGCATTCCGCTTGTCGCTCTGGGGACGGGGCTTCTCTGGTTCGGATGGTATGGATTCAACGCCGGCAGCGAGTTCCGCGTAGACTCGGTCACCGCGGTGGCGTTCTTGAATACCGACGTCGCGGCGTCGTTTGCCGCGATCGCGTGGCTCATGATGGACTGGCTCATGAACCGGAAGCCGCGTTTTCTTGGGCTGCTTACAGGGGCGGTGGCCGGCTTGGCTACGATCACCCCGGCCGCCGGATATGTGGCGCCGTCGACCGCGTGCCTCATCGGGATCGCGTCGGGCCCTGTCTGTTACTGGGCCGTGGAACTGAAAAATCGCCTGAAATGGGACGACGCATTGGACGTGTGGGGTGTGCACGGGGTTGGCGGGTACCTCGGGATTTTCATGTTGGGCATCTTCGCGTCGACGGCGTGGAATCCGTCGGCGTCCGGCGGCGTCGACGGGTTGCTACGCGGTGGCACCTATTTCTTTTTCATGCAGTGGGGCGCCGCGACGTTGGCGTCGGTGTGGGCATTCCTCTTCAGCTTCGGGATGCTTGTGCTCATTGAACGCATTACACCGGTGAAAGTCTCGGAGCTGACCGAGGAAGTCGGTCTCGATCAAGGCATCCACGGTGAGCAAGCGTACGCAGTGGGCGTCTAACGTACTCCTCAAGGCCGGACAACGCGATGCCCGCATGCATGCACGCGGTGGAAGAAGCCACAAGCGTCGATATGCGGATCGCATCGTGGCGGAGGTACTGCATCATATCGATGAGGTTAGCGCGGGCACTGCCGGCTGGGTTCTCGATCTCTAACACGACGCGACGCGGGGCGGGGAAGGACTCCGCAGGGGCTCCAAGAAAGAGGGCCTTGAGACGGCCCCAGGGAGGTGGGGGATGGCGACGTTGTTCTTCCAGGGAACGTGCGGATCGGAGAATCCGACGAAGGCAGTGTTGCCGCTTCTGGGCGCGATCGGCGCGGTCGAGTCGGGGCACAAAGCCACGATCGCCCTCGTCGGAGACGGCGTGGTCCTGATGAGGACTCCGGTGGCAGACGCAGTCGTGCCGGTCGGCTGGCCCCCGTACAAAGACTTGCTGGCAAAGGTGATCCAGCATAAGATTCCGATCTATGTCTGAGGCGGCTGCGCGGCCGCCCGTGGGGTGACCCAAGAGGACTTGAACGGCAAAAACGGCACGTTTATCAATCCGACGCGCGCCGTCGAGTTGATGCTGGAGGCTGATCGGACCGTCGCGTACTGACGACGGCGCAAAAGGTGCCTCCGCTGGAACAAATTCAAGAGCCCGCTGGAGAGTAGATTCCGGCGGGCTCTATCGTCTCAAAAAGATTGGACTTCGTGCGTCGCGAATCCGCCCATGCCAACTTAGGCGGAACCGCCGACCAGGGCCCGGCATGTGGATGTACCACTGTCACATCCTTGAGCACCACGCGACCGGAATGATGGCGCACTTCGACGTCGTTCGGTGAAACAGACGAGGAAGATGGTCATGAACAACGGAACAATGGATGGCACGTCGCTGCGCCTGTCCGCCACGCTACTGCTCGTGGGCCAACTCCTGTACATCGTGGTCACCCGGTTACACCCCGGTCGGGCTGCCGCTAATAACCACCCTGCCGTGTTCGCCGAGTACGCCGGCAGCGGGATCTGGACGGCCCTGCACCTCGGCCAGTTCGCGGCCAGCCTTAGGACTTCGGGGCCTTCGCCCGCTGAGACCAGCCATCGTGTTTGCGGCGTTCGAAACGGCAATGTCGATCCTTGGAATCTGGCTCGGGCACTACGCGGGGCAACGATTTGAAACGTTTGCTGTGTTCACGGGTGCCTGCGTTCTCATAGGGCTCGGCCTCCACACCCCTCCGTGAGACACTGGGACACACGCAGTTCGCCCCGGCGATCAGGCGCCAAGCTCCGTTTGAATGTATCGCGAGGGCCTCGTGCTAAGCCGTGGCGTATTTGGGCATTGATCCAACAGCAAGGCAAGTTACCGTCGTAGAATCGATTCTACGGACCGGCGGAGCCTGCCCCGGGCGCCGGCATCGCTCCGGACGACCGCCCGCCGTCGGCCCGTCGGTCCACCCCACGTCCCGCCACCGCAGGGGCGGCCACCGCCACATATCGGAGCCCCAAGGGGACGAGCCAGGAGCGTAGGCGCGGCGCCCGCTCCACGATGGACCGGCCCGTGCGTTACGGAGCTGGGGCCGGCCCCTCGATTCCCGGGGCGTTCGTCCGGCGCGCGGGAATCGTACTCGAGGGCGCAAACCCTTCTTCCGGCCGGAGGACGGCATCCCGCCGGCTCGTTACTGTGAAAGAGACGTTGGGGGGACACAGTTTCTCAGCGTTCATGGCGTCCGAAGCGTCGAGGTTCGCAACACCGGACACGCACCCGTATCCATTGTGCCTTGCCGACATGGTTCGCAGGGCTGCCCAGAAGGACCCGGGCAGCATCGCCATTGCGGGGCCGGGATACCCTCCCCTGACGTACGAGCGTTTGTGGCGTTTCCTCCACGAAGCGCAGGACGCGCTGGCGCACGCCGGGGTCGGCCACGATGATCGCATCGCCGTCGTCACGCCGGGTGGGCCGACGCCGGCCTCCATCTTTCTCGCCGTTGCCGCCTCCGCGATCTGTGCGCCGCTCAACCCGGCCCTGCGCGCCCCTGAGTTCGAGTATTACTTCCGTGCACTCGATGCCACGGCGCTCATCGTGCAGTCCGGGATGGATTCTGCGGCTGCCGACGTCGCGCGGCGACAAGGGATCCCCATCGTGGTCCTGGAGCCGGCCCGCGAGGCTCCCGCCGGCCTTTTTACGCTGTCGAGGGAACCGGAGCAGCGTATCGCGACGTCGCTGGGGTTTCGAAGCCCGGCGGACCCGGCACTCGTGCTGTTCACGTCCGGCACCACGGCGCGGCCGAAGCAGGTCGCCCTGACGCACCACAACATCTGCGCGTCGGCGCACACGATCTCCACCACGCTGCGGTTGGCCGGCGGGGACCGCTGCCTCAACGTGATGCCACTGTACCATATTCACGGCCTCATTGGCGCCGTCTTGTCGACCATCGCCGCGGGAGCCAGCATCGTCTGCCCGTCCGGGTTTGACGAGGCGGACTTCTACGCCTGGCTGGACGAGTTTCGGCCGTCGTGGTACACGGCCGTGCCCACGATCCATCAGGCCATCCTGTCGCGCGCCCCGGAATTCCGCGCGATCATCGACCGGAGCGCGCTCCGGTTCATCCGTTCCTGCTCGGCGCCGCTGCCGCCCCAGGTCATGGCGGACCTGGAGCGCACGTTTCGCGCCCCCGTTGTGGAAGCGTACGGGATGACCGAGGCGTCGCACCAGATCAGCTGCAACCCACTGCCGCCCCTGCCACGAAAGCCGGGGTCGGTAGGGACGTTGACCGGGTGCGACGTCGCCGTCGTGGACGAAGCCGGCGTGCTGCTCCCCCCGGGAGCGACCGGGGAGCTCCTCGTCCGGGGTCCCAGCGTGATGGACGGCTACGAGGGCGGCGCGGAGGCCAATCGGACCTCCTTCCTCAATGGGTGGTTCCGGACCGGCGATCAGGGCATGATCGATACCGATGGGTACATCTTCATCCAGGGCCGGCTCAAAGAGATCATCAACCGCGGAGGCATGAAGATCTCACCGCGCGAGATCGAAGAGGTCTTGCTGGAACACCCGGCCGTGGTCCAGGCGGCGGTCTTTGGCGTGCCGCACCCCACGCTTGGGGAGCACGCCGCGGCGGCGGTGGTGTTGCGAAGCGGCGCCGCGGCGGCGGAAGCGGAGCTCCATCGGTTTGCCGCGAGCCGGCTCGCGGACTTTCGCGTGCCCTCCCGGATCATCATCGCGGATCGCCTCCCCACCGGCGCGACCGGGAAGCTCCAGCGCACCCGGCTCGCCGAACACTTCGCGGCGTCGCTTCGCACGCCGTTCGCTCCTCCGACGGACCCGCTGGACGTGGAATTGACACGCATCTGGCGAGCCGCCCTCCACCTCGATCTGGTCGGCATCGATGACAACTTCTTCGATCTTGGAGGAACGTCGCTGTCGGCGGTGCGCATGCTGGTGGAGGTAGAGGCCGCCACCGGCCGGCGGCTGCCGGTCACGGCACTCCACGCGGCGCAAACGATCCGGCAGCTGGCGGAAGCGCTACGAAGAGATGCCGGGGTCGCCTCGACTCGGGTGACGACATTCTATCCGGACGGGGCGCAGCCGCCGTTCTTCTTTCTGCACGGGGACTACACGGGCGGCGGATTTTACACGCGCAATCTCGCCAAGGCGCTCGGCCCCGCTCAGCCGTTCCACGCGCTGCACCCGCACGGGTTGGACGGAGAGCCTGTCCCCGGGACGATCGAAGCGATGGCGGCCGACTACCTGGCGACCGTGCGCTCGCTCCGGCCCCACGGGCCGTACCTCCTCGGCGGCCACTGCAACGCCGGCCTGATTGCCCTGGAGGTCGCCCAGCGACTCCGCGCCGCCGGCGAGCAGGTGGATCTCCTCGCCGTGGTGGATGCGCCTCTCGCGAACGCAGGGATGCGCGGGCGCTTGCTATATGCGGTTGTGTCAGGCGGCGACGCGCTCCGCAGGTGGGCCGGCGCCCAGCGTCGCAAGCGTTACGCGCGACTCAGAGAGCGCCTTCGAGGGCAGCCCGCGGCGCAGAACCGTGACCATGATGAGCCACGCCCGCCAGACCCGGCCGACGCGTACCGGCGGGCGGTCGCCGGTTACCGGCCGCGCCCGTACTCGGGACCGATCGCCCTGTTTGTCTCCGAAAGCCCAGCCCGCCAGGCATTGCCCCGCTTGTGGCGGCGAATCGCCCGTGAGGTCGAGATCCAACACATACCCGGGGCGCATCTCGCATCCATTACCCAGCACGTAGGCGCGCTCGGTCAGCAGTTGCGAGCGTGTCTACGGCGCGCGCAGAAGACCGGCTAGGCGGCAGATAGCACCGCCGCGCTCCACGCCGGGGGGGCGTCGCTCAGCGGCACGCCGGGGGCGCTCATGCCGGTCGGAGGCGGCGCGATCGTTCCACACAGATGTCTCGGAACCGCGCGATCAGTTGGGTCGGGTCGTACTGGCATGTGCGGAGGATCGCGGGCCAGGCGACATCGCGGCGGCCGGCGAGGTGCAGGCCGATCGCCACTTCTCCCCACACGCGCGCGAGCGCGCGCCGCGCGGACCCGGGGCATCGGCACGCACGTTGAACACGATCGCACAGCCCGGCCGCGGTGTCGAGCGGCGACGGCGATTGGAGCGCGACCTGGCGGACCAGCCAGGCAAGTCCGCGACGACACTGCGGATACCGGACCAGGCGCGGATACTCGGCGAGGAGGTCGAGCAGCATGGCCACCCGTTCGCTGTCGGTGAACATGCCTGCCGCGACCACCGTCTGCATGTTGCGCAGTTCCATCTGATCGACAACGGTATCCCGAAACCGCCGGGACGCTCTCGGCACGCTCGCGAGCGCCCGTCCGACAATGTCGCGGCGGAGTCGTCGCGCCTCAGGATCTTCGAGGAGGCGCGCATACAAACCCGTCGACGTCTGTCGATACACGGCGACACAGCCGGGAACGTGCACAAACGGGAAGTGTCGCGCGAGGCGCAGCCATAAATCGTAGTCCTCGAACCCGGCGCCGCGGAAGTGCCCGACGCGGTCGAGCGCTGCGCGGCGGAGCAGCACGACGAGCACGCTGCCGACCATGAAATTGCCGCGCGCCAATAGCGTGTTGAACACGTTGCCCGTCGGATGACGCTGGCGCGGCAGGGGGACCGGGGTACCGTCGATCGTCCACATCGCGGAGCTGTAGGCGAGGGCGGCATCCGGACGCGATTCCATCACCGCGACCTGCCGGGTGAACCGGCAAGGGAGCCACAGATCGTCGTCGTCCAGAAATGCGACGTACTGCCCGCGGCTCGCGGCAATCCCGGTGTTGCGCGAGGCGCTGAGGCCGCGGTTAGTGGCGTGACGGATGTACCGCACCGGATAGCGTGCGGCCGCCTCGCCGGTATCGTCCGTCGAGGCGTCGTCGACCACGATCACCTCAAGGTCGAATACGCGGCCCCGCCCCTCGACCGCGAACGCGGACTCCAAGGCCTCCCGTAGCAGGGCGGACCGATTGCGCGTCGGAACGATGGCGCTGATCAGCGGGCGGGGACCGGGCGTCGAACCCACGACGCTCACGGATGTCGCCGCTGAGTGCGGCGGCATGCGCTACGGCTTGACCGCGACCCTTGCGCCATGGGCGTCAACCCGGCTCAAGAACAGCCTGAGCCGGTTCTGCTCGATGTACTCGTCGGTCGCCAGACGGGCGCCCTTCCAGACCCCATAGTCGTCGATCGTGAAGAGCCCGCCCGACGAGAGACGCGGGAAAAGGTGGACGAGTTCGTGTCGGGTCGACTCGTAGAAGCAGGTGTCGAGGCGGAAAAACGCGACCTGCTCGGGCGCGTGCGCGGGAATAGTATCTTCAACGCGACCCTTTACAAAGTGCAGCCTCGTCCGAGGATATCCCACGGCGTAGAGATTAGACCGCACCTCAATCGCGCCCCTGGCCACGGTGTTCATAGGGCTCCGCCCACCGCGCACACGATGCGGTCGAGCGGGGGCTCGAACCCGCGCGTGAGCATGCGCCGCCCCCCGATGCCGGACAAGAGTGCCGCTCCATATGGGAGCTTCCACAGACCGCCCATGTGCCGTGCAAACTCCACCGGGCGCCACAAGTTCATGCCGCCCCCGGGTGTGGTCGTAGCTTCCCCAAGGTACAGCCGCTCGTGCGTATCGTAGAAGTCCACCCTGATGAAATCGAGGCCTCCGGCCAGCGCCTCGGCGTACGCGATCATCTCCGGCAGATGCTTAGGGCGCGGCAGCAGCCGGTCCGCGTCCTTGTACTCGGATGTAGCCGCCAGCCTGGTCCAGGTTGGATCATAGATGTCGCGCCGATGATCTTCGAACCGCGCGGTGTCGATCTGGATGAGATGGGCGTGCCCGTGGAACACGTAGATCTTGTAATCCGTCGGGTATCGTCCTGTGCGGTCGTCGATGAACTGCTCCACAACGAGGCGCGGGACGATGTGCTTGTACGCCCATTCCTGTTCGAGATCGTAGTAATTCTGCGCGAGCCAACCGCGACAGACCGCCTCGAGATCCGCAACGTCGAGGTCTGTCTTGTTGGGCACCAGGTACACCCAGCCGGACCCGTGGGTCGGCTTGACGACGAACCGAGGTGGGAGATCTGCGATAGGAATGTCGGTGGGATCCGTCGTGACCCAATAGAGCTTGGGCAGGATGTCCTCGCCCAGGCGTGCCTTGACGTAGGCGCGGAGCGCGTACTTGTCTTGCAGGCGGGCCAAAATCTCGCGCCGGTCAAATATCATTCGCCAGATCACCTTCTCATTGAACGTGCTTGGCCTCAGCACATTGGGAAGAACCCCGAACTTCCGCCGGTACCGGCGCATGATCGCGGACGCGGCGCGGGCGCGCTCTGGCGTCACCATCCTGAGGCACTTGAGGGCGACTTGCCTCCCGACCCACCGCGCATCACGCACAATCGCCGGGTCGGCGCCCGCGGGGCGATCGGTGGGCATCACGGTTGCCGCATCTCGCCGTTCGGGGCTGGTCGCCACGCCGACGGGATGGACCGCCACCGGCCGGAGGCCGCTCGCACCAGCGTCTGCGCCAGCGTGAGCGGGTCCGAGCGCAGCGCGCGGCCGACGCTCGACGCGGCAGGTAGGTACCGGTGCCCGAGCGCGTACAGAGCGGACGCTGTCGTCCACAGGGCACACCAGGCCTGCCGCCTGCGCCGCGCCACAGAGCTCGGCAGGCCCGGCATGCGCAACAGCTCGTTGAGCGTCTCGACCAGCACGGAGACGGCGTGGTCGATGTGACGCGCCAGGCCCGGCCACGTTTGATCGCCGGGCGGCAACGTGCGCAGCGCGAGATCCAGATATGAGCTGGGGTGCGTGAGCATCTCCGGGTCCTGCCGGACGGCGTCGCGCAGCAACTCGATCCCGTCCTCCCGGTGACCATCGTCCCGCAGGCATCGCGTGGCGAAGAAGATCGCGTGGGTCTTATACGCCGTGGCCCGAAATGCGGGCCGGCGGAGCCGCTCTGGGAGCTGGGGATCGACGAAGGCCCGATCCAACACGAGCCGCGTATACGCCGCTCCGCTCGCAAGATCGCGTGTCGAGTTCCGGGCGTGAGTGCGGCAATGAACGAGAACTTCGGGCACGCTGTGAAACTTACAGCCTGCCAGTGCCATCCGGAGAAACAGGTCCCAATCTTGTCCCAGGCGCAGGGAGGGGTCGAACAGGCCGATGCGATCCAGGCATGCGCGTCGGATCATCACCATCGGCGGGCCAAAGAGGCAGCTGAGCAGCATGGCCTCGAGGAAGTTGCCGCTGTGCGTACGAATCACAGGGTGCCCGATGATCGTCCCGGCTTCGTCGATCGCCGCGTAGCCATGATACGCGGCGGCCACGTCGGGCCGCCGTTCCAGCACGTCCACCAGCCGTTCCACCTTGCGGGGAAGCCAGACGTCGTCCGCGTCGAGAAACGCGACGTACGCGCCATGGCTGCGCTGGATCCCCGTATTCCTGGCGACGGCCGCCCCGCTGTTGGGTTGCCGTACGAGGGTGACGTCGGGGCTACAGCGGAGGACCTGCTCGCACGTGTCGTCGATGGAGCCGTCGTCGACGACGATTACTTCCAGCCTGCGGTACGTTTGCGCGGTGACGCTGCGGAGCGCCGCGCCGATGAACGGCGCCGCGTTGTGGGCCGGTATGATCACGCTCACGAGCGGTCGGAGCCCCGCGACGGCCGTTATCCACGCCCCCTGTATGCCCGCGACCTCGCTGTCCCCAGGTTCTCGCGATCGCTCCGCGAGAGCCCTGCGCTCTCTCGTGGCAACGCCGGGGCGATGTGGATCCAAATCGGAGCTCGCCCCAAATAGACCCCGTCGCATGCATTCCTCCGCTACGACGTTCAACTTGCTGCGCACCTCTGGTGCGCCCTGCGCGCCGTCGATTCGTGTGTTTGGGGAGGACTGGCGTCGGATCGCTCTGAGCGGACACAGCCGGGGTCCGACCGTAACAACATCCGGACATAGGTTTCTCAGGACACGCACATGTCCCGGCGTGCGAACCTACCCCCGAGGCCGATTCTTTCATAGTGCACGGCAGCCCGGTTAGTCTCTTAGGAAGGAACCCATGTCCCCGTTCGGACGAGACGATCCCGGTGGGCGTTAAGGATGCGCCGGTATGATGCAGGGAGCGTTCGAACAAACAAAAGTTCCCGGCCGGCCTTAAAAGAGATGGCATCACATCTTCCGCACACCGTATAATTCTGATAATTTCCATCGGGCAACTCTTGTCGATTACACGCCGCGACGAGACGGCTGGCCCACGGAGCGCAGTGGTGGAGAGAGCGACCTACACTACCTACAACACCACAATCGATCGCCCAGGGGTGCGGCACTTGGGGGCCGGCGACGTGCACATCTGGTACGCGTCGCTGGATGTGCCAAAGCCTAGCGCAGCATGCCTTACGAGCATCCTGGCGCCGGATGAGGAGGAACGGGCGCATCGTTTCCTCGGGCCCACGGATCGTCATCGGTTCGTAGTGGGGCGGTTCACGCTCCGGCGAATCCTCGCATATTATTGTGAAGCCGATCCTGCTGGACTCGTGTTCCGGTACGGTCCCAACGGGAAGCCGTTCCTCGACCCGTCGCGACACCGGGCGATCCGGTTCAATCTATCGCACGCGGAAGGCATCGCATTATATGCGATCGCGGCTGACGGCGAGGTCGGGATCGACGTGGAGCGGCGCGGGAGCTGCCAGGTCGACGATGCCGTCGCCAGACAATATCTTTCGGCTCGCGAGTACGCGGCGCTCCGAGCGCTGCCGCTGGACGCTCAAGAGCGGGAATTTCTTCGCTGCTGGACGTGGCGGGAAGCCTGTCTCAAGGCCGAGGGACTTGGCCTCGCGGCCAGCGCTCGGACCGTCGACTACTGCCTCGTCGGGCGTGGTCCGTTGGCCGTCGGGACGGCGGACGCCGTTCCCTGGCGGGCCGCCCGTTGGCGAGTGCGGGAGTTGGATCTTGGGGACCCATACGTGGCAGCCGTCGCGGTGCACGGCGGCGCGCGGAAGGTGTCGTTTGATCGCTGGGAGGAGATGTTCGTCTCGTCGTAGGCGAGCGTGGAACAATCGTGGTCGTCGAATACCGCGGCGCCTCGGCCGCCCTCGCTCAAACAAGCGTTCGTACATCCTAACGACCCGCTCGGATCCTCAGGTCGAAGACGAACGTAGGCGGCATCCCCGCGCACTACTATCCGATGTCATGCGATAATCCACACGTCGACACCGTCGTTCCGACACGGCGGCGAAAGATACTCATGGTGTGCCAGAACGGTCTGTACCCGGCACGGCTCGGGGGCATGGAACTCCGGGGACGGGAACTCTTTGATCTTTTTTCGCAATTCTGCGACGTCGCGCTCCTCGAGCGGCGTGTGTTCATGATGGGGTCGACCGGCGTCGAACTGTCGACCCCCGACTGGGACCTCAGTCCCATATCTGCCGGCGTGCCGGTTCGGCTGATGAGGAATTGGCGGTGGGTGGGCGCCGGTGCTCGGTTTATGACGGTCGGGCGTCGGAGGCTTCGCGCAATCCTCGGCGCGTATCGGCCCGACCTGGTGTTTCTGCTCAAGTTCAAAGCACTCCATCCGGCCGTCCTCTACGAGCTCCTCGCGCTTCCCGCGCCAATCGTCGTCCGGTTCGGAGACTGCTACAGCATGCGGCTCTCTGAGGTGATCACGGGTATCCCCGCGGCGGAGTCGATGCGCAGGACGCTGCTCCCCATGCCTCGTCCGCCGCGCGGCGCGAGCGACCGGATGATGCTCGTGTTCAACTGCAACTTCGTTCGGGACTTCTACCTGCCGCGCTTTCCGCCGGTCGCGTACCGCGTCATCTACACCGGCGTCGATACGGCGCGATTTCATCCGGCGGCGACCCCGGTGGAGTCCAACCGCTTCGTGTTCCTTGGCCGCACGACCCGCGGGAAGGGATTTCTCGAGTTCTGTCGCGCGATGGTCGCGTTGCCGAGGGCGCTTGTGGACGCCATCGACATCCTCGGCACCGGTAGTGAGTTGGAAGAGGGGCTGGGAATCCTTCGAGCCGGCTGGAGATCGGACCTGGTTCGGCACGCGGGCCTCTACCCCCCCGAAGCCGTGGCGGAGCGCCTGCGAGCGACGTCCATTCTCGTGCAACCGACCGACGACGACGTTCTGCCTTCGTCCGTGTTGGAGGCGATGTCCAGCGGGCTGGGCATCGTGGCGACGAACATCGCGGGCCTGCCAGAAATTGTCCGGCACGAGGAAACGGGCCTGCTCGTCCGCCCGCACGACGAGAAAACACTGGTGCGCGCATGCCGCCGGCTGGCTGAGCAGCCGGATCTCAGGCGGCGCCTCGGCCGGGAGGCGCGGCGCCTCGTGGTTGCCCGACACCAAGCGTCAGACTGGCTGGCCGCCAACCGTGCGGTCGTGACGGAGATGATGGCCAAACACCCGGAAGGCATTGGCGCCATGTCGAGGGGAGCTTAGAGGCCCACCGCACTCCTCAGAACCGATCGACGCGAAACGGGTGACGTCGATCTGCGGCGTGCGGTCTCCTACCATGTACGTCTCGAATCGGACGAACCCACTGGTTGTTCCTAAGACGCGACCAGATCCACTACTTGAATAAGACGGTTATAGGTGCTTCGTGCCACTTAGTTAGTTCGCCATGAAAAATGATGGCGCAACCCGGCATAAAATCTGGGTTTCTTCGCTGCGCGCGCGACAAAACGATAGGATTCCCATCCGACGAATCGAACTGATGCAGC
>Ga0209060_10001116_pt1 | contig 32357 bp, 28 predicted proteins | sample Coa_R1_8_FD_187155 | JGI IMG/M metagenome (GOLD analysis project Ga0209060, IMG submission 187155) | Surface soil microbial communities from Centralia Pennsylvania, which are recovering from an underground coalmine fire - Coalmine... | ecosystem: Environmental > Terrestrial > Soil >...
GGCGAGGCTGGAGATTTAGAAACTGCTATAGAGTGCATACTGCATCTTGGCTGATGGCTGGCCTTCTGAAGACGGAGTGGTTATCCGGATCACTGATGGTGCCGGATTTTCGGTGACCCTATTTCCCAGAGAGATATACTGGAGCTGATTCGCTCACTCTTCCCGACCACAAGACCGGCGAAAATGCTGTCGTTTTATCCCGGCATCAACACACGCAACAACAGCTGTTTGACGCCGTACCGAAAGTGAATAAGATTCCGCCGGCGGACGTGGAAAGCCTGCGGGAGTTCTACGAAGACGCCTATTACAAGCTCCTCCACGGCAGGGTCCAGAAAGTCGACCAGAATCATCTCTATTTCGGAAGTTGGATTCTGTCAAGTGATCGACCCGCGGGTGTCTCGAGCACCAGCGGGCCGATACTTTCTCGGACGAAATATCGATGACGAGCCTATCACCTCTACCTCCTGACCGAAAGGTGCGGGACATTGAAACGGAGGTCGGTGTGCAGATCGAGTACATTGACGAGCCTCCCAAATGGTGCGAAACGGCGGAGCCAACACGATCCGAATTCTCAGGGGCTCGCCATCGCGTAACCACCGTCTATCTGACGGAGGGTGATCGCAAGCTCTGAATCGCGAACTGGGGCCCCTACTGCGACGGGCGTCCGGGCTCCCAATCTGAGTTGCCTACCGATATGGGATATAGTTCCTCCTCTCGGGGCACGGCAGTTCGCCGTTGGTCCGATGAATACAGGACTTTCGGCGCTCCCGGCGGAACGCTGGCCAATAGATCTTCCGACGTACCTGTGGAGTGATTGTCTGCGCACATCTACCGGAGCCGGCCCGAGCGTTCAGCCAAAAGCTATCCACAAAAGCTATCCACAAAAGCTATCCATTTGCCGCATCCATACGATTGGTGATCAGCTGACCGACCCGATCGATGAATGATCGTTCCGTAAAAGGCTTCAGCAGTACAACTTCAGGCGATGTCCGCGCGATCGCCCGCATGGCGATACTGTCCACGCACCCCGAGATGTAGAGAACTCTGAGATCAGGCCGACGACGACCGAGTTCGGCTGCCAAGTCCAACCCGGGGGCGCCAGGCAGCACCATATCCACGATGGCCAAAACGATCTCGTCCTCACCCTGGGCAAATGCCGCAAGACCTTGTAATGTGTCTCCAACCGCTATGGCATAGTATCCGTATTTGTGCAGTATCCGTTGCAGCCACCGGCGGACGCCAGGATCATCATCAACCACCAATATGGCGGGCTTTCCAGTCATTTTGTAACGACCCCTCGCAGCAGCGTGCAAAAGTCTCCGGTTTGGAGTGGGCCGCCAATAGAGTCAGAGAGCTGCTACCGCGAATCCCGCCACACATGGATGGCATTCACTGCTTTGAAACAAGAATAACCCGGAAAGTGAATTGTCTCACAAATCTTTTAGGGGAGTAGGCTATAACCCCCTTTGGGGGTAATTTCGTTAGCAACCGGAAGGTATACCTCTTTCGCAAGCCATTCCCCAAGAACAAGAGAACGCGCCAAGCACTGCCTGAAACCGAGCGAAACTTGGCCAACCCCTCAGGGATTAGCCCGCGAGGTTGATTTTACTTGAACTTCCGCCGAGACGCGAAACCAATGGCGCCATCTGGAAAAGTTTGGTGGCAAACTGCGCTCTACTAAGTTTCGCCGTTGGCAGTGCGACGCTGATCTACTCGCTTTGGCTCGATTCACTCGGAGGCACGTGATCAATATGAAGTGAGATTCAGTCGTCTTTCGGGAAAGCCTTCTGCCACAACCGGCTTCCGCAGGTCGCAGCATGAGTTTCACACTAAAAATGTGGGAATTCCGCCGCCGGAAACCCGTCGGCAATCATTGATTGCGAAATCCTTCAATTTCAACTATAACCAAAGCGCCGTCCGACGTTTGGACGCTCGCACTCACATCGTAGCCCAGCCAAATCGTCCTGCGAGGATAAGTCTTGCCAGCGGTGTAACGTATGCTCGCTTGGCCTCGCGACATTCACGCGACGCGGCGACTGGCCGGGCGCCAATTGATAAACGTGGGAGGCATTCCCGGAGTCACATATTTCGCGGCTTCGCTTCTGGCCACCACTCCCCGGATCGCCCGGCACAGCCGCTCTTGGCGGCATCGAACCAAGCGCTGCCGCATCACCTCCCTGAACGCAAGAAGCAAAACGCCGATGAAGCAGCTGGACACGCAATACATCAGATACATTTAGTGAATCACCTCGGTGAGTTAATTGAAACGCTGTTTACTTTTACTATTCTAGGGTCATACTCCAGTGCCGTACGGAGTATCCTTGAGGGACTCAAAAGCTTCTTTAGTAGGTATCCGACTTCCTGGTACCCCTCAAATGTGTGGTTTATATTAGGGAACGGCACGTACTCTAAAATGGGAAGGACATCCAGTCTCCAGGCACTGCTGCCTGTTGTTGTTGAAGAGGTTGCAATCAAAAACTATACGTTCCCGACCGCGTGAGTAACCCTGTTTGCGGGTAACGCCACGCCTTCCCGGGGGTAAGAGAGGTACTACGATCTACCTGCAAAAGACACTACTCAATACCCCAGAAGAACCTGATGGCAGAATAGGGGCTCGTGTCACACTTGACTGGGGGTTTGATGATACAACTGTCTGATTCGGATTTGGTTGAAAGGCTTGCCGCTACCATGCAACTTCTGGGACCTGTCCCTCGACGTCTTCGCTTGACGTCGCAACTTCAGGCAAGACGATGTAGAGGAACGAGGCGCTTCAGATGTGGTAAGTGCGTGACGTGCCTGGAGAATGCCCGATGGGAACGGATCTATAACGAACGATTTGCGGATCCCGACTATTACCGCTCGCCTTCAGTCCGGCAGACCTCGGCGTTGAGCCTTGCCGTCTGACCTGGCGGGGAGATTACAAAGCCATGCCTGAAAGAAATGCCTGTTCTGTGACCAAAGTCTCTCGGTACTCAGCGAAGCCTGCCTTCACAACAAGCGTCCTCACAGTTCTCCGTGTGGTCCACGTTCATTTCATCCTAAAACCAGACGCCCATCAGAGGCGTGCATGGTGAAGATTGCGTGGTGGAAGGACGTGATCGGGGGCACGGCATCCAGGCTCCCGAATCTTACTTCTCACTCCAGGGCATATTACGTGCTGCTGATCAGCCTTGTCGCTTGGGTGGGTGCACTGGGATTTGGGCTTCGAACGCTTTTGCTCTTCTCCAACACACCTGGGACACAGGCATCCCCGCCGTCTCTGTTTCCGGGGGACTCGCCCATCCGTTTATCCCACGACCGGGCGTCGCTGCTCGTCTTTATTCATCCGCAGTGCGCCTGCTCCGGCGCCACATTGAGCGAACTTGAGCAGTTTCTTACGTGCTGCGGGAAGCAGGTGGAAACCACCATCTTCGTCTATCAGCCTTCGTCAATCCCTCGGGAGTGGGTCGAATCACAGTCTGGCCTTTGGCCGACGGTGCGACGGCTTCCCGGGACTCGGGTTGTTCGGGATCTCGATGCGGTCACAGCCCGCCTTTTCGGTGCGCACATCTCCGGTCAAACTCTCCTTTATGACGTGAACGGCCGGCTAGCTTTCAGCGGGGGCATTACAGCCTCTAGAGGTCATTCTGGCGACAACGACGGTCGCGAGGCACTCACCGCCATTGTCGGTAACCGCGTTCCACGGCACCGCCATACTCCTGTGTTTGGCTGCGCTTTGTACGGTGAGCGATGAGATCACCCTTGGTCGATTCAAACCCAGCCGGTTCCGCTTCTGTATACTCCAGGACGCGGGACTTAGTGGCGGAACATCAGAATGAGATCTATGCGCAGACCAGCCGGTGGTTCGCAATTCTCATGCTGCTGCAATGGGTGGCCGGGATAGTTGTGGCGATCTGGATTTCTCCCCGCACCTGGGCCGGCACAGCGAGCCAAGTCCACCCGCACGTTTGGCTCGCTGTTTTCCTGGGAGGCGCCATCACAGCGCTTCCGGCCGTTCTCGCTATCCTGCGTCCGACGCTTCCATTAACTCGGCACCTAGTAGCGGCTGCCCAAATGCTGATGTCGGCTCTGCTCATCCACTTAAGCGGAGGCCGAATTGAAACGCACTTTCATATCTTCGGATCGCTGGCATTTCTCGCCTACTATCGCGACTGGAGAGTCCTGATTCCGGCAACTCTGGTCGTCGCATGCGATCATGCCACGCGTGGGATCTATTTTCCGCAGTCAGTTTTCGGGGTCTTGACCGCCAGCCCCTGGCGTTGGGTGGAGCACGCCGGCTGGGTCCTGTTCGAGGATATCATCCTGGTGAGGTTCTGCCTGCGTGGGGTCAGCGAAATGTGGGAAATTGCCAGGCGTCAAGCTTCCATCGAAGCCATCGGGCTGGATCTTGAGCGTAAGGTACAGGAGCGGACCGCGGAACTGGAACAAGCGCGAGCGGCGGCCGAGGAGGCGAACCGCGCCAAGGGCGCGTTTCTGGCGAACATGAGCCACGAGATACGGACACCCATGAACGGCGTCATCGGCATGACCGAACTGGCCCTGGCAACCGATCTTTCGCCTGAGCAGCGCGACTACCTCGAAACCGTCCGGACCTCCGGCGAATCGCTACTGTCCGTCATCAACGACATCCTGGATTTTTCCAAGATCGAGGCCGGAAAATTGACGCTTGACTCGGTCGATTTCGATCTCGAGGAACTCCTGCAGGATGTCGTGCGGGCGTTTGCGATCCCGGCCCACCGGAAAGGCTTGGAGCTTCTATATCAGAACCAGGTGCATCTCCCTGCAATGCTGGTCGGCGACCCGGGAAGGCTCCGACAGGTGCTGGTTAACCTGCTTGGCAACGCTACCAAGTTCACGGATAAAGGCGAAGTCGAGATCCGTGTAGTGGAGGCCGGACGAGATGACCGGAGCATAACACTGCACTTTCTGATCTCCGATACGGGCATCGGGATCTCTCCAGAGTGGCGGGACCGTGTCTTTGAAGCTTTCGTGCAGGCGGATGGTTCGAATACCCGCCGCTACGGAGGGACCGGTCTCGGCCTGAGCATTTGCTCGCGGCTGGTGGAACTGATGGATGGCAAAATCTGGGTCGAAAGCAGGGGCGGTCGCGGCAGTACCTTCCAATTCACCTCTCGGTTTGCCGTTTCGGCCGAAGCCCCAGCCGCCCCGCGTACGGCGGCACCCGAGGCTTTGGCGGGCCTGTCGGTTCTGGTCGTGGATGACAATTCTACTAACCGGGACATTTTGCGGGAGTTGCTGTTGCGTTGGCGCATGCGGCCGATCCTCGCGGAATCCGGGCCTCGGGCCCTCGAAATCATGCATCGCGAGGTAGCGGTGGGCGACCCGTTCGCTTTAATTCTCCTGGACGCTCATATGCCGGAAATGGATGGGTTTGCCTTGGCCCGCCATATTCAGGACGACCCCACGCTCGCCGGGCCGCGCATCATGATGTTGAGCTCGGTCGAAGCCAGCGCCGCCGGTCCGGGGCTACGCGCCACCGGTTTGGCGCACTATGTGGTCAAGCCAGTAACTAAGGCCAGCCTCTTGAAGGCAGTCCTGACGGTCTTGGGGGAGCACGGCCCCAGGGTCACTGCTGCGTACTCGGGGGCAAACGAAAGCCCGGATGCAATGCGCATCCTGTTGGCAGAGGACAATATCGTCAATCAGAAAGTGATGTTGTTATCGCTCCAGAAACTTGGACATCGTGTAACCGTGGCAACCAACGGCAAGAGCGCGCTGGAGGCTTATCAGCCGAACGCCTTCGATCTGATCTTCATGGACATTCAGATGCCATTGATGGATGGCTATGAGGTCACCCGCGCCATTCGGCAGCGCGAGCGAAGCGATGGTGGACACGTTACGATCGTCGCTTTGACGGCTCATGTGATGAAGGGAGATCGCGAGCTTTGCCTGGAGGCTGGAATGGATGATTATCTCGCTAAACCTCTCCGCATTGCCGACCTCGTCTCCCTGTTGAATCGCTGGAAGTGCGTGCCCAATTCGTCAAACTGTCTTTCGTCCGATTCTGCTGCCGGCTTTCCGAGTTCTGGACCTTTGGTTTGACGCTCTTTCAACCTCTTCGCATTTTTTTTTCGCGCAGGCACACGCAAAAGTCTCAACGCTCGTGATGGCCATCCACGACGATGATACAATTGTTTCGCGCATCCGTCTGCTGGCGCCAAATTCTACCATCTGGGAATTCGGAGAAACTAATTGAGACTTAACCGCGCCTTTTCGGGGCTCAGCTTATCGGTTTTGGTGTTGGGCGCTCTACCGACCATTGCCTCGGCAGGGCTGATCGATTACCGTGCCGTCATAATTGTGGAAGATACCGGGGGCACGTCGCAAGGGTATTTGGCCACCGACCCGAACTACTGGACTCCCCTGCTCACTCCGGACGTCAGCAGCGCCCTGGTCTTGGACTTTACGCTGAACGGGACATCGGGAAGTGCAATCAACCTCACCATAGAAAATCCTACCCAGGGGTTCGCTGATCTGGGCTTGGTCGTGGGACGAGACAGCACGAGCTCGGATATTGCATCGGGCAGTTTCAACTATTTATATATCGACCCTACGGATGCAACCGCCCCGGGTGCAACGCCGCAATCCGTCTCCAATTATTTTGCAAACTCGTCCGGCCTGGATAAACAGGGTGAATCCGCAGTCTGGAACATCGACGCTACCGCTTTGACGATCAACCCAGCCTGGATCAACACCGACGGAAGTATGCCGACCACTGAGGTTTTCATACAGAGCAACCATGTGTATGCCGGAGGCGACTCAGACGCATTTCATAGTCGGTTCCCGGCACCCGTCACTGATGCGACCCTCCATTTGGACATTTTATCGGCTGTGCCGGAACAGGTGAATGCACCGGAGCCCGCCTCGTTATCGCTGATGTTTGGTGTTTTTGGCATTGGCATGCTCTGGCGCGCCAGGCGATCGAATAGCCTGCTCTGATCTGGCGACGCATCTCGGCGAAACAGTGAGCCGTCGGCCTTGAGCCGTGCGCAAATCGCGGATTCGCCGCCCCCGAAACTGATCGACTGCAGACTGCAGCCTTGTGGTTCCGTTTTCAACGCCCCTGCGGCGGCTATCGATGAAAATGGGGTACACCGAGCGGTCCTATGCCCCGCACGCAACAGAACAGTGGCGCAGCGATGTCTGTACTCCTGAAGATGATGGCAGATCCGACGCCTACGTCCAGTCGAATCCGCGCGGCGTTGGGATGCTTCGCCGAAGATCCTGGCGGGCCGTCGCCTTCCCCCCCCAACTAGCTAGAGGCGATCAACCTGACTGGATCAGCAGTTAACGATGGCTCAGCGAAACCTTTCGAAGCGAGAGCGTCAGGTGTTGGATCTATTCCTCACCGGCTTGCCCCACCTCGCGATAGCGCAAAGCCTAAACATTTCAAGCCGCACCGTCAACAACCATATCGGCGCGATATTCAACACCACGGGATGCCGGAGTCGCGCGGAGCTTGAATCCTGGCTTTCGAAAACCTTGTGCAAAGCCGAGGCGCAGCCTGATGGCCGGTCGCGGCAGTGCTGACGGTGCTCCAATGACCGTCCTCTGCTCAAGCTGCGGAGAATTCGCAGCGAGGGGGAGGAGGTGTTCGATGAAACACTGCGCGAGGGGCTGGCGGTGGAATTGGTGCAAATCGCCTGAGTTCTGGGACCGGTGCCCGCCGTGGCGAAGTGCTGGCGCTTCGCTGGTCGGACATCCAGGAAGGTCGAGCGGTGATCACGCGTTCGCTGACACAGACCCGATCCGTCCTGGAGTTCAAGAGCACGAAGACCGACGAGAGCGTACGGCCGGTGAGCCTTCCGGACTCCACGTTGGCTGCGCTCGAGGCGCATCGTCAAAGGCCGGACGCCTTCCGTCAACAGTACGGCCCCGATTACCGCGCCGATCTGGATCTGATCTTTGCGAACCCGGATGGGACGCCACTGAAACCCGACTCGGTGTCCGCGACGATCTCGGCCCTTTGCCGTCGATTGAAGTTGCCGAAGGGCGTCAGCCTTCATACGCTGCGGCACACGCATGGATCGCATCTCGTGGCATCTGGCGTCGATCTGGCAACGGTGTCCGAACGGCTCGGGCATGCCAACGTCAGGGTGACTGCGGAAATTTACACCCACGCGATCCGGGGCAAGGACGACGAAGCGGCGCGGAAATGGGACAGCTTCCAGCGAGAGAACTCGCAAGAGAAGCGTAGCGGAGTTGTTCAGTGAAGACCTGGGAGAGAATTGGTGGCAGCGCGTTACCCGTAAGTCTATGAAAACATGGTAGCGCTAACGGGAATCGAACCCGTATTTAAGCCTTGAGAGGGCTCCGTCCTAACCGTTAGACGATAGCGCCACGTGCCTGCCCTTTAGTCTAACACAGCCACTACTGCGCTACAGTGGAACAAACCTACCCGAATCATGGCCCGTAAAACCAGATATTCGATGCACCACTTCATCCCCCTCCTTGCTCTGGCAAGTGCCGCCGCCGCGCTCGCGCAACAGGCGAATCAGCCCGGTACCAAATGGAGCGAAGAGGAGCTTCGCCAAGCCGTCCAGACCGCACGCGTGGGCCGCAAGCTCACGCCGAAAGCCTGGCCCAACGGCGCACGAGTCGCCGTCTGCCTGACCTTCGACACCGATACCGAAGCCCCGCTCTTGCGTGACGGTACGACCTCGCCGACCACGCTCTCCGCTTCCGATTTCGGTGCGGAAAGCGGCATTCACCGGATCCTCGACATGTTGGATCGATACCAGGTGCCGGCCACCTTCTTCGTCACCGGCGTGGATGCCATGCTGCACCCCGATATGCTCGCGGGCATCTTGAAGAGCGGTAAAAACGAGGTCGGCGTACATGGATGGATCCACGAGTTCCCGCCGCGGTTGGCCGATGGCGAGGAAGAGCGCCTCCTCGACCAGGCGATCGCGTACCTGACGAAAGCCACCGGCAAGCGCCCGGCCGGGTACCGCGCGCCTTCCTGGGCATTCAGCGCCGTGACGCTGGACCTGATTCGAAAGAAGGGCTTTCTGTACGACAGCAGCCTGCAAGCACTCGATGAACCATATGAAATCCGTTCGCGCGGGCAGGACACCGGCGTCGTGGAACTGTCCATCGATTGGACTCTCACCGAAACTCCTTATCTGGGACAGAACGGCCACATGCCTTCGCCCGAATTGCTGTACCAGCTTTATCGAGGCGAATTCGACGGCGCATATAAAGAAGGCACGATGTTCATCCTCACCTTGCATCCTTATCTGAGCGGCCATCGCGCACCCATGCAGCAGCTTGACGCTTTCGTGGCCTACATGAAATCGAAATCCGGTGTCTGGTTCGCGACCTGCGCGGAGGTTGCGCAATACGTTAAGAACGCCACTGCCCGATAAGTGGCCGGTGGGACCCGTCTGGCTGGTGTCCGGCCCACGTCTGGCCCAGATGGTTCTTGACTTTGGTAAGCTTGGTAACGTATTCTGACGGTTCGCTTTGGCCACACGTCATGGCCGTTCTACCTATGCGGGAAAACAAGCACGACGTTCCGGAGACCGTCGAACGGTACCTGGATTCGACACTGGACAGCGTGGATAGCGCCGAAGAGCTTGCTTTGGGCGTTGCCCAGCGAGCCGGGTTCGATGAAGACGATCTCATGAAGATCGGAATGGCAGTCCGGGAGTCGATGGTGAATGCGGTCGTGCATGGAAACCGGTACAACTCGCACAAGAAGGTCCGTTTTTCGGTCGGCCACAACTCGGAGCGGCTGACCTTGCGGATTGCCGATGAGGGCGAAGGATTCGATTTCGCCACCATTCCCGATCCGCTGGCGCCTGAAAATCTGTTGCGCACTTCAGGACGCGGGATTTTTCTGATCCGCTCCTTCATGGATGAATTCGAAATGCGGCATCTGGATTTGGGCGGAACAGAGTTAACTTTGGTCAAGTACTTGGTGTCTAAATAATTCGGCAGAGCATTCAGCCAGGAGGCATATTCAGTGAGCGTAAAGTTGAGTACCAGGCAGGTGGGCGACGTGACCGTGGTTGATGTAGCGGGGCGAATTACTCTCGGCGAGGGTTCGAGCGCGTTGCGCGACGCCCTGCGTGACATGGTCAGCAAGAGCCAAAAAAAGATCCTGCTTAATTTGGGCGAAGTTTCTTACATCGATAGCTCCGGCATCGGTGAGCTGGTTTCCGGTTTCACCACGGTTGCCAACAGCGGTGGACAGCTCAAACTGCTGAACCTGAACAAACGCGTGAAAGACCTTTTGCAGATTACCAAACTGTATACCGTGTTTGACGTCCACGAAGACGAAGCAGGCGCCATTCGCAGCTTCTAGGTTTCGGATTTGCGGCGGCTCGCTAAGACGCGGGCCGCACTCCCTCCTCAGCGATTCCAGCTCTCATCAGGCATGCATTTTTGCGGCCCGCGCGTAACCCCAGTCCGGCGCGCGTCTCGGGTATAATCGCAATTCGGAACCTAAGGAGCGTCCTTTGCCTCATATCGGATTCATCGGTCTCGGCATCATGGGGAAACCCATGTCCCGGAATTTGCAGAAGGCGGGCTACCGCCTGGTCGTCTATGACATTTTTCCAGGCCCCGTCGCGGAACTCACGGAGGCCGGCGCTGAGCGCGGCGAGTCGTGCGCCGACACCGCGGCCCGCGCGGAGGTGATCATTACCATGCTGCCGGACGGACCTGACGTGGAAACTGCGGTGCTTGGTCCAGGCGGCGTACTGGAAGGCGCACGGCCGGGTTCGATTGTGGTCGACATGAGTTCCATCAGCCCCCTGGTTTCGCAAAAAGTCGGCGCGGCCTGTGCCGCTAAAGGCGTGGAGTTCCTAGATGCACCCGTCAGCGGCGGCGAGCCCAAAGCCATCGATGCGACGCTCGCCATCATGGCGGGAGGCAACGCGGATGCGTTCGATCGCGTGCAGCCCATCCTGCAGAAGATGGGGTCGAGCGTCACCCTCACAGGCCCCGTGGGCGCTGGGAATGTCACCAAACTGGCCAACCAGATCATGGTGGCCTGCAACATCGCTGCCATGGGAGAAGCACTGGTGCTGGCGACCCGCGCGGGGCTCGATCCGGAAGTGGTATTCAACGCGGTGAAGGGTGGCCTCGCCGGCAGCACCGTTCTCAACGCCAAGGCTCCAATGCTGATCTCGCGTAACTTCAAGCCGGGTTTTCGCATTAAGCTTCACCAAAAAGATCTGCGCAACGCTCTGCTGGCCGCGGAGTCGATGAAGGTGTCCCTGCCACTGACCAGCCTCGTGCAGCAGATGATCATGGCATTGATGAACGAGGGCAAAGGCGACCTCGACCACTCCGCGATCGCGACGTTCATTGAGGAGATGGCGGGCATAGAGGTCAAGAAGGGGACTGCTGCCGGAGCCTGAGTAATTCCGGGGTGCTACCGGTATGGCTCATGCTCGCGTCTGGATCCTGACGTCTCTTCTGCTGTGCGGCGCACCCGCCGCGGCGCTGGATTTGAAATCGGCAGTGGTGGTCGCACCGAACACCCTCGCCGGACCCGAAAAAAAGGCTGTTGCGCTACTGGTGGATGAGATCGAAAAGCGCACCCGTCTTCGCCTGACTATCAGCCAAAACAGGCCCGCTCAGGGCACCGCGATCCTCCTCGGGCAGCAGTTCGGCCGGTCCGAGAATGGTCTGGTCCCGGCAGTTGCTGGCGCGGATGGATATCGTGTACAAGTCATCGGAGATTCTGTGATAGTCGCAGGCAACGATGCACGCGGCACGTTGTTCGGCGCAGGTTGCCTGCTCCGCAATCTCCGCATGGAGCGCGACCTTCTCGAAGTTCCGGACAGTCTCTCGATTGCCACGGCGCCGAAGTACGCCTTGCGCGGCCATCAGCTTGGCTATCGTCCCAAGACGAATTCATACGATGGCTGGAGCGTTCCGGTTTGGGATCAGTATCTGCGCGACCTCGCGGTGTTCGGAACCAATGCCGTAGAGTTGATTCCGCCGCGCTCCGATGACGATGCCGACAGCCCGCACTTTCCCCTTCCGCCAATGCCGATGATGGTCGAAATGTCGCGCCTCGCGGACTCCTATGGGCTCGACGTGTGGATCTGGTATCCGGCAATGGACAAAGACTATTCCGATCCGAAGACTGTGGAGTTCGCATTACGCGAATGGGGCGAGGTTTTTCGCCAGCTTCCGCGGATCGATGCCGTCTTCGTCCCAGGAGGCGACCCGGGCCACACCGAGCCGAAGTATCTGCTCGCCCTGTTGGAGCAGCAGACTGCGCTGCTGCATCGGTATCACCCGAAGGCACAGATGTGGGTTTCGCCGCAGAGCTTCAATCGGGAATGGATGGACCAGTTTCTCGATATCCTGAAGACCCGGCAGCCGGCATGGCTCAGCGGAGTCGTGTTCGGCCCGCAGGTGCGCATGAGTCTGCCGGAATTGCGCGCGGCGGTGCCCCAACGATATCCTATCCGCCACTATCCCGATATCACGCACAGCCGCCAGTCGCAGTATCCCGTGCCGGACTGGGATGTGGCGTATGCCCTCACGGAAGCGCGCGAGACTATCAACCCGCGGCCAGTCGACGAGTCGAACATCTTTCGTTTGCTGCAGCCGTATACCATCGGTTTTCTGACTTACTCGGAAGGCTGCAACGACGACGTCAACAAGTTCGTGTGGAGCGCTCTGGGGTGGAATCCCGATGCGAAGCCGATCGACATCCTGCGCGACTACTCGCGCTACTTCATCGGCGAGCGGTACCGGGACAGCTTCGCGCAGGGTCTGCTCGCGCTGGAACGGAACTGGCGCGGACCCCTGGCCACCAATACCGGTGTCGAGACCACGCTCCAGCAGTTTCAGGAGATGGAGCGTAGCGCGTCGCCGCAGCTTCGTGCCAACTGGCGCTTCCAACAGGCCTTGTACCGTGCCTATTACGACGCATACGTGCGTAGCCGGCTGTTATATGAGACGCAACTCGAAAGCCAGGCGATGTTCGAGCTGCGCAATGCCAAAACGGTGGGTCCGGCCACAGCCATGGCGCGTGCGGAAGAACTCCTGGATCGCTCCGCCGTGGAACGCGTACAGCCGGCTTGGCGTGCGCGCATCTTCGAACTGGCGGAGGCGCTGTTCCAGAGCATCCACATGCAGTTGAGCGTGCCGCGTTACCAGGCGATTTCCGTCGATCGTGGCGCCAATCTCGATACAGTAGATACACCTCTGAACAGCCGTTCATGGTTGAAGCAGCAGTTCGCCGCCATCCGCCGGATGACGGACGAGAAGGAGCAGTTCCAGTCGCTGGACGCCCTCGCCAATTGGACCGATCCCGGCCCCGGCGGTTTCTACGACGACTTGGGGAACCTCACGCAACAACCCCATTTGGTGCGCGGCCTCGGGTACGAGAAGGATCCGGCATTTCTGCAATCCTCGCTGGTGGGATTCTCGGGCCGTGCCGCATGGCGCAGTTCCTGGTGGACTCACGCCGAATCGCTGGTGGATGCGCCGCTGCGCATGCACTACGATCAACTCGACCCGAGTGCGGAGTACAAGATTCGCGTCGTGTACGCGGGCGACAGCGCGTCCGTGAAGGTCAGGTTAGTGGCCAACGGCGCGATCGAGATCCATCCACTACTGCAAAAGCCCACGCCGGTAAAGCCCCTGGAGTTCGATATTCCACGGCAGGCCACCGCGAAAGGAGAGCTGGACCTGAGCTGGTCGCGCGAACCCGGACTCGGCGGAAACGGGCGCGGTGTCCAGGTGTCGGAGGTCTGGCTAATCAAAAAATGAGCGAATCTTCCTGGCAGAGTCCCGTCAAACGAAAGCTGCGCGAAGGCAAAACCGTGCTGGCGGCCACGATCATGGTGAACAGCGTGGAGGTGGCGGCGCATCTGTCCACTCTCGGATTCGATTTTCTGTGGATTGAGATGGAGCATTCGCCCATCACGCTGGAGTCGCTGCGGAATATGGTGCTGGCGACTCGCGGGCTGCCCACACTGCCCTTCGCGCGGGTGCCTGTGAACGAACTCTGGACTGCCAAACGCGTCCTCGATGCAGGCGTGTATGGTGTGATGTTTCCCTTCACCAGCACCCCGGAGTTGGCACGGCAGGCCGCGGAGGCGTGCCACTATCCGCCGCTCGGGCGCCGCGGATCGGGTCCGACTCTGGCGAAATTTGCGTGGCCCGATGGCGCGCGCTATCACGACTCCGCCGACGAGAACGTTACCGTGATCGCGATTATCGAAGAGGGTCGCGCCGTGGACAAGATCGACGAGATCGCCGCTACGCCGGGCTTAGACGCGCTGTTCATCGGCACGAGCGACCTCTCGTTTTCCCTCGGGCTTCGCGGCAATCAGACCGATCCCAAGCTGCATCGGGCCATCGCGAAAGTAGTCGATGCCGGCAAGCGGTATGGGATAGCTTTGGGGCGCCCGGCAGGAACGCCGGAGCAGGTGCTGGAGTATCAGAAAGAGGGTTTTCAATTGTTCCAGGCCCCGGGGGAGATCGCACTGATGACCGCCGGAGCGCGCAAGTATCTGGGTCCGCTGGTGACCGGGTAGCATGCTTCCATTCGCGGAGTACAGCGCGCGCGTGGAGGAACATCTGGGCCGCCGTTATGGCATTCAGGTGGTAACCCGCGACATCCCCGACCCGCTGACTGGCGATCTGGACGGGGCTGAGATCCATATCGATTGTGCCGTGACGGTGGAGCAGCGCTTCTTCTTGTTAGGCCACCTGTTCGGTCACACAGTGCAGTGGAATGTGGATCCGCGCGCTTTCGAAATCGGCAAGCCCCAAAAGCCGCCGGTGAGTGAGGAGTTGCTGCCTGAGCTGTTGGATTACGAGGTCGAGGCAGCGGAGTACGGGCTCGCGCTGTTCCATGAAATCGGCATCACGGCGGCTGACCAGTGGTATTGCGACTTCACGGCGTGCGATCGGGCCTATCTTTTCCACTACTATCGTACCGGCGAAAAACGGAGTGTTCTTAGCTTTTGGCGCGATGGCACTCCGCTATTGAAGGCGAAGGTGATTCCTGCGTTCACGCCGGTGAAGCGCGTCTTTCGGCTCGATGGCATCGTGATCTGACGCGGCGCCGGGTTCCACGAAAACAATGAAATCGCCATACACTGTGGATAGGCCTCGATTGGCATGACACGACTTGACAGCTTCCTGGCATACGCCGAATCCAACCGGCTTGTGGTCTGCGGAGTTGCCGTCATCATGATCATCCTGGTCGCCTGGGGCGACTACGTGCTCCCCAATACTTCGGTCGGATTCCTCTACCTGCTGCCCATCCTGCTATCCGCGCCTGCACTGAACATCCCACAGATCGTCGCGATGGCGATCGTATGCGGATACCTCCGCGAGGCCTTCGATCCCCTGCAGGGTATTTCAGCCCGGCAGTGGGCTCCGATGCCAGTTGTTCTGAATCCGCTGGATTGGGTGCCCGGATCTGCCGGACGCTTGCTCGCCGCCACCACGGGATTTGCCATGACCGGATTCTTCGTTGCCGAGTTGAACCAGCACCGCCGCGTTTTGGCCGCCCACCTCAAGGAACGCGAGGAGCAGATGCACCTCCGGCAAGAAGCCGAACGCCAGGTGCGCATTCTGATTGAAACCAGTCCGCTGGCCATCCTCACTCTGGATGAATCTGGTGAGGTCCGCCTGGCGAATGAGTCGGCACGGGAACTCCTCGGTTTCGACGGCGAAGCCCTGCAGGGCCGGCTCGTGGAGCCGTATCTGCCCATCCTCGCGCGAATGCTGCACAGCCACCACTCAGGCGGGAACATCCGAACCAGCGTGGAGTGCAAAGGACAGCGCCGCAATGGCGATGTGTTTTTGGCGCATGTTTGGCTCTCCACCTACCGCACTTCCGGCGGCCCGGGTCTCGCCGCGGTGGTTTGGGACGCTTCGGAGAACCTGCGCGATCGTGAAGGGGCCGGTCTCGACTCGATGATGGCCACGTCGCGCGTGCTGATCGGCGCCATCTCTCATGAGATTCGCAATCTCGCATCCGCGGCGGCTTCGGCCCACGCGGCGTTAAGTGCCTCCGGCAACCGCGACCAGGACGAGCAATACCAGGTGCTCGGGACTCTGATACGCGGGCTCGAGAAAATCGCGTCGTCCGGGCTTCGCGTCGCCTCCGATCGCGCGGCCGTGGTCGCCGATCTGGGCACGGTGCTCGACGAAGCCCGTATCGTGATCGAGCCGGCATTCCGCGAAGCGGGGATTTCGGTAATCTGGGAAGTAACCGATGGCTTGCCGCTGGTGCAAGCCGACCACCACAGTCTGTTGCAGGTCTTCGTGAACCTGGCTCGCAACAGTCAGCAGGCTCTGCAATCCTCCCGCAACGGCCAAGTGCGGATTCAGGCCGCGGTGGAAAGCGATCTGGTGGTAGTGCGGTTTCACGACAGCGGCCCTGGCGTTTCCCACCCGGAGGAGTTGTTCCGGCCGTTTCAGCCGGGAGCGCATGCTTACGGACTGGGGCTGTACATTTCCCGCGCGATTCTGCGAGCCCATGGCGGCGGGCTTCGGTATGAGCCTGCGCCGGCGGGCAGCTGTTTCGTTGTGGAATTGTGGCCGGTGGAAAATTCAATCGTCGGATAGTGAAGGCTGGACCATCCATGCAACAGTTGGTAAACACGATTCGCATTCTGCTGGTAGACGACCACGCGCTGTTTCGCGAGAGTGTGTCGCGAGTTCTCGCTGCCGAACGAGACATCGAAATCGACCATTGCGGCAGCATCCGCGAAGCCTTGGAATTGCTGGCGCAGCACCGGTATGGATTGGTGTTGCTCGATCACGATTTAGGCAGCGAACGAGCCTCGCAGTTCCTGCCCGCGGCGCGCCAGATCGGGTTTGAGGGCCGCGTACTGGTGGTCACCGCTTGGGTGAGCGAAACCGAAGGGCGCCGACTGATGCGCCAGGGCGTCTCCGGAATCTTTTTGAAAGAGGGCCCGCTCGACCAACTGATTACCAGCATTCGCACGGTAGCAGCGGGTGGCACGTGGATGGAGCGTCCGTTCGGACCGGCCGAACCGCAGGAGGCAATGGACGCCGGACCCGCGGCAGTGTTCAATGACCGCCAGCGCCGGGTGCTGCGCTTCGTACTGGAAGGACTATCCAATAAGGAGATCGCCTGGCGCCTGCAGATCTCGGAAAGCTACGTAAAAGCGATCCTGCAGAGTCTGTTTCAAAAGACCGGCGTGCGTACACGCGGACAACTGGTTCGTGTCGCATTCGAACAGTACGAGGACCAACTTTGATCCTAAATTCACTATCCGAAAGATAGACTTCCGCAACCTGGGCCGTTGGGCTACTGTGGTTTCATAACCAGCCGGACCTCAGACCCGGCAACCGAGGCATAGGGGTGAGTGTCGCTGTCGGATACGCATCTTTTCTGCGGGGATTCGGTTTTTGCGGCAACATCACTCGGCGGTTGGAAGGCGTGGGACAAGGGGTATTTGCTCCGGCCGTCATTCAAGGACCGGTTCCTCGCGTTCAAAAAAGCATTTCCGTTTGTCCCCGTTTTTCCCCTTCTATAATTGATCCGGGTTTAACAGTGCCTTGACTCGGGCATCGATCTTCTTCGCTTCCGCTTCGCGCTTCATCTTCCGCAGCAGAGCCGCATAATTCTGGAGGGTCTTCGCCATCAGCTCGGCGTCTTTTCCAGGTGGGTCGCCGGAAATGATCGGCAGCTTGTCGCCCACGGTGATGGCGAGCTTCCACTGGCGTTCCGCCGCGATGTTATGATCGTTGCCTTCCAACACCATTGCCAGATTGTTGAGACTCGCCACAGTGGTTCTTTCGCGTAATGCCAGGGAACGCCGGTAAAGCGGTTCCGCCTCTTCGAACTTCTCTTGTGAAGCCAGCACTACGGCCAGATTATCCAGGGTCGTGGCTAAGTCTGGATTATCGGGCCCCATCGCCGTTTCCCAGATGCCCAAAGTTCGGCGGTAAAGCGCTTCCGCGTCCGCATAGCGCTTCTGCACAAAGAAGAGCTGCGCCAGGCGATCCAGGTAAGGAGCGACATTGGAGTGGTTAGGCCCGTTCACGCGCTCCAGAATCGCGATGGCACGGCGCAGCGGGGCCACGGCTGTCGAATAGCTTTTCTGCTCTACGAAAACAGTTGCCAGCGACTCCAGCGGCGCGATCAGCACCAGATCTTCGGGACCAGCCGTCTTCTGCAGGATCTCGATGGCACGTCGCAGGTTCGGCTCCGCCAAAGCGTACGATTTCTGGCTGATGTAGTATGCTGCCAACTCCATGCAGTCCTTTGCCAGGTCCGGATCTTCCGTGCCTTTCACATTGATTCGAATTGAGATAACGCGAAGGTACTGGCGTTCCGCGTCGGCAAATCGGCCCATGCTCACGTATAGGCTGCCGAGCAGCTTGAGGTCGGGAATGATCTCCAGGCTGCCTGCGCCGATCACTTTGGCCTTCATCCCCAGGGCGCGCTGGAAGAGCTTCTCGGCATCGGCATTCCGGCCCTCGGCGCGATAAAGCGCCGCAAGCTCCTCAATGAGAGGGACCAGACTCAGGTCGTCGGCGCCCACCTTTTGCTCTCGCAAATCGAGCGCGCGGGCAAGCAGGGGTTCGGCCTCAGCATACTTCCACTGGGCGATGAGTCCGACTGCGCGCTCGCGCAACTGAACCGGGTCTTCCTGGGCGAATGCCGCTATGCTCGTAGCGATCAGCAGCAGCGCGGCCAGTCTCTGCATCAACCATAAGGATATACATATGACACTGGTTCGCGCATTAGTGAATTCCGCCGCCGGCGTAGGCCGCGGCCTGCAAGGCGTGCTCCGAGGGTGCTCCCAGAGCGCCTGGAAACTCAGTCCTGCCATACTGCGTGATCGATCGGACTCCTGCCCCAGACCTCTCCTCGAGTAAATTCGCCCCGCCGTTTTCTGTTACCAGCCCCGCCGTGTTGCCACTGGAGTTGGAGCAGAGTGTAACGCCTTAAGGAGAGGAGCAGCTTTAGAGAAATCTCGTCCGCTGCAGGATCCTTTTTTGGCGGCGGCAGATCGAATCGGCACTTGCCTCGTGCATCCAGTGAATCGTTCCATCCGCCCCCGAGGGCGTTGCACAGCGACACCAGGTCGATGAAGGCCGCGATCTCGCCTCTGCGCCAATTCGCTTCCATTGCGAACTGGCGGCACGGGGCCTCGAGAACGGCCAGAAATCGCTCAATTCGCAGGTACATGAACAGGCCGCGACTGGACAATATTTACCCGAAACTTCCTCGCATCCCTCGATTCGTACCGGCACCGGTTTCGATAACCGACCGCCACGTTCTCGTACTGGATCCAGTCGGCTTGCAGGCCGACCTGGCGAGCGCATCGGCCTTACTAGCCCTGCCAGGACGGTTCCGAAATCCCAAAGTTGCAGCGAACTGCTTGGTTCACAACAGTTTCGGATTATACTTGTCGAACTACATGTTTTCCTGGGGTGAGCTATGGACGACCCGACCACGTCACTGACGGCCGGTTCGTTCGGGCCAGACGGTGAATTGCGCACGTGGGGTCCGTTCCGGATCGTAAAGAAACTCGGGCAAGGTTCCTTCGGGGAGGTCTATCGAGCCTGGGATCCCACACTCGAACGCGAAGTCGCGCTGAAGCTTTTGCAGCCCAGCGGGGATTCCGACGATTACAAATCCGTACTGCGTGAGGCGCGGCTGATTGCCCGCGTGCGCCACCCGAACATCGTTTCCGTGTACGGAGTTGACCGCCACGATGACCGCGTGGGGTTCTGGAGCGAGCTGATTGACGGCAAGACGCTCTCGTCGCTGATCGACACGCAGGGGCCCTTCAGCCCGACGGAAACGGCTCTCATCGGCGTCGAACTGGCGAGCGCGCTGAGTGCGGTGCACGCGGCCGGATTGCTCCATCGCGACATCAAGACCAGCAATGCCATGCGCGAATCGGGGGGCCGCATCCGGCTATTGGATTTCGGGCTGAGCCACGAGCATGGAACTGGGATCGCCTTTGCGGGAACGCCTCACTACATGGCTCCCGAGCTTTTATCCGGCGGGCGGCCGTCGGTAGCCAGCGACATCTACGCTCTCGGCGTAGTGCTCTACCATCTGGCGACCGGCCGGTATCCACCCGAGCATGAGGCCTCAACGAGCGGCAGCCTGCTCGACCTGCGCCCCGATCTGCCTCCGGGATTCGTCAAGGTGGTGGAGACGGCCACCGATCGTGACCCCAAGAAACGGTACGCCAGCGCGGGCGCAATGATGTTGGCCTTGTCCGGTCTCATCGGCGGCGAAAACACGGAACTGAAGCCCCGGATAACGCGCCGTGTACCGCGATGGCTGATCGGCGCCGGGCTGGCCGTGGCCCTTCTGGGCGGCGCGGCATTGACGCCGCCAGTAAGCCGGTTCATCGAATCGAAGCGGGCAGGAGCCGGATCTCCAGCACTGTACGACAGCTATCTCAAGGCGCAGGAATTGCTGGTGCGGTACGACAAGCCCGGCAACACCGAAAAGGCGGTAGAGCTCTTTCAGGAGACCATCGCCAAGGACCCGCAATTCCCGCTCGCCCAGGCAGGATTGGGCCGTGCCTATTGGCGTCTCTATCTGAATACGTCAAATGTGGCGCTGATTCCGAAAGCACTGGCCGCATGTGACCAGGCGCAAAAGCTCGACAAACAGTTAGCTCCGGTGCAGGTGACGATGGGGATGATTCACGTCGGCACGGGGCAGGTGGATCTGGGGATGCAGGAGTTGCAGCAAGCGGAGAGGCTCAACGGCAACAGTCCCGATGTCTACGCAGCACTTTCCGGCGGATATCAGAGGCAGCATCGCATGGCGGACGCGAAAGCGGCGATGCAGAAGGCGATCGATCTGGCACCAACGGATTGGCGCTGGCCGTACCTGCTGGCGAGCGTAGAGATCGAGGCGGGCGAGTATGCGGCTGCCGAGGGGCACGTGCGCGAGGCGATTCAGATCTCACCCGATAACGGGCTGGCGTACTACAACCTTGGCATTGTCTTCTTGAGGCAGGCTCGGTACGCTGACGCGCAAACGGCCCTGGAAAAGGCGGTGCAGTTCGCCCCTACGTTCCGAGCACTCTCAAGCCTCGGATCCGTCCTTCTGTGGGAGGGTAAGTATGCCGAAGCGGCGACAAACATAAGCCGGGCTGTCCAGCTCAACCCTCTCGATGACCGTGCCTGGGGCAACTTAGGCTCGGCATATCAGCGCAGCCCCGACGCAAAGGATAAAGCTCGAGGCGCGTTTCTCCGGGCAATCGAGGTGGCGGAGACGGCGCGCAAGAATACTCCGGGCGATCCTCGGCTGATCGCCAATCTGGGCGCATACTATGCGCAGCTTCCCAATGCCGAGCGCAGCTTGCCCCTCCTCCGGCAGGCAATTACATTGGCGCCGGACAATCCAGATGTACTCTTTACGGTTGGCGTCGCATACGAAACGCTGGGACGTCGAAAGGAAGCTCTGAAAAGCATCGCGAAGAGCCTGGATGCCGGTTTCTCTCCGGAGACCGCCAAGCGAACCCCAGGACTGGTGGCGTTGCGGGCAGACCAGGATGCGCCTGCCTCAATCAAATGACTTCAAGAAAAGGAAGTGACTCTAGATGACGAATAACGTTGTGAACATCCTGTCTGCCCCAGGATTCCGGGAAGCGGATCCCTCCCAGTTGGGGATTGTTGCAGGAGATACGGTGACATTCGTGGCAGATTCGGGAGGCGGCGCAACGCTCTGTCTGGCGCCCCAGACGGCGAGCATCCTTTCGCCGTCTCCCGCACTGAACGTGCCGATTGCCGCTGGCGCTTCCGTCACCTTCACTTTCGCCTCGGACCAGCCGGGAGTCTATTGCTGCCAGGTGATGCCGGACAATTTACCCTCGCCCGATTCGATCGTCTGCACCGGGAGTGGCGATGGAGCCCTGCTGGTGATTCTGCCCGGCGAAGGTCCCGGCTATGACTTTCCGCCGGATGCTCCTCCCGGAAACTAGGGTTCCGGCGGCGATATGGCAGCCGACCCTCTGCCGGTTCTCGATCTGTCGTTGCGCCGGCGCGAAGCGCAGCAGTATGAGGTAGAGCTGCGCTTCAACGACCCGGCAAGTGCGGACGAGGACCGTCTGATCTCCGCGTGCGGCCCGTTCGAGCGCGCGCAATATCAGCGCCGCGAGTTCGATGCCAGCGAGACCGGGGATTACGGCAAGCTGCTAGGCCGCGACCTCCTGGGCGCCCCGGCCATTCAACTCAAGCTGGCGCAATGGCGCACGCGCGTGCAGCAAGTCAACGAGGGCCGCGCTCTGCGCGTGCGTCTCTTCATCGAACCCAGCGCGCCCGAACTTCACGCGCTGCGCTGGGAAGCGCTCTCCGACCCAGCCTCGGGCGAGGCGCTCTTCCATGGGGAGCGCGTATACTTCTCGCGCTTCCTCACCAGCACCGATTGGCGGCTGGTGCGCCTTCGCGCGCGCAGCGAATTGAGAGCACTGGTAGCCATCGCGAGTCCCAACGACCTGGCGGATGCCGCGATCCAACTCGCCCCGGTGGACCACCAGGGCGAACTGGACCGCGCACACCAGAGCCTCGATCCGATTCCCATCACTGCACTCTCGCCAGGGTCGCCCACCGGCAACGCGACACTCGACAACATCTTCGACCAACTGCGGCGTCAGGAGTTCGATATTCTCTACCTGGTCTGCCACGGCGCGTTGCGCGATCCTTCAGGTGGCACCGACCCGGTACTGTGGCTCGAAGACGCGAAGGGCGAATCGGCAGTCACGGATGCCCCCACGCTCGCGAGGGAACTCGATAAGCTGGCGATTCTGCCGCGACTCGTCGTGTTCGCGTCGTGTCAGAGCGGCGGCTCGGGGCGCACGGCGGATGAGATGGGTGCGATGACGGCGATGGCGCCACGCCTCGCCGAAGCGGGCATTCCCGCGGTCGTAGCGATGCAAGACAACATCGCCATGGATACGGTGGCGCGATTCATGCCCGTGTTCTTCCGCGAATTGCGCGGCGATGGGCTGGTGGATCGCGCGATGGCGGTGGCGCGCGGCAAGATCGGCGGCCAGGACGATTACTGGGCTCCGGTACTCTACACACGGCTGCGCGACGCGTGCCTCTGGTACGTGCCGGGATTCGGCGATTCGGCGCAGGGGTTCAAGGGTTGGCCTGCTCTGGTGAGCGATGCCGAAGACGGCAAGTGCGTCCCCATCTTGGGTGCCGGCATGGTAGAGAGCATTTTCGGACCATCACGCGAGATCACCCGGCGATTTGCCGAAGATCTGAAATTTCCGCTAGCCTCGCACGATCGCGACAATCTGCCCAGCGTGGCGCAGTACCTGGCCATCAGCCAGAGTCCCGAAGTGGTGCGCAAGAAATACCGGAAGCAATTGACCCGGGAACTGCGCCAACGCTATCCGGAACTCGTACCTGACGCCGACTTTCACGCTCTGCTGGGCGCTGCCGGTGCGGCCATGCGGCGGCGCAGCCCCTCGGAGCCGCACCAGGTGCTGGCTTCCAAACGCTTCAACTGTCCGCTCTACATCACCACCAATCCGGATACCCTGCTTGAGACCGCACTGCGCGAAGCCGGGAAATCGCCGCGAATCAACTATTGCCGCTGGTTCGAAGAGATGAATCGCGAAGCCGGCGAAGGGCCTCCGCCCGATCTTGATTTTCCGCTGGCGGCCGACGCCTTCCGGCCCGACAGCAGGAATCCGCTGGTGTTTCACCTGTTCGGGCTATGGGACGTGCCGGAGTCGCTGGTGCTGAGCGAGGATGACTATTTCGATTACCTCATCGGTGCCACACTGAACAAAGATCTGATCCCGGGCTATGTTCGGGGCAGGCTGGCTGATTCGCCGCTGCTGTTCATGGGCTTCCACATCGATGAGTGGAGCTTTCGCGTGCTCTTCCGCCAGTTGAAGAGCCAGCAGGGAGGCAACGCCAATCGCGCCAAGCGGCATATCGGCGCGCAGATCGGGCCGGACCAGGACCGCATCATGGACGTGAATCGCGCGCGGCAGTTCTTCCAGGATTACTTCGCCACAAACCAGATCAACCTGTACTGGGGCAACGTGGAGGATTTCACCGGGGAGTTCCTGCGCGCGGCGGCCCAAGAGGACTGATGGCAGACGACCAGAATCCTTACGTCGGGCCGCGTTCCTTCCGAAAAGGCGAGACGCTCTATGGCCGGGATCATGAAGCAGCCGAGTTGCAGGATCTGCTGATCGCCGAGCGCATCGTGCTGGTCTATTCGCCATCGGGTGCCGGGAAGACTTCGTTGCTGCAGGCCAAGCTGATTCCCGCGATGGAAGATGCGGGCTTTCACTCACGTCCCATCTTGCGTCCTGGCCTTGAAACCAACACCAAGACCGGCAATCGCTTCCTGCAGGCGTGCCTCGATTCGTTAGGCGCAACTCCGGGCCAGACCGTCGCCGCGGCACTGGAGGGCCAACCTGACAGCGAACTGCTGGTGTTTGACCAGTTCGAAGAGGTGCTCACCATCGAGCCGGGAAATCGCGAGGCCAAAGCGGAATTCTTCCGGCAAGTGGGAGAGTGCCTGCGCAATCGCGGACGCTGGGCGCTATTCGCCATGCGCGAGGACTATCTGGGTGGACTGGATCCATTTCTACGGCTGATGCCGACCCGCTTTGCCGCGCGCTACCGGCTGGATCTGCTGGATCGCGAGAAGGCGATTGAAGCCATCCGCGCGCCCGCACAGGCGAAGAACGTGAATTTCGCGAAGGCGGCGGCCGAGTCGCTGGCTGACGATCTGCGCCGCGACAGTCCGTATGTCGAGCCGGTGCAACTTCAGGTAGTCTGCATGCGGCTCTGGCAGAAGTTGTCGGCCCTCCCCACCGGCATGCCGCGCGAGATTGGACCGAACGACGTCGGCGGCGTGGCGGATGTGAACAGTGCCCTGGCCGGCTTCTATGCGGATTGCGTGAAGGAGGTGGCGTCCGCGCAGGATCCCGAGCGCAGCATCCGTACCTGGTTCGAGCGCCGCCTCATCACGCGGCAGGGGATCCGCGGACAGGTACTCGCCGGCCCCGAGCAGGATCTTCATGACCGCACGATCGGGGCGCTCATCGGCAAACACCTGGTGCGATCGGACAAGCGGGGTGCGGCCACCTGGTACGAACTGGCTCACGACCGTTTGATCCCTCCCGTGCTGGAAAACAATCGCCAATGGCGTGAGCAGAACCTCAGCGTGCTTCAGCGCCAGGCGGATCTATGGGACGAGCAGAAGCGGCAGGACGGGCTGTTGCTGCGCGGAAGCGCGCTGGCACAGGCGGACGCGTGGGCGAGGAAGAACCGTGGCCTCACTCCGGTAGAGGAGGAGTTTCTGGCGGCCTGCCACCGCGAGCGGCGGCGCCGCAAGGTAGGTCAGGCCGCGATGGCGGCGGTGTTAGTCCTCGCGCTAGCGGCGATTACAGCACTGGTATTCGCGCGAATCGAATGGAAGCGGGCGCTCAGGAACGCAGAGATTGCGGACGCCAAAGCGAAAGAGGCGAAAGCCAGTTTCGACTTCGCCCAACAGAAGGAAACCGAAGCTCGAAAAAACGCCGACGACGCTGATAAAGCAGCGCAACGGGCGCAATCCAGCGAGAAGGAAGCGCAACTCTCGAAGGACGAGGCCTTGAGCCAGTCCCGGACTGCCACCGCCGGCCGGCTGGCCGCGTATGCAGTTTTGCATCAAGACTCGGATCCAGATGTGTCGTCGCTTCTGGCCATCGAGGCCTACCGCATTGCACCGAGCTTCGAGGCTCGCAATGCCTTATTGGTCAGTTCGCAGACCAACCCGCGTCTTCTCCGATACCTTCGCTCACCGCCTACGATCCGATCGATTCTCTTCGCGAATGGCGGCAAAACGTTGGTCACTGGAGGAACCGCTCTGGGAGTGTTGTTGTGGAATCCCGACACCGGAGAGCTGATCCGGCAGGTGGGTCGGCGGCGTCCGATTCGGGCTTTAGCTCTCGCGCAGGACGGACATACTCTGGCGGTCGCCGGTGACACGGACGTGACCATTTTAGATCTGGCGGGTGCCAATCCATCCGACAGGCCCCTCGCGAGCGATCTCAAGCGCGTGATTTGCGTTGCTATCAGCGCAGATGGAAAGCGGGTCGCAGCCGGCGCGAGTAGGGAAATTCGCGTTTGGGATGCGAGCAGCGGGCAGCAGATCGCGCTGTGGCAGAATGCAGCGAACGTCCTCTCGCTTGCCTTTGGTCCGGACGGCTCAATGGCTGCGGGGTTCTCGAATCAACGAGTGCAGCGCTTTAATCCGTCAATCGGTCCGGATAAAACGCATTTTCTCGCGTCCGGAGCGCCTGCACACGCGATCGCCTATAACGCGCAGACACAACAGCTTGCTTTCGGAGGCCAGGGGGTCATTCGGTTCGATGCCCCGGTGAGCGCTGCCAGCCGGTTGGATGTAGCCAAATCTGCCACAGTCAGGGCCCTGGCATTTTTCGATAACGGGAGTGGATCGGACACCGCGCTGGCCTCGGGAGGAACTGACAATGCGGTAACGCTCTGGGATCTCAAGTCGGGTAGCGTGGTGGAAACACTTCCGGCTGGTTCGCAAACCATCGTGTCGATTGCGATCAGCCCGGAGCGAAAGCTGCTTGCCACAAGCTCCGGCGCGATCTTTAACCTCCGCGATCAACCCGAGGAATCGAAACCATTTCATCACCTTCTCAATGCCGCTCTCACTGGAACCAGCATCGCGTTTTCGCCGGACGGAATTCTCTTGGCGTCCGCCGGTCCCGATTCTGCGCCACAGATATGGGACGTAGCAACCGGCAAACTGCGCTGTAGTCTTCCAGACGCCGGCTATCGCGCCGTTGCGATTGCCTTCAGCCCGAAGGGCAAACTGTTGACTACCGTCTCCGAAGATGAAAAGGATCACTCCATCAAGCGCTGGGATCCGCTTCAATGCAAAGCGGCAGGTGCATCACTCCTGGGCCACACCGCGCTCGTTACCGACCTGCAATTCAGTCCGGATGGAGCCTTGCTGGCATCCGGCAGCCGAGATCGCACGGTCCGCTTTTGGGACCTGCAGCGGGGGCGCCAGACGGGTCAAGCGATCGCGATGGAAAAGGACGTCGGAAACATTGCCTTTAGTGCGGATGGAGCGATCCTGGCGGTGGCCAGCTTGGAAGGCAATCTGCGTCTCTTCCAGATGCCTGGTGCCAAAGAGATTCAGGGTCCCGTGGACGAGAATATGAACTCGTACAACTCAATCAGCGCGATGACTTTCAGCAAACGCGGGGGATTGATGGCGGTCATTCGCGATGACGCATCCGTCGAACTGCTGGAAGTGGGGCGCGATATCGTTCCACGCAGGACCTTGGAACGGCGTCCGGGTGACTTGTACGACGTGGCCTTCCATCCGGATGGTACAGCGCTTGCGACGGGCGGTCAGAATGGTACGGTGCAACTCTGGGACACGACCTCCGGCCTGCCCTACGGCCCCGCGCTGTTCCAAACATCGGATCAGGTGCAGAAGTTGGCGTTCAGCCCCGACGGAAAGAAATTAGCCGTTGGCGGACCTGGACTCTGGCTGCTGGATGTCGATCCCGAAGTATGGGCAAGGTACGGATGCAGTCGGGCCAATCGCAACCTCACGCGGGAGGAGTGGGGGCAATACGTCGGCGCGAACGTGAAATACCGGCAGACCTGTCCCAATTTTCCACCCGCCCCGGAGCGGTCAGAAGTGCCGTAGGTTTTGGCGATGCTGGATTGTATACTCTGACCGTATGCGGATGTACGTTTTCCTCGTGGTCTGCTGCCAGTTGAGTGCCGCGAATGCGAAGCTCTTCTCGGTCCGCGGGGGCGAGCGTTGCGGATTTTCCGACGGCTCCGGAAAGGATGTGATCCCACTGCAATTCCGCAACTGCGGTGATTTCTCGGAAGGGCTGGCGCCGGTTCAGGTCGACGATCTGTGGGGCTATATCGACGAGAACGGCGCATTCGTGATTAAGCCCCGATTCCTCGCCGCTGACAGGTTTTCAGAGGGGCTGGCCTTCGTCACGGCAAGCGCTGAGTCGAATGCGGTGATCGATCGAAAGGGAAAGACTCTGTTTCAGGCCGACTACTATGAGCACGCGAAATTCAGCCAAGGTCTCGCGGCTGTCCATCCCGTGAATCACTGGTATTGCTCACCGGAAAACCTGCAATTACAGGAGCGGTGTCCGGACGGCAAAGGAACACCTGTTGATAGCCGATGGGGATACATCGATACCTCCGGAAGAATGGCAATTCCGGCGCGTTTTTTGGGCGCGGGCGAATTTCATGATGGCCTGGCTTACGCAGATGGCGGGTTCATCGATCCTCGCGGAGACCAGGTCATTGCGGGGCCCTTCTCCAGTGCGACTTCATTCGCGGATGGCGTTGCCGCAGTTCAGGTCGATTATCAAAAATGGGGCTACATCGACCAGCGCGGAAACTGGTTGGCATGGCCCGATTATGACGAGGCCGGCGCGATGGTGGAGCAGCGCGGCCTGGTCAAACGCAACGGCAAGTATGGTTTTGCGGATGCCTCCGGCGCGCTCGTAATCCCGCTACAGTTCGATGACGCGCTTCCATTTTCCGGGCAACGGGCAGCCGTCCGGAAAGGCGCGAAGTGGGGCTACATCGACACATCGGGAGGCGTGGTGATCTCGTTTGGCTTTGACAGCGCCCAGAGCTTCCAGGATGGTTTTGCGACCGTTGTGCTCGAATCGCGCGTAGCGTTGATCGATAAGCGCGGTGTTCCGGTCCAGACTCAGCCACTCACTCTCGCGCAGACGTTCCAGAGGCTGCAAGGCTTTGGAGCGGGGAAAAGTGGCCTGGGTCCTTTCGATCAGATTCTTCCAACGCTCTCGGTATACAAAGATCAGCTTAGAGAGCTTGCAGTGGAAGTCATGAAAGATACTGACGATCCAGCGTCGATCAAGGCCGCTATCGAGGGTAGATTGCGCGCCGCCGGGGTCCGCCATCCGAAGGAGGAGGAGAGCCGGCCATACGGGCTCATCGATGGGGTGGAAGTGGTGGTGCCGCCTCTTCAACCAAAACTGCTCTCCGTTGGATTTCATCTGTATCTCCCGTACGGGATCAGCACGTCGCTCTCTCTTTTTCACCGGCACGGCAGCGGCTGGGACCTGGTTTTCAAGAGTGACCGGAACGACGACGCCTATCATATAGCCACACCGCAGTTTAGCCTCGACGATTCGAAGGGATCGTTTCTAATGCTGCTGGCGTCGGATAGTGGCCGCTCCGGGAACGGGAGCTATCAGCTATGGGTCGATCTGTACCGCGTCCATGCCAGCTTCGACAAGGAGCAGGTTTTCCATCAGGTGTACTACGGCAGGGACCATCAAATCGCCTTGGACGCCACCAGCTTCCGTCTAGAAACCATCTCCATGGAGCACGACGTCAGGCGAGCCGGTTATCGCGTATTTCCCTATCGGTACGAAATTCATGGGGATGACGTGGTTCGAGTCTCCCCGATCGGATTCGATGTGCACGACTTTGTAGGCGAGTGGGGAAATCTTCCGTGGGACGAGGCTAAACGCTGGGCAAATCCACGCATCGACTCAATTCGGGACTATCACAACAAGCTCCGGGATGCGAATGGACTCTTCATCGGAGATTTTGGCAGTGTTCAAATCTGCGATCCACAGCAGAATTTCTGGCAAGTCGCGTTCAGCCAGGCGGGCGAGGATGACCCGACCTACTTTCTCGTCGAGCGGAAGGACAGGTGGACATTCCAGGTCGAGAATATTGGTCCGACAAAGCGCGCCGGCTGCCAGCCCGTTGAGTGGTCACCCAATCAACCTTTTTCGACGATGTTTTCCCAGCCGCTGAAATGGTAGCACCAGAACCTTGAGAAATCATGACCCCTGAGCCTGAGACTACTTACATCTTCAACGGCATCGATGCCGATACCGGCGAGTATCTGGCGCCGCCCATGGGAGCCGCCGGCGTAGTGCGTGCGGCGAAAAGCGTCCGAGTCGACAAGGAACACCTCGCGGAATTGAAGGCGCGCGACCAGGACGTCAAGACTGCCGGCCGGCACTACGGCGTGAAGTTCGGTGTTGACCCGAAGAAGCTTTCGGAAACCGGCTGGGGCGTGATTTTTCCGCCCGGCGCCGATGCGGCCCGTGAAGCATTGCAGCCATTGCTGAAGCTGCGCAGCAACCAGGCGGGCGCGCGGTATCACGAATATTCGGGCGCGGATGCCTACCAAGCGGGTATGTCGAGTCTCGATTTTTTGACGCGGCATGATGTGGGCCCGGGACCGGCCGATCCCGACCGCATGCCGTATTATCTGCTCATCGTCGGCGGCCCCGACGTGGTTCCGTTCGATTTTCAATATCAGCTCGACGTGCAGTACGCGGTTGGGCGGATTTGTTTCGACACTCTCGAAGGATATGCCAACTATGCGCGCAGTGTTGTGCTCGCGGAGAGTGAAGATTTTGCGGCGCCGAAGACGGTAGCGCTGTTCGGCACAGCGCATGAGAAGGACATCAGCACGCAACTCAGTGCCCAGCAGTTGGTAGCTCCCCTGGCAAGTAAGATTGGCGCTGACCCGAAGGGCTGGACGCTGCGGAATTATCTCCCGGCGGACTCGACCAGGCAGCAGCTCTCCGCGCTTCTCGGTGGCGCAGACACGCCGGGGCTGCTGTTTACGGCCACGCACGGCATCGGTTTTCCGCTCAAAGACGGGCGGCAAGTCGGCCAGCAGGGAGCGTTGCTTTGCCAGGATTGGTCGGGCGGGGCGGCCTTGGATGCCAGCTTCACCGCCGACCAACTTGCGGACGATGCGACCCTGCTCGGCCTGATTGCCGTGCATTTCGCCTGCTTCGGGGCGGGCACTCCGCAAATCACGGATTTCGCTGACCGAAAAACGGGTATGCGTGGACCCATCGCCGATCAGCCCTTCGTCAGCCGGTTGCCGCAGCGAATGCTGTCCCATCCGCGCGGGGGAGCGCTGGCGGTGGTGGGCCATATCGACCGCGCTCTGGCGTGCTCATTCCGCTGGGATGGCCCCAAGGATCCGCAGGTGGAGGTGTACCACAGCACGCTGCGGGCGTTGATGGATGGATATCCCGTTGGCGCCGCGCTCGAATTCATGAATATGCGATACGCCGAGCTATCTACCCTGGTCTCGCAACGCCTCGACAATCGCGACATGAAGAAGATCGACGATCGCGTATTGGCCGGGTTGTGGATTGCCAATAACGATGCGCGCAACTTTGTGGTCATCGGTGACCCCGCCGTCCGCCTGAAGGCCACGCCGGAAGCATCCCAGGAGAGACGAATGACGATCCGTTCCACCGTGACCACAGCGCCGCCGAAGAGTGCACCCGCACCTCTGGCCGCCGAGGCCGCGCCTCAGTCCATCGAAGCGCCGCCCCCTTCCGCCACCGAGACCGAATACATGCTGGGCTTTGGTTCGCCCGATGGCGCACAGTTGAAAGACGTCTTAGTGGGCATCTTCCAAAAAGTCGGCGACACGCTGGCAAAGGCATATCAAAGCCTGACGACCGTGGAAGTGACCACTTACGTGAGCAACGCGGATGGCGTCCAGTATGAAGACGGGCACTTCACCGGCGCACGCCTGCGCGCCGTGTCGCGAATCTCGCTGGACGGGAAAGCGCAGGTCTGTGTTCCCACGACCGACGGCAAATTGGACGAGGCGCTGTGGAAATTGCACAGCGATATGGTGCAGCAGGCTTTGTCGCAGCGTGTCGAGATTCTGAAGCTGGCAGCGGGGATGGCTTCCCACCTGGTGGCCGGCATTAAGCTGCCATGACCTCACTGGCACGCGACCAACTGCTGGCGAGCGTTGAAGAACTGGCGCAGGTGACGCCCTGTTCCGCGACGGAGGTGGATTTCGCTCCCGGCGCGAACGAATGGAACGCGACCGCAGAGCGGATCGGTGGCGTGCTGCGGATGCTCATGCGGCAAGCTGTGTATTCCGCATGGGTGGAGACCAAATCTGCTGACCGCGTGGTGGTGTGCACTGCGGTCGGCTACGGCGGCGATCGCCGCACAGTGTTGGGCAGCGGCCTCCCGGCAGCAGTCCTCGAAAGTCACAGTGCGTCCGTAGCGCGATCGGTCGAGCGCAGGACGTGTCTGCTACAAATTCTGCTCGCATCCGCGCGAACGGCGGCAGCTCTCTCAGCGGCGTCGGGCAATCCACTGTTGTTGCTGAGTGCGGTTCGGAACGGTATCGCCTTGTTGGAAGTATTGGAGCATGCCTCGGTACTCTTCGCACCAGGGTAATCAGGAACGCTTGCTGAGGTTACGAGCCGCGACCGTGAGCTCGACTTTATCCCATTGTTGAGAGCGCGATAACGGCAAAACAAGAGGAAAAGCAGACCTCAATGGGATTTTTAAATCTCGTCGCTCGGCCCTTA
>Ga0209060_10001117_pt1 | contig 32322 bp, 27 predicted proteins | sample Coa_R1_8_FD_187155 | JGI IMG/M metagenome (GOLD analysis project Ga0209060, IMG submission 187155) | Surface soil microbial communities from Centralia Pennsylvania, which are recovering from an underground coalmine fire - Coalmine... | ecosystem: Environmental > Terrestrial > Soil >...
TCCCGGAGCCGCCGTGGCCGCCCGCGCCCGCGTCGAGATCGCGGTAGTAGCCGTCCGGCGTGATGCAGCCAGCGGCAAACAAGAGGACGGCACCCACCGTCAGGGCCAGCGTGGCCCGTGTGGCCGGCGTGCACGTGCTGCGGCGAGCTCGACGCGATGCAGGTGTCATGGAGGTCTCCGAGTCACGAGTGGCCGCCGGGGCCTGCAACGGCTCACACCGCCGAAAACCCGGGCCGTTGCTCGCGCCGACGCCGCCGTCCTGAGCTGCGCCGGCGAGGTGCGGACACTCAAGGGCCAGAAGATTTCGCCGCCTGGAGGTCCCGTCGGGGCGGCTCAAGCTCGGCTCGCGTCGCGAGCCAGGAGATCTGCGGGGCCGCGCCGGTTACCTGGGGGTGCTGGCGCGGCCCCGTGGGAGGTCACCATGAGAAAGATCTGCGCGTTGGCTCCGTTGCTGCCGTTGCTGGCTGCCTTACCGGTCACCTGGGGGTGCGCCGGCACCAAGCCGGTCGAGACCGCGGCTGGCCAAGGCGGCAGCGGCAACACGACGAGCACGGGCAGCGGCGGCGCCACGGGCGGCGCTACCGGAGCCGGGGGCACCCACGTGACCGGCAACGGCGGCAGCACCAGCACCGGGAACGGCGGGGGCGGCGGCGACGTCGGCCCGATGAGCGACGCCGGCGACCCGAACTGCGGCCTGTTTCAGTTCCAGCCGACGCCGAAGGCGGCCGACATCATGATGGTGCTCGACCGCTCGGGGTCGATGCAGGACATCCCCGACGGTTCGACCGGAACCCTGAGCAAGTGGCAGATCGTGGTCCCCGCGCTGGAGGCGGCCGTGACCGCCACGACCAGCTCGATCTCCTGGGGCCTGAAGACGTTCCCCGAGGCCTCGACCGACGGAACGAGCGACTGCTCGGTCGCCGTCACCAGCGTCATCGACGTCAAGGTGGCGGCCATGGACGGCACCACGATGAACAGCACCATCACGGCGACCACCCCGAACGGCAACGGGACGCCGACGCCCGACGCCGTCAACGCCGCGGCCACCTACCTCGGCACGCTGACCGACACCAACCCCAAGTACCTGCTGCTGGCCACCGACGGCGAGCCCGACTGCGTCGGCACCACCAAGAGCTCGAGCAGCGCCGACACGGCCACCGTGACCGCGGTGGGGAACGCGCTCAAGGCCGGCTTCCCGACGTTCGTGGTCGGCATCGCCACCGACAAGAACAGCGCCAACAGCGAACTGGAGATGCTGGCGCAGGCGGGCGGCGAGCCGATCTCCAACACCAACCCGCTGGCCCACCACTATTACGTGGCGGACGACGCCAACAGCCTCACGACGGCCCTGCAGGCCATCACGGGCCAGATCTCGACCTGCCTGTTCCCGCTCGGCGCGCCGCCGCCGGTGCTCAACGACGGCAGCAAGGTCGGCGTCTACGTCGGCAGCAACATGACCCGAATCCCCTACGACGCCGGCAAGGGCGACGGCTGGGCCTACACCGACACCAGCGACACGACGATCCAGGTGTTCGGGCAGTGGTGCGACATGATCCAGGCGGCCGGCGCCGGCGCCGTGCAGATCATCTTCGGCTGCCCGTCGATCAACCCTCCGGGCTGACGCCCGTCGATCAATCCTCCGGGCTAACGGCGCCGCCGCCCGGCGCGGCCTGGGGGCGCGGCCACAGGAAGTGGTGGCCTGCCGTGCAGACGTATGGGGTCCGCCCATCCGGCCCCGGCGCGCCCACCGCGATGCCGTCCTTGCGACAGGGGCGCTCGCTCCCCGCCTCGCGGTGATCGCACCAGGGCTCCGCTGCGCGCACGCCGTCCAGCGCCGTCGTTCGAATCGCCATCGTCGCCCCTCCTCAGGGCGCGATCATATCTCGAACTTGAAGTAGTCGCGGGCGTTGCGGAAGCAGACGTCCTCGACCAGCGCGCCGAGCAGCAGGCTGTCGCTGGGCAGCAGGCCGCGCTCGACGTCGCTGCCGATCATGCTGCAGAGCAGCCGCCGGAAGTATTCGTGGCGCGAGAACGACAGGAAGCTGCGCGAGTCGGTCAGCATCCCCACGAACCGCGCCAGCAGGCCCAGGCTCGAGAGGGCGTCGATCTGCTTGCGCATTCCGTCCAGCTGGTCGAGGAACCACCAGGCGCTGCCGAGCTGCATCTTCCCCGGCGCCGTGCCGTCGTTGAAGCTGCCGACGACCGTGGCGAACGCCTCGTTGTCGGCGGGATTCAGGTTGTAGACGATCGTCTTGGCCAGCGTGCCGGCGGCGTCGAGCCGGTCGAGGAAGCGCGCCAGCGCCATGGCCTGCGGGAAGTCGCCGATGGCGTCGTATCCGGTGTTGGGTCCCAGCGCCGCCATCCCGCGGGCGCTGGTGTCGCGCAGCGCGCCCAGGTGGAACTGCTGCGCCCAGCCGCGCCGGTGATCCAGCACCGCCAGGTCATGGAGCAGCGCCGAGCGCAGCTTCTCGATCTCCTCCGGCCCCAGCGCCTGACCGGCGCGCGCCCTGGCGAAGGCGGCGGCCACCTCGCGCTCGGTGTAGTCGGCGGCGTAGATGCGCTCGAGCCCGTGATCGGAGGCGCGGCAGCCGGCGGCATGAAAAGCGTCGTGGCGGCGGGCCAGGGCGGCGCGCAGCTCGTCGAGCGTGCCGACCGGCGCCCGCGCCGCGGCGCCCAGCGCGTCGACCCAGGCGTTCCAGCCGGGCAGATCCTGCAGCGCCAGCACCTTGTCGGGCCGCCAGGTCGGGTAGAGCTTGGTGAAGGCTCCCGCGCGCTTGGCGTGGCGGGCGTGCGGCGCCAGGTCGTCGATCGGATCGTCGGTGCTGCAGACGACGCGCACGTTGAACTGCCGCAGCAACCCCTGGGTGGTGAACCCTTCCTCGGCCAGCCTGGCGTTGCAGTGGTCGAAGATCTCGCGCGCCGTGTCGGGCCCGAGCAGCTTGCCGCGCACCCCGAACGGGAACCGCAGCTCGAGGTGCGTCCAGTGGTAGAGCGGGTTGCGCAGCGTGTGCGGGACCGTCTTGGCCCAGGCCGCGAACTTCTCCCAGTCGCTGGCCTCGCCGGTGATGGCCCGTTCGGGGACGCCGTCGGCGCGCATGGCGCGCCACTTGTAGTGGTCGCCCTCCAGCCAGATCTCGGTGATCGAGCGGAACCGGTGATCGTCGGCCACCAGGTCGGGCGACAGGTGGCAGTGGTAGTCCAGGATCGGCTGCCTGGCCGCCACGCCGTGGTAGAGGTCGACGGCGGTCGGCGAGTCGAGCAGGAAGTCTTCGTCGAGGAACGGCTTCACGGGCGGGCTCCCAAAGCAGAAAGGGGTCGGCGAAACAGGCGGCAGGTCGGGCAGGACGATCGTTACTCGGTGACGTAGACGTTGTCGAACTCCGCCGTTCCGTTGTTGACGATGAGACCGATCCCGCCCGAGGCGAGGGTGGTGTCCATCACCATGCTGACGCGGGGCGTGCCGTTGACCGATACCGAGATGGTCGACCCGTGCATATCGATCTTGAACGTATAGACCGTGCCCAGCACGGCGTTGCCGGTGGTCGACTTGCTCTTGGTCCCGAGCGTGGTGGTGCTGCCGTTGAGGCGGACGCGCAGCTGCACCGCGCCGCTGTCGTCCATGTAGGCCTCGTAGTAGTTCCCCTTGTCGCTGCCGAGCGTGAAGCGGCCGAACACGCCGAGCTCGTAGCTCGAGCCGGAGATCATCTTGGTGTCGACCTGGAAGGTGTAGTCGGTCCAGGCGACGTCGCCGCCGATCTCCATGATGAAGTCGCTGCTGTTCGCCGCACCCTGCAGCACCTTGTTGCCGCCGTCGCTCACGACGGAGAACGTCCCCTTGGTGGTGTCGGAGTCGACGGTGTCCTGCAGCCAGCCCGCCGCCTGCCCGCCGACGGCGTCGCTCTCGAAGTCGTCGCTGTAGAGCACGGTGCCCGGCGGCGGCGAAGGCGCGCCCGCGGCGCCGGTGGCGCCGCCGGTGGCGGTGACCGTTCCGCCGGCGCCCGTCGCTCCACCGCTGCCGGGCGATCCCCCTTTGCCACCACCCTGGCCCGTCGCCCCCCCGGTCCCGACGCTGCCGCCGGTCGCCGCGCTGCCGCCCGTCGAGACCGCCGATCCGCCCGTGCCGGTCGCTGCACCGGTGGCGCCGCCCTCGCCGGTGGCGGGCGCGCCGCCGTCGGGGCGGTAGTAGCCCTGGGGCGCCAGGCAGCCGGCGCCCAGCGCCACCAGCGAGAGCAGCAACAGCGATCGCGCGCGCATCGCCTAGAAGCTCACCGCGACGCCGGCGTTGAGGTCGACGTTGAACGTGAACTTCGGCGCCGCGACCTCCAGGTTGGTGCCCGCCTGGACCCCGAAGCTGGACGACAGCTTGTAGAGGAGGCCGCCGCCCACCTCGGCCAGCGCCGGGCCCGCCACCACCGAGTCGACGCAGGTCTGGGTGCGGGTGGCGCCGCAGTCCTTGTACGACCCGAAGGTGACCACGTGACGGATCTGTCCGCCGCCCAGGCCACCCGACACGAACGGGCGGAGGTCGTCGGAGCCGAAGAACCAGGAGACCTTGCCGAACAGCGCCAGCGCGAGATCGGCTGGCTGGTAGACCTTGCCGCTCGAGGGATCGATGACCTCGGTCGGACCGCTGACCACCTGGATGCGGCCCTGCGCCGAGACGAGCAGGTTCGACGAGACCCAGTAGCCGACCTCGGGCGCGACGTGCCCCAGCGAGGTGGCGGCGAACGCGCCTGAGACCGGCAGGTTGGCGTTGGTCTCGCCGGTGCCCGAGGCGTACCCCACGCCGCTGCCGATGAGGACCCCGGCGAACCAGCGGCCGGCCTCGCCCTCCCCCGCCTCGCCCTCCTCGCGGATCGTCGTGCTGTCTTCGCTTTCGCCGTCGCCGTGCTTGGCGACCGCCGGCGAACGCCCGTGCTCGGGCGAGGGCTCGCCGTCCAGCTGGATGACCAGCGGCCGCTCCTCGGTGCCGCGGTTGGCGACCGGCTGCCCGTCGTCGTCCTGCGCCTCGATGTAGTAGGCGACCGACGAGCCGGTGGTGGCGCGGTCCGGGATCTCGGCGCTGTAGGCGCCCGGCCCGACCGGATCCATCTCGCGCCCCAGGAAGTCCGAGGTTCCCTGCGGGCGGTAGGCGAGCACCACCTTGTGGAACTTGAGGCTCTCGTCGACGTTGACGGTGATCTTGATGGCCCGCCCCTGCTTCACCTCGCTGACCGTGTGATAGGTGAAGCCGCCCGACGAAGCGGCGGGGCGCGGCGCGGGCGCGGGGCGCGGCTCGACGGGGGCCGCGGGCGTGGCCGCCGGTTCGGCGACCGGGGCCGCTCCGCCGGACTTCGCCTGCTGCCTGGCCTCGTCGAACGCGTCGGTGATCTCCGGCGTCACGAGCGCGGGGGTCATGGCGATCGTCGGCTCGATGGCCAGCGCCTCCGCGAACTGCTTCTCGCCGAGCTCCCGGTTCTTGAACCCCTCGAGGATCACCACGCCCATGTGCACGTGCGTCCGCGCCGCGACGGGGTGCTGGGCCATCCCCGACGACTCGCACAGGTCGAGCGCCTTCTTCAGGATCTCGCGCGCCTTCTCGAACTCGCGCTTGTCGATCGCCGCCAGCGCGTCCCGGTTCAGCTGCGTGATCTTGGCCGCCGCGTCCGGCGCCTGGGCCAGACGGCGCGGCGCCGCCCCCGCCATCCCGTGACAGACCGCGAGCACGACCCCCGCTCGAACCAGCAAACGTACGACCCACATGACGGCGGATCAGTGTTCCCGTCGGTGCCAGGCGGCTCAGGCCGGCCGCGCGTCAAGACCGCGGCGCGCCGGGGCCCCGGGCGCCTCAGAAGCTCAGCTCGGCGCCGCCGAGGCCGGCCGCGAACGCCGGTCCCCAGGTCCCGACGGCCGATTGCGCCGGCGTGCCCTTGGCCACCCCGAAGGCCGGCGCGGCGACGAGCGCGCCCCCGAAGAGATCGATCCGGAGCGCCAGCTGCGGGACCAGCCGCAGTCGCGCCGCGCCCCGGCCATAGAAAGCTGGGCTGACCGCCTGGTCGGTGCCGCCCTGGTACTGCGTGATGCCCCCGCTGGACGCGGTCGTCCCGCTCGCGCGGACCAGGGCGGCCAGCGCCCCGGCGGCCACCTCGACGGACAGGCGCCGGTCGGGACGCGGCGCCAGCAGCACGCCCCCCCCGGCCATCCACACCGAGGTCCGGACCGGACTGGGCACGTCGGAGAGGGCCGCGTCCGTCAGCGGCGCGTAGAGGCATAGCTCGGCGCCCACCATGCCGAGGAGCTGCGCGCGCACGCCGACCCCCGCGATCGCGATCGTCCCGCCGCCGCCGCCGCCGCCCGCCAGCGCGCCCGCCGTCGCGTCGACGGTGAGCCACCGCCGCGGCGGTGGCGGGGGCGGCGGCCGGCGCGAGACGACCGGCGTCGGCGCGAGCGGCTGCACCGCCGGCCCGCTCACCAGCCCCAGGCTGATGCGCAGGAACTCCACGGTGCGCAGCGCCAGGATCGCCTGCTGCCCCGAGGTCTCGTCGACCTCCAGCTCCTGGCGCAAACCCACGCGGCTGGAGCCCGCCTGGGCGATCCAGACGTCGGTCCGGTGTCCGTCGGCGACGATCACCGCGCGCGCGCCGCCTGACAGCGCAGCGCGCACCTGTTCCTCGATCCCGGCCGTCGGCGAGACGACCGAGCGCGCGACGTCGAACCCGATCGTCCCCAGCTCGGCGTCGAGGCGCCCGGCCAGCGGGTCGTCGGGTGTCGTCGAGAGCAGCGCGACCCGCAGCGGCCCCTCCGGCTCGCCCGGGACGTCGACCGCAGCGCGGGGCAGCCCGGCGGCGGTGAAGAGAGCGATGGCGACGGCGGCGAAGGCGCCGCCGCGGCCGCCGATCACGGACCGACCGTGCGCTTGGCCAGGGCGGCGTGGGGTCCGCCGGGGAAGTCGTGCAGATAGCTGGCGGCGGCCTGTCGCGCCGCAAGATCGTCGCCGGCCTTGAGCCGCGACTCGATCAAGCGCCCCGCGGCCTCCCGCGCCAGCGGCCCGCGCGGGAACGACCGCAGGTAGCCGGCGAACAGCTCACCCGCTTGCCGGTAGTTGTGGCGCCCCTCGAACGCGATCAGCCCGAGCGCAAAGGTCGGCCGATCGGCCTCCGGGAAGCGGCGGCGCGCCGAGCGATACGCTTCTTCGGCGCGATCCAGATCGCCGGCCAGCCGAGCGACGTCACCGAGCAGCACGAGATCGTCGGCGCCGAGCCGCGAGCATTCGGCCCGCCACCCCTCGAGCACGGCCGCCGCCAGCGCCTCGCGGTACTGCGCGCGCGCCGCCTCGGCGCGCCAGTCGGCGCCGCTCGGCGACGGGGCGGCGTGCGCCGCGACGGGCTCGGCCCGGCGCGCGTGCGAGGCAGGGACGTGCTCGGCCGGCGGCGCGGGCTCCACCGACGGGGGGGCGAGCGTGGGCGGCGGAGCGACCTCGGGCGCGGACGCCGCGGGTGCCTGCTCGGCCGCCGCGGCCGGGGCGGGCTCGTTCTCGAGGCCGAGATCGGCTCCGCTGGCGCTGGCGCGCAGGCGCTGGCCGGTCACCACGCGGACCGGCTCCTTGAGCCCCGGCCCGGTGACCAGCACCGACCCTTCGTGCATCCTCACGGTGAGCGCGCGGCTCGCCTGATCCCAGCCGGCCGCGAACCGTGTCCCGGTGACCTGGATGCGGTAGTCGCCGGCCCGCACTTGCCACCGCGTGTGCGCGCGGTGGATGACGGAGACCTCGAGCGTCCCCTCTTCGATCGCCACCGTCGCGCCGTCGCGATCGAGCGCGTCGACGTGCGCGGCCGCCTGGGGCGAGATCGTCACCGCCGACCCGTCGGAGAAATGCACGGCCAGCGGCGAGGCAGCCGGCGCCACCAGCGGCGCACCCAGCTCCGCTGTCGCTCCCGCGCCTGGTACCGCCCCGGTCACCGCGTACGAGATCGGCTGAGGCCGCAGGACGAGCAGCGCCGCCGCCGCGCACGCCGCGAGACCACCGAGCGCGAAGCTCCAGCGCAAGGCCGCGGGACGCGCCCGCCGGATCTGCCGCGCCGCCAGCGCCGCCTGGACCTGCGGCAGGATGTTCTGGCGCCGGGCCTCGTTCTCGACGACGCGACCGACGTCGCGCATCAACGATTCGAGCTCCCCGTTCATTTTAGGCTCCGGATTCATGATTCCCCCCACCGCCCTCCTCGGATCATTCGGTCCTGCAGCGCCGGGTGGAGACGCGCCGCTTCGACGAAACGCTTCTCGGCACGTGCCAGCCGCCGCTTGACCGTGGCCAGCGAGACGCTGCAGGCCTGCGCCACCTCGGTCAGCTGCATCTCCGAGACGAACCGCAGCGAGAACGCCAGCCGCTCGTCGGCGGGGAACTTGTCCAGGATGGCGTAGGTGGCCTTCACCGCCTCGCTCGTCTCCCCCTGCGGCGCCGCCACCGGAACCTCGGGCACCTCCTCGGGCGCGACGAAGCGGATCCAGCGCCAGCGCCTCCGCCGCCGGATGCGCCCCCGCGCCGTGAAGACGGTCAGGGTGGCGATCCAGCTGCGCAGCGCCGAAGCGTCCTTGAGGTTCTTGACCCCCTCGAGCACGGCGACGAACACGTCTTGAACCACGTCGGGGATCTCGGCGTCGATGCCCAGCGCCCCCGCGACCAGGCGCTCGACCAGGGGCTCGTAGCGCTCGACCAGGATGGTCTGGGCGCGGATCTCACCGCGGCGCAGCGCCGCCACCAGCTCGGCGTCGTCGGCGTAGAGGCCCGCGGCGACCGGAGGCACTGGCCTCGGCATCTCGGGCGCGACGGCGGCGGGCGGCTGCCCGGGGCCGTCGGCACGCAGGCCGGTGGGGGACGGCACGGTCAACATTTTACCTGGGGGGCCATTTCTTGTCCCCGTCCCCGCCGGATCGACCGGCCGGCGCAGCGCACGTTGCGTCATTCGTACCCCAACGGGATCTCGCGTGATCCGCACAGGTCTTCCAGCTCCAGCTTGCGACGACATTTCGGTCCTGCCGTCTGGTGAGTGTCCCGGCGGACCCAGCGCGGTTCACCCCCGATTGCGTGCGGCGCTATGTACTATGAAGAGGTGGCGCGCCCCCCCACCTTCCACCACCTGGCGGTCACGTTCGTGGCGCTCGCCCTCTTCGGGTGCAAGAGGAACATCTATCCTCTGACCTTCGTCGGACCGCCGGCCGGCGACTCATCCGTCGCGCCGGACTCGTCGGTCCCCATCGGCGACTGCCCGGATCCCGGCGCGCCGGTCGGCTTCGCGACGATGAGCTACCTGGGCGGCGAGCCCGACGGGAGCACCGACGCGGCCCCCTGGGACGGCGGTGGCGTCGGCCCGCTCGGCGCTGGTTCGACGGTCCTCGTCGACGCGACGGAAAGCGATGCGCTCTCGCAGTTCTCGACCTACGCCGGCGACAAGACGCCGGGGCCGCTCACCATCCTGGTCCGGGGGATGATCACCATTCCCCCGCCGACCGACGGGGGCAGCGCTGACGATCAGAAGATCCGGGTGTCGTCGAACAAGACGGTCATCGGCCTCAACGTGGCCGCCGGCCCGTCGGGGTCCGGGTTCCTGGGTGGCGGCCTGGTGATGACCAAGGTCTCCAACGTCACCCTCCGAAACCTGATGATCCAGATGCCGAACAGCGACGACTCGAGCGACAACGTCGACGCCATCCACATCGAGGGATCGACGCAGATCTGGGTCGACCACTGCGATCTGTCGTCGAGCGGGAACACGGACGCCGGCGCCTCCTACGACGACCTCATCGGCATCACCGACAAGAGCGACTTCGTGACCGTCTCCTGGACGCACTACCACGACCACCGGGACACCGGCATCGTCGGCCGCTCGGAGAACGTCTCGGCCGAGGCCGACGACGTCGACAAGGAGCACATCACCTTCGACCACGACTACTTCCAGGGCGTCGCGAGCGGGCCGCGCCTCCGCTTCGGCACCATGCACGTTCTCAACTGCTTCTTCGACACCGTCGAGAACTACGGCGTCGCCGCCATCGACGGGGCCACCGTGCGGGTCGAGGCCAGCGCTTTCCGGAACGTCACGGTGATGGCCAGCAGCCCCGATTACGGCCCGGTGACGACGTACCTGTCGGGCGCTCTCTCCGAGGGGTACGTCGACCTGGTGAACAGCCCGGTCGCCGCGCCGAACGGGAAGAACAACCTGACGACGGCCACGGTTCCCTTCACGCTCCCGTATCCGTACAAGCCCGATCTGGTCAGCAGCGTCCCGGCCGTGGTCATGAGCTGCGCCGCCACCGGTGTGATCGCCACCCCCGCCCCGCCCTGAGCGCCTGGGAGGCCGAGTCCCGGCGGTCGAGGTTGCTTACCTCGAATTTTCCATCTGGAAAGCTGCCGGAAACACGACCGGCAGTACCTTGAACTGCGAGGCCGGCACTCATGGCGCACGCGAAGAACCGCGGCTACCAGGTCCACGACAGCGGCGATCATCGGACGCTGGACGGGATCTTTCGCCTGATCTCGCTGGGCGAGCGCGACGAGTCGTTGGAGGACGTCCTGACCGCGATGTGCGGCGACATCGCGGCCATCGCCAGCGCCGACGTCGCCTCGGTCTATGTCCGCGAGGAGGGGCCCGAGGGCGAGCGGTTCACCATGCGGGGGAACGTCGGCTTCCCGCGGGAGGCGCTGGGGCGGGTCCACCTCGGACGCGGCGAGGGGATCACCGGCTTCGCCGCCGACCGGCTGCGCCCGGTCTCGGTCGCCGACGCCGACCGCGACGCGCGCTTCAAGTACATCCCCGGCCTCGGCGAGGAGCAGTTCCCGGCGCTGCTGGCGGTGCCGATCCTGCGCGTCGGCGCGGCGGCGGGGGTGCTGGTGCTGCAGCGGCGCGCGGCCAAGGCGTTCACGCCCGAGGAGGTGGTCCTGGCGACGGCGCTGGCGGCGGTCATCAACCACGCGCTCGAGCGCGGCGAGGGGCGCGAGCGGCAGCGCGCCGCCGACGCCGACCGGCGGACGGTGCGCCTGGGCGGGATCGCGATCGTCGGCGGCACGGCGATGGGGCGCGCCGAGGCGCTGCCCACGCTGGCGGCGCTGGCGCGGACGGGGCCGGCGGCCCAGAGCGGGGAGCCGGCGGCCGCGCTGGAGACGATCTGGGCACGGCTGCGCGGCGAGCTCCAGCGGGCGCGCGGGGCGGTGACCGACGCCGCCGCCCGCGAGATGGCCTCGCTGGCCATGATCCTCGAGGACGAGCGCTTCCGCGGGCGGCTGGCCGAGGCCTGCGCGTCGGCCACGCCGCTCAAGGCGCTCTCCGAGCTGGCGCGCGCCTACGCGCGCGTGCCGTTCAGCGGCGCCTCGGGGGACGAGGCCAACGCCGAGTGGCTCGGCGCGCGCGCGGCGGAGATCGAGGACCTCTGCGTGCTGGTGTACGCGGGCGCGACGACGCGGGGCCGGCCGCTGGTGCGCTCCGGCGCGGTGCTGGCCAGCGAGCGGCTGGGCCTGTTCTCCACGGCCTACGCGATCGCCGCGGGCGCCTCGGCGTTCGTGGCCGACGGCGACGTGCCGGCCGACGGCGGCCCGGCCGCCCTGGCGCGCGCCGCCGGGCGTCCCCTGCTCGCCTCGGTGCGCGGGCTCTACGCCTGGCTGCGCCCCGAGGACCTGCTGGTGGTCGACGCCGACGCCGGCATCGTCCGCATCAACCCGCCCGCCACCACGGTGGCCCGCTTCCGGAGCGACCGCGCGGAGCGCTAGAGGTGGACCCCGGAGGGTTCCACACCTCCCGCGACCGGGGCTGTCCAGCCGAGCTGGCCAGCCCCCCGGCGCTGGTCACTTCGCCTTGCCGACCCAGCTGACGCGCCAGATCACGTTGGTGGCGTCGTCGGTCACCATCAGCGCGCCGTCCTTGGCCACCGCGACGCCGACCGGTCGGCCCCAGACCTCGCCCGAGGCGGTCACGAAGCCGGTCAGGAAGTCCTCGTACTCGCCGCTCGAACGCGGGCCGCCGTGCATCGGCACGCGCACCACCTCGTACCCGCAGCGCGCCTTGCGGTTCCACGACCCGTGCTCGGCGGCGAAGATGTCGCCGCGGTACTCGGGCGGGAACTGCGCGCCGTCGTAGAACGTCATCTCCAGCGAAGCGTCGTGCGGCTGCAAGAGGACGTCGGGGACGATGACCTTCGAGGCCAGCTCGGGGTGCTTGCCCGGATGCCGCGGGTCCTGGTGCCCGCCGATGTAGAACCAAGGCCAGCCGTAGAAGCCGCCGGGCTCGACGTGGGTGATGTAGTCGGGGACCAGGTCGTCGCCCAGCTTGTCGCGCTCGTTGACCGAGGCCCACAGCTCGCCGCTGGCGGGGTGCACGGCTATCCCCACCGCGTTCCGGATCCCCGAGGCGTGGACGCGGGGGTTCCCGGCGTCGCGGGGCACGCCGTCGCCGTCGAGGTCGAAGGCCAGGATGTCGGCGCGGCGGTACTCGGCGGCGTTTCCGTCGGTGTCGTCGACGTTCGAGCGCGAGCCGACCGACACGTACAGCGTCTTCCCGTCGGGGGAGAAGGCGAGATCGCGCGACCAGTGGCCGCCCCCGCGCAGGAGCCCGCCGCCGGGGAGGTCGGCCAGCCGCTGGGCCGGGCCGCGCGCCAGGAGATCGCCGTTGCGGTACGGGATCCGCACCACGCCGTCGGTGTTGCCGACGTAGAGCCAGCGCGGCTCGCTCCCCGCGGGGTAGAACGCCAGCCCGAACGGCTTGTTCAGGCCGCGCGCGAAGTGCCGCTGCGAGACGAGGGCCCGCCCGTCGGGGCCGACGCCGCGGAAGATGCTCACCTCGCCGGTGCTGCTCTCGGCGACGACGAAGTCGCCGTTCGGCGCGGTGCGGATGAGCCGCGGGTTCGGGAGACCGCCGGCGTAGAAGTCGACGCGGAACCCGGCGGGCGCGCCCGGCCAGGCGCCGGCCGGACGCGGGACGAGCTTCGGCCCGTTGTCGACCGACTCGGCCTCGCGCGGCGGCGGCAGATCGCGCACGGTGATCTTGTGCGAGGCGCCCGGACGCTCGAGCCGGTAGTCGAAGAACGGCGTCGCGGCCGGCCTCGCCCCCGTCTCACCGTGGGCGTCCAGCGCACATATCCACGCACATGTGCCCGCGGCCGCCACGCTCGCGCAAAGCACGAAGCGACGCGCGGTGAGGCGGATCGCGTGGACGAGGCGCGTCGATAAGGAGTAACCTCTTGGCCCTCGCGCTCGATGTTCCGTCATCGACCCGTCAATATGCACCGATTTCGACCGCTGGCACTGAGCCTCGTCATCGCCTGCGCCGCCGCCTCCGCGGCACGCGCCGCGGCACCTTCTCCAGAGCCGCCCATCACCGCGACCGGCGCGGCGGGCGACTACCTGCGGGCGATGCACCGGAGCATCCACTTCCGCTGGGTGAGCCTGTTCATCGAGGACGTCGCGGAGAAGCGGCCGCCCACCGATCCGCTCAACAACCCGAAGCTCGAGACGGAGATCCTGTTCACGGTGCGCTGGGACGGCAGCCCGGCGGAGGTGACGGTCACGCACGGCTCCGGCGTGGCCGCCTTCGACGAGGCGGCCGTCAACGCCATCAAGGGCGGAACCGTCCACTTCCCCGTGCCGCCGATCGACGTCTACGGCGACGACGGCGTCGCGCACTTCCGCTGGATCCTCGCCCGTGACGCCCGCCTCTGCTCGGGGGGCGAGGTGCGCCGGATCGAGGCCCCGCTCGCCGAGGCGCTGCCGCGCCTCTTCTACCAGGGGCGCATCAAGGAGGCGCTGCTGCGCGTGGCGCGCTACACGCAGAGCGGCGACACCTCGGCCATGTCGACGTTCGCCCGGGCCTGGCTGGCCCGGCCGCAGCAGGACCTGGCGCTCGACGCGCGGGCGGCCGCGGCGCTCGCCCACGCCGGCGATCAGCGCCAGGCGGCCCGCCTCCGGCCGGCGCTCGGTCGTCCGGACACCGTGACCCTGGCGGCCCCGGCGCTGGCCGCGCTGAAGGTCGACCTCTGCGCCGAGGTGCGGCCGCGCCTGACGGCCACGAGCCCCGACGGCATCCTCTACGCCACGCACGTCCTCCAGCTGGGCGGGGTGGAGCTTCCGGCCGGCTCGCCCTGCCTGACGGCGCTGGGCGAGCTCCTCAAGATGGACGCGCTGCCGGCATCGGTGCGCGCCGAGGTGCTGAAGACGCTGGCGGTGGTCAACCCGGGGGGCGCGCGGCGGCCGGCGCTGAACGCGCTCGGGGACTCCGATGCCCACATGCGCGCCGCCGGCGCGACGGTGTTCGCCCGCCCGGGCGGCGGGCGGCCCACCCTCTACCGGCTCCAGCCGCTGGTGAAGGACCCCTCGGTCGAGGTGCGCGCGGCGGTCGCGGCGGGGCTGGTCCGGGCCTGCGGTGATCTGGCGATCGACTACCTGATGCCGCTCATGAAGGATCGCGCGCCCGAGCCGCTGGCCGCCATGGCCCCCGAGCTGGGCAAGCAGACCTCGGCGGCCTCCCTCGATCTGCTGGTCAAGATGCAGAAGCGCAACGACCCGCTGCTGCGCACGCCGGTGCTGGCGGCGCTGTCCCAGCGCACCGACGCGGCCGGGCGAGCGCTCTACCAGCCGGCCGCCGCCGCGATCAAGTCCGACCCCTACGCCAGCCCCGAGGCGCGGCGGATCGTCTACGCCAACGCCGACCTCAAAGAGCTGCTGCCGCTCATGAAGGACCCGGCCATCGGGCTGCAGGCGTTCAAGGCGCTGCTGCGTGCGCAGCGCCACGCCGAGGCGATGGACTGGCTGGTCGGCTCGTTCGATCGCCTCCCGCCCGAGACGCTGATCGACGCTTTCGGGGCCTGGCTTACGAATCCGCCGGCCCACGCCGCCAGCAAGTAGTTAGCTTGGGGGCCATCCCATGGCCAGCCCCCCAGGATCCAGGTTCCCGGCGCTCTACCAGGTCAACACGCGCATCTCGGTCACCGAGACGGGCGCGGCCCTCGGCCGGCCCGCCACGCTGGACGACCTGCCCGACGATCTCTTCGACCGGGCCGCCGCGCGCGGCATGAGCTGGATCTGGATGCTGGGGCTCTGGCAGACCGGGCCGGCGGGGCGGGCCAGGTCGCGCGAGCCGTCCCAGCGCGCCGATCTGGCGGTCGATCTGCCCGACGTGCGCGAGGCGGACATCGTCGGCTCTCCGTTCGCCGTCGTCGGCTATGACGTCAACCGCGACTTCGGCGGCGACGCCGCGCTGGCGCGGCTGCGCGACCGGCTGCGGCGGCGCGGGCTGCGCCTGCTGGTCGACTTCGTCCCCAACCACGTGGCGCTCGACCACCCCTGGGTCGAGAGCCACCCCGAGTACCTGATCGAAGGGACCGAGGAGGATCTGCGGCGCGAGCCCAAGAACTTCGTCGCGCTGCAGACGCCACGCGGGCGCAAGATCTTCGCGCACGGGCGCGATCCGAACTTCCCGGGCTGGAGCGACACGCTGCAGCTCAACTACCGGCACGGCGGCCTGCGCGAGTCGATGATCGCCGAGCTCGGGCGCATCGCCGAGCGGGCCGACGGCGTCCGCTGCGACATGGCCATGCTGGTCGACCCGGACGTGTTCGCGCGCACCTGGGGCGACCGCGCGCGGCCGCGCGATGGGACGCCACCCGTCGACCGGCCGTTCTGGCCCGACGCGATCCCGCGCATCAAGAAGCGGCACCCCGATTTTCTCTTCGTCGCCGAGGCCTACTGGGACCTCGAGTGGGACCTGCAGCAGCAGGGGTTCGACTTCACCTACGACAAGCGGCTCTACGACCGGCTGCGGGACCGGACGGCGCGGCCCGTGCGCGAGCACCTGCGGGCTGCCCCTGACTTCCGCGACCGCACGCTGCACTTTCTGGAGAACCACGACGAGCCCCGCGCGGCCGCGACGTTCCCGCCCCAGGTCCACCGGGCGGCGGCCGTGATCACCTTCCTGGCTCCCGGTCTGCGCTTCTTCTACGAGGGGCAGTTCGAGGGGCGCAAGGCACACGCCTCCATCCACCTCGCGCGCCGGATGGTGGAGAAGCCGGATCCCGCGCTGGGCGCGTTCTACGAGCGCCTCTTGGAGGTCCTGCGCCGGCCCGAGGCGCACGACGGCGTGTGGCGCCTCGCCGCCTGCCGCGCCGCCTGGGGTGGGAACCCGACCTGGGACGACTTCATCGTCTTCAGCTGGGAGGGTCCGGGCGGCAAGCAGCTGGCGGCCGTCAACTATGGGCCGACGCAGGCCCAGTGCTACGCCGAGATCGGCTTTCCCGGCCTCGAGGCCGCCGGCGCGCTCGTCCTCACCGACCTCCTCGGCGAGGCCCGCTACGAGCGCGACGGCCGCACGCTGGCCCGCGAGGGTCTTTACCTCGATCTTCCCCCCTGGGGCTACAACGTATTCGACATTCGCCCGCGGAAGATCTGAGAGCCCGGAAGCATTGCATTTGGGCCATCTCGGCCTTATCACTTCTGGATCGCGAGGAAACCAGGGCTTGACCGACATTGAAAGTCTTCTGCAGAAGACCAGCCGGACGTTCGCGCTGACGATCCCCTACCTGCCGCGGCCGACGCGGGAGGAGGTGGGGATCGCGTACCTACTGTTCCGGATCATCGACACCTTCGAGGACGCCGTCCTCTGGCCGCCAGCGTTGCGGCTGGAGGCGCTGAAGCAATTCGTGGCGCTGCTCGAGCGCCCGGCCGCCGAGTCGCGGGCGCTGGCCGCGACCTGGACGCGCGAGCCGCCGCTCGTGCACGCCGGGTACCAGGAGCTGCTGGCCGCGACGCCGTTCGTGCTGGCGCAGTTCGAGGGGCTGCGCCCCGCGGCGCGGGAGATCCTTCGCACCCACGTCGCGCGCAGCGCCGAGGGGATGGCCAGCTTCGTCCGCCGCATCGAGGCGGGCGGCCGGCTGCAGCTGGAGACGGTCGCCGATCTGCGCGCCTATTGCTACGCGGTGGCTGGGATCGTCGGCGAGATGCTGACCGAGCTGTTTCTCCTGGGGCGCCCGCCGCTGGCGCGCGTGGCGACCGAGCTTCGCGCCCGGGCGGCGGAGTTCGGCGAGGGGCTGCAGCTGGTGAACATCCTCAAGGACGCGCGGCCCGACGCCGCCGAGGGGCGCACCTTCCTGCCCAGCCAGGCGCCGCTGGCGGAGGTGTTCGTGCTGGCGCGCAAGGACCTGGCGGCCGCGGCGGCCTACGTCGAGCTGCTGCGCGAGGGGGGCGCCGAGCCGGGGCTGGTGGCGTTCAACGCCTTCATCTCCAGGCTGGCCACCGCCAACCTGCAGATCCTGCGCGACCAGGGGTTGGGGGCCAAGCTGGCGCGCACGACGGTGCTCAAGATCGCCGCCGAGATCGCCAGCGCCCGCCCCATGCCCGTCGAGGCTTGAGTGCCCGGGAGGCGGCTAGCGGGCCACGTCCGCGCGGAGCTGCGACAGCGCCATGAGCGGGAAGTAGTGCCGGTAATAATGGTAGTTGAGATAGAACACCCGCGGGAAGCCGGTCCCGGTCCAGACCGGCTGCGCCCAGGTTCCGTCGCGCTGGGTGTCCAGCAGGTGGAGGACGCCGCGGCGGACGGCCACGCTCTCCCGCTCGCCCGCGGCGGCGAGCCCCATCAGCGCCCAGGCGGTCTGGCTGGGCGTCGAGGCGCCGACCCCCTTCTGCCCCGGGTGGTCGTAGCTGGCGATGCTCTCGCCCCAGCCGCCGTCGGCGTTCTGCCGATCGAGCAGCCAGCGGACGGCGCGGCGGACGTAGGGCGCCTGCAGATCCTCGCCGATGGCGCCGAGGCCGCGCAGCACCTGCCAGGTGCCGTAGAGGTAGTTCACGCCCCAGCGGCCGTACCAGCAGCCTTCGGTCGTTTGATCGCGGCGGAGGAACCCGAGCGCGCGCGCCACCACCGGGTGGGCGGCGCCGTAGCCGGGGAAGTGGCTGAGGGACTCGAGCACGCGCGCCGTGATGTCGGCGGTGCTGGGATCGATCATCGCGTTGTGATCGGCGAACGGCACGGCGGTCAGCCACTGCTTGTCGTTCCCGCGGTCGAAGCTGGCCCACCCGCCGTCGTCGTTCTGCATCCCCAGCATCCAGCCGAGGCCGCGGTTCATCGCCTCCGCGCACGCCTCCTGGCGCGCCTCCGGCGTGCCGCCCGCGCGCGCCTGCGCCAGCACCATGAGCGCCATGCAGGTGTCGTCGACGTCGGGGTAGAACTCGTTGCGGGCCTCGAAGTACCAGCCGCCGGGCGCCGCCGGGTTGCGCACCGCCCAGTCGCCCGGACGCCGGGTCTGCTTGGTGAGGAGCCAGGCGACCGCGCGACCGACCGCGGGATGGCCGGCCGGCGTCGAGCCCTGCAAGAGCGCGTGCGTGGCCAGCACGGTGTCCCAGACCGGCGAGATGCAGGGCTGCATCCGCAGTCCGTTCTCGTCGCGCAGCAGGAGGCCGTCGAGGTGCCCGAGGGCCTCGGCCAAGAGCGGGTGCTTCTCGGCGTAGCCGAGCAGCGACAGCGCCAGCACGCTGTTGGCCATCGCCGGGAGGATCGCCGACAAGCCGTCCGACTCGGCGAGGCGCTCGATCATCCAGTCGCCCGCGCGCTTGACCGCGTGCTGGCGGAGGAGCCCGCTGCCGGGGATCCTCTCGCCGATCTTCAGCAGGCGATCGAGGCCGTGGAACGCCGTCTTCCAGTCGGCGGCCGGCGGCGTCGCGACCGGTCCCAGCGCCGTCGCATCCTCGAGCAGCTCCGCCACGCCGCACCCGGGCGGCAGCCGGACGACGGGCTTCTTGGCCCAGATGATCGACAGCGGGACGAAGATCGTGCGCGACCAGGACGACAGATCGTAGACCGAAAACGGCGCCTTCTTGGGCGCGAAGATCATCTCCGGCGGGATGGCGGGCACGCTGTCCCAGGGGACCTGCCCGAACATCGCCAGGTGCTGGCGGGTGTAGGTGTTGGCGCGCCCCACGCCGCCCAGCCGGCGGATGACCGCCCGGGCCGCTTGCATGTGCGGCGCCTCGGCCGGCTCGCCCGCCACCTTCAGCGCGAAGTAGCTGAGCGCGGAGACCGACAGCTCCGGCGGCCCGCCGAAGTACTGGGCCCAGCCGCCTTCGGGCAGCGCCTCGGCGCGGATCACGCGGGCCAGATCGCGCACCTTGTCGCTCTGGCGACGATTGAAGAACGTCTCCAGCAAGATGAGGTAGCTTTCCAGCGTCGTGTCGCCCTCCAGCTCCCCCTGCCAGAATCCCTCCGGCGTCTGCCGCGCGAGCAGCCAGTCGCGTGCGGCGTCGATCGCGGCGTCGAGGCGCGCGCGCGGCGGCGCCGGCACCAGCAGACTTCGTCCACGACTCGGTTCAGGCATCGGCACCATCGGCAACGTCGGATTGTCCGGATTTTCCATCGGCGCGGCTTCACTCACGTAGAGGAGAGAACATGCGGTTTCCGCTTCATATAACGACAGATCAGGTCGGCTACCAGATCCGCAAGGCGGTCGCGGGCGAGACCCGCTACCCGCTCGTGCTGATGCTGGAGCCGCTTTATACCTGCAACCTGGCGTGCGTGGGCTGCTCGACCGAGCGGCACACCGGGAAGCTCGCCGACCGGCTGCCGCTCGAGACCTGCCTGCGCGCCATCGACGAGTGCGGCGCGCCGACCGTCTCGCTGTGCGGCGGCGAGCCGACGCTCTACCCCGAGCTTCCCGAGCTGGTCGCCGGCATCATCGCCCGCAAGCGCCACATCTACCTCTGCACCAACGGCCTGGTGCTGGATCAAAAGGTGTTCGGCAAGATCGAGCCGCACAAGCGGCTCACGATCAACGTCCACCTCGACGGCATGCGCGACACGCACGACAAGGTCTGCGCGCGCGACGGCGTGTTCGACAAGGCGATCGAGATGATCCGCCAGGCCAAGGCGCGCGGCTACCACGTCACCACCAACACCACGGTGTTCAGGGAGACGTCGCTCGAGGAGATCGAGGAGCTCTGCAAGCTGGTCAAGAGCCTGGGCGTCGACGGCCTGCTGGTCTCGCCCGGCTACCACTACGAGTCGGTCAAGGCCGACATCTTCCTCACCAAGCAGGAGATCCAGCGCAAGTTTCAGCGCGTGCTGGAGCTGTCGAAGAGCTACCGGATGCAGTCGACGCCGATGTACCTCGAGTTCGCGGCCGGGCTGCGCGAGTACGACTGCTCGCCGTGGAGCACGGTGACGTTCACGCCGAAAGGTTGGAAGAAGCCCTGCTACCTCATCGGCGAGGAGTACGTCCCCGACTGGAACGAGTTCTGGACCAAGACCGACTGGGCCTACTGGGAGTCGCGCCAGGACGCCAAGTGCCAGAACTGCGCAATGCACAGCGGGTTCGAGGCGTCGGCCGTGCGCGGCCTGCGCAAGAGCCCGAAAGACATGCTGCGGATGGCGGCCTGGAACTTCCTGGGGTGAGCGGAGGCCGATGACCATCGCCATCGTCGCCGCGATGCCCGAGGAGCTGGCGCCCCTGCGCGCGCGGCTGGCGGGGGCGACGCGCGCGCAGCGCGGCGCGGTGGTCGTCGAGCGCGGTCGCCTCGGCGGGCGGGAGGTGGCGCTGGCCGCCACGGGCGACGGGGCACGCAACGCGCGCGCCGGCGTCGCCGAGCTGCTGGCCGCCGCGGCCCCCGAGGCGCTGGTGGTGCTCGGCGTCTCGGGCGCGCTGAGCCCCGAGCTCGGCACCGCCGATCTGATCGTCGCCACCCGCGTGACCGACGAGGAGGGGACGGCGCGGCAGGCCGACGCCGCGCGCGTCGCCGCCACCGCCCTGGCCACGGGCGGCCGCGCCGCGGTGGTGATGAGCGCCCGCCGGATCGCCGACAGCGCCGACGAGAAGCGGCGCCTCGCCCTGCAGGCCGGCGCGGGGCTGGCGGTGGTCGATCTCGAGTCGGCCGCCTACGTGGCGGCCGCCGAAGCGGCCGCCATCCCCTGGGTCGTGCTGCGCGCGGTCAGCGACCGCGCCGACGAGAACCTGCCGGCGCTGCTCAACCGAAGCCTCGACGCCGGCGGAGCGGTCAACCGCGGGCGCGTGCTGCGGGGACTGTTCGGCGATCCGGGCGCGCTGCCGCACCTGCTGGCCCTGCGCAAGCGGGTCGGCCAGTGCGCCGAGGTGCTGGCCCGCGCCGCCGAGGCGGCGCTGCCGGTCTGCGCGCCGATGCGGGGGGCCGCGTGAAGGATCCCACCGGCGGCATCCTCGACGCGCTCTCGGCGCGCGCGGGCGAGAAGTTCGCGCTCCACGAGCAGTACCTGAACCCGAAGATGGTCCAGGTGCTGAAGACGATCGGCTTCGACCGCCACTACGTGCGCGCCGAGGGGGCCTACCTCTACGATCGCGACGGGCAGCGCTACCTCGATCTGCTCTCGGGGTTCGGCGTGTTCGCCATCGGCCGCAACCACCCGACGGTCAAGCGGGCGCTCGGCGACGTCCTCGCGGCCGACCTCTCCGACCTGGTGCAGATGGACGTCTCGCCGCTGGCGGGGATGCTGGCCGAGAAGCTGGTGGCCCGCATGCCGGGTCAGGAGCGCGTCTTCTTCTGCAACTCGGGCACCGAGGCGGTCGAGGCGGCCATCAAGCTGGCGCGGCAGGCGACCCGCCGCGCCCGGCTGGTCTACTGCGACCACGCCTTCCACGGCCTGACGATGGGCTCGCTGTCGCTCAACGGCGACGCCATCTTCCGCGACGGGTTCGGCCCGCTGCTCGCCGACGCCGTGCGCGTCCCCTGGAACGACCTGCCGGCCCTGGAGGCGGCGCTGGCGCGCGGCGACGTGGCGGCCTTCATCGTCGAGCCGATCCAGGGCAAGGGGGTCAACCTCCCCGCCCCCGGCTACCTGGCCGAGGCGGCGCGCCTCTGCCGGCGGCACGGGACGCTGTTCGTGGTGGACGAGGTGCAGGCGGGGCTGGGGCGCACCGGGAGCTTTCTCGCCTCGCAGGCCGAGGGGGTCGACCCCGATCTGGTGCTGATCGCCAAGGCGCTGTCGGGTGGCTACGTGCCGGTCGGCGCCGTCGTCGGCAAGCGGTGGGTGTTCGACAAGACGTTCGACCGGATGGATCGCGCCGTGGTTCACGGCTCGACGTTCGCCAAGAACAACCTGGCCATGGCCGCCGGCCTGGCGACGCTGCAGGTGCTGGACGACGAGCGGCTGATCGAGAACGCCGCCCGTCGCGGCGAGAGCCTCATTCGCCGGCTGCAGGCGCTGGTCCCGCGCTACGAGCTGCTGGCCGACGTGCGGGGCCGCGGCATGATGATCGCCCTCGAGCTCGGCCCGCCGAAGTCGCTGAAGCTGCGCGCCGCCTGGGCGCTGGTCGACAAGGCGACCAAGGGCCTCTACTGCCAGATGGTGGTGCTGCCGCTCTTCAGCCGCCACCGGATCCTGAGCCAGGTCGCCGGCCACGACATGTACGTCATCAAGCTGCTGCCGCCGCTCTGTCTCAGCCAGGACGACGAGGACTGGATCGTGCGCGCCGTCGACGACGTGCTGGCCGACGCCCACCGCTTCCCCAGCGCCATCTGGGACCTGGCCGCCACCTTCACCGGAAATGCCCTCAAGCGACACGCGGGCTGACCCCTAAGTCCCTGGAACGCTCGCGCGCTGGTGTGGCGCCCTGCCAGCGCTATATTCCCGGGTTGGTGAGCACAACGGGGAGGAGGAGCCCATGCGAGCAGCACAGGTGACCAAGATCGGGTTCATGGTGATGGCGTCGTGTCTGCTCGCGCCCGCGGCGGCGCAGGCGCGGCCGCGCGTGCGGCAGGTCCCCGCGATCTACCGGACGATCCAGGCGGCCATCGACGCCTCGAACGCGGGTGACGTCGTCGACGTCGCGCCGGGCAGCTACTGCGGCGCCACGGTGACCAAGCCGCTGACCCTGGTCGGGCACGGACAGGCGACGATCGTCGGCTGCCCGGAGGGTCCGACCGTCTCCGACGAGCTGCGCGTGGGCCTCTACCTGCCCGGCGCCGACGGGACGAACGCGGCCAGCGGGACCCGCATCGACGGCTTCACCTTCGACGGGCGCGGGATCTCCGAGGACGACCTCGAGCCGCTGGCGCTGGGCGTGTTCGCCCGCTTCGCGGACGACGTCCGCGTCGAGAACAACACGTTCGAGGGGACCGTCCAGGCGATCACCGACACGGCAGGCGACGGCTGGGTGATCTCGGGCAACCGGATCCACCAGCTGGCGGTGTTCGACTGCACGGGCACGCTCTGCGCGGGCGGCGACGGCATCGTGATCCAGATCGCGCGCGACGACGTGGCGGCGCCCGGCGGGCCCGGCGCCGCGGTCAATCGGCCCGAGCACAACGTCGTCGTCGCCAACGACGTGGACGGCGTCATCCCCGACGGGTTCTCCACCTTCTCGCTGGCGGGGATCTTCGTGATGTCGGCCGACGGGACCGTGGTCACCCGGAACCGCGTCAGCATCCCCGACAACCCGCAGGCCGACGCGACCGGCGACGGCGTCCTGGTGACCGACGCCTGCTGCGGCGAGCCGGCCCTGACGCCGGGCGCGCGCAACACGGTGGTCACCTTCAACGACGGCCGCGACAGCCAGTTCGGCGTGGTCGTCGAGGGGACCGGCGGCGAGAACACCGCCGGGCTCGTCCTCTACGGCAACACCGGCCCGGTGATGGTCGAGGGGACCCTGGTGGCGAACAATCCGCCGCGCCGCCCCTGGGCCGCGCGCCACGCCTTCGGCCGCCGGACGTTCTTCTGAGCGCCGGCCGAGCCGGGCCGCGACGCGCGGCGCTCGCCTGGCTGCTCGTCGCCGGGGCGGCCTGCGCGACCACCGCCCCGGTCCCCGGCGGGCCCGCCGATCCGGCGGACGCGGTGTGCGCCACCGACGGCGACTGCGCGGTCACGGGCTTCGCGGGTTGCTGCGCGGCCTGCGCCGAGGCGCCGTACGCCATCAACCGGGCGGCCCTACAGCGCGAGACCGACGTCTGCACGGTCGTCGAGTGCGCCTGCGCGGGTGACTGCACGCATCCCCGCTGCCGCGCGGTCGCCGATCCGGGCGCCTTCCGGGCCGCCTGCGTCGCCGGGCGCTGCGCGGCGGTCAAGCGTTGAGCGTTCGTGACGGGTGCGGCGCCCGCGATCGTGGTATCTGAGCGCTCATGGCTCTCGTCGCCGCGCTGAAGGGCAAAGGACCGAACGGATTCGGGTTCTCCACCACGGCCGAAGAGGCGACCGCCGGCGCCGACCTCCACGGCAAGACGGTGCTGGTCACCGGCTGCAACTCGGGGCTGGGGCTGGAGACGATCCGCGTGCTCGCGCTGCGCGGCGCGCGCGTCGTCGCCACCGCCCGCACCGTCGACAAGGCGCGAGAGGCTTGCGCCGGCCTCCGGGGAGACTTCCTGCCGCTCGCCTGCGAGCTCGGCGACCCCGCGTCGGTGCGCGCCTGCGTCGCCGCGGTCAAGGACGGCGCCGCGCCGCTCGACGCCATCCTCTGCAACGCCGGCGTGATGGCCATCCCCACGCCGCAGCAGAAGTTCGGCTGGGAGCTGCACCTCTTCACCAACCACATCGGCCACTTCATCCTGGTCACCGGCCTGCTCGATCGCCTGGCCCCGGCCGGGCGCGTGGTGGTGACCGCCAGCCGCGCCCACCACCGGGCGCCGGCCGCCGGCATCGAGTTCGACAACCTCTCGGGCGAGCGCGGGTACGCGCCGATGAAGGCCTACGGCGTCTCCAAGCTGGCCAACATCCTGTTCACCCGCGAGCTGGCCCGGCGCCTGGGCCAAGGGGGGGCGACCGGCCAGACGGCCAACGCGCTCCATCCCGGCGTCATCTCGACCAACATCACGCGCACAATCCCGTCGGTGGGTCAGCTGGTGATGCGGATGGCCGCGCCGATCCTGCTCAAGACCATCCCGCAGGGCGCCGCCACTCAGTGCTACCTGGCGGCCAGCCCCGCGGTCGCCAACGTCAGCGGCGAGTACTACTCGGACTGCAACCCCGAGCAGACGACCGCCGCCGGGCGCGACATGGCGATGGCCGCGCGGCTCTGGCAAGAGTCCGAGGCGCTGGTCGCGCGGCTGCCCTGAGGCGGCGGTTCTACGCTGCCGGCGGCCAGGTGAGCGGCGCCAGATCGGGCTCCAGCCAGGCCGCGCGCGCCTCGGGCGAGAGCAAGCGCCCGCGCGACCAGTAGCGAAACAGGGCCTGGCGCGCGGCGAGCGGGCTCGCGAGCAGCGCCGCCACGCGCGCCTCGAGCGCGGGCTCGGTCGACGCCTCCAAGAACTCGGCGATGAGCCGCACGTAGGCGGCGGTGATCGTCTCGTGGTAGCCGCCGGTGGCGCTGTTGGCCACCCCGTTCCGCTCGTTGAGGTGGCGGATGCGCGCACGGAGCAGGGCGAGCGCCTCCGACGGCCCGTGGTGGTGGACGTGCCAGGCGCCGACGCTGAGGTGCGCCTCGTGCGTCCACTCGGCGCGCGGCACTTTCCCCGCGCAGAACGCCGCCGCCAGATCGTCGAGCGCGCGCGCCGTGGGCTTGCCGTCGCCCGTCACCGACAGGGCTCCCCGCCGCCGCGCGCGCGGGCCAGGTCCTCGATGAAGCGCAGCACCAGCGACGTCCATCCGGTCTGGTGGCTGGCGCCCAGGCCGCGCCCGGTCTCGGGGTTGAAGAACTCGTAGAACTGCAGCAGCCCGCGCCAGTGGGGGTCGGTGGCGAACTGGGTGTCGCCGTCGTTGTAGGGGCGGCGGCCGTCCGGTCCGGCCAGGAAGATGCGGGATATGCGCGCCTGCAGCTCGCGCGCCACCTCGAGCAGCGTCAGCGCGCGTCCCGAGCCGACCGGACACTCGACCCGCAGCTCGTCGCCGTAGAAGTGGTGGTAGCGCTCGAGCGCCTCGATGAGCAGGTAGTTGGGCGGCATCCAGACGGGACCGCGCCAGTTCGAGTTGCCGCCGAAGATGGGGATCTGCGACTCGGCGGGCTCGTAGTCGACGGTCAGCTGCTGGCCGACGAAGTCGAAGCGGTAGGGATCCTTCTCATAGACCCTCGACATCGAGCGGATCCCGAACGGCGACAGGAACTCGGTCTCGTCGAGCATCCGGCGGAGGACGCGCAGCAGGCGCTCGCGCGAGGGGATCGCCAGCAACATGCGGCGCCCGCCCCCGCCCACCCCCAGCGTGACCTGCGCCGCCAGATCGCGGCGGTTCTCGAGGAACCAGTTCATCCGCTTGCGAAACGCCGGCAGGCGGTCGACCACCTTCTGGTCCAGCACCTCGACGGCGATGAGCGGCAGCAGGCCGACCATCGAGCGGACGCGCAGCGCCGTCTCGGTCCCGTCGGTGTGCAGCCGGTCGTAGTAGAAGCCGTCCGTCTCGTCCCACAGGCCCGTGCCGCCGAAGCTGTTCATGGCGTCGGCGATGTGGACGAAGTGCTCGAAGAACTTCGAGGCCATGTCCTCGTAGGCCGGATCGGTCCGGGCCAGCTCCAGCGCCATCGACAGCATCGTCGCGCAGAAGAACGCCATCCAGGCCGTGCCGTCGGCCTGCTCGAGGAAGTCGCCCGAATGCAGCGGCTTCGAGCGGTCGAAGAGGCCGATGTTGTCCAGCCCCAGGAAGCCGCCCGAGAACAGGTTCCGCCCCGCGGCGTCCTTGCGGTTCACCCACCAGGTGAAGTTGAGCAGCAGCTTCTGGAACGTCCGGGCCAGAAAAACCCGGTCGCGCGCGCCGTCCTTGCCGACCGCGATCTTGTAGACGCGCCAGGCGGCCCAGGCGTGCACCGGCGGGTTCACGTCGTCGAAGCCGAACTCGTAGGCCGGGAACTGACCGTTGGGGTGCATGTACCACTCGCGCGTCAGCAGCACGAGCTGCTCCTTGGCAAAAGCCGGATCGATGCGCGCCAGCGGCACGGTGTGAAACGCCAGGTCCCAGGCGGCGTACCAGGGGTACTCCCACTTGTCCGGCATCGAGATGACGTCGCGGTTGTAAAGGTGGCGCCAGTCGGCGTTGCGCCCCGATCGCCGCGACGCGGGCGGCGGCGGCAGCGCCGGGTCCCCCTCCAGCCAGGCCCGCACGTCGTAGTGATAGAACTGCTGCGACCAGAGCAGCCCGGCGTAGGCCTGGCGGACGATCAGGCGCTCGTCGGGCTCGAGCGCGCAGGTCTTGCGGGCGTAGAACGCGTCGGCCTCGGCCCGGCGCGCCTCGACGACGCGCTCGAAGTCGGCGAACGGCGGCGGCAGCGTTCGTTCCCCCGCGCCGTCGGCCGCCACCTCGTCGAGCCGCAGCCGCAGCCGCACCTCGCCCCCCGCCGGCACCGCCAGCCGGTAGATGGCCGCCGCCTTGGTCCCGCACCGCGCCGGGTTCACCGCCTCGGCCTCGCCGGCGACGACGTAACGGTGGAAGGCGTCCTTGCAGTAGGGCGAGGCGTTCGGCGCCCCGTAGAGCCGCTGGTTGTTGGTCTCGTTCTCGGTGAAGACCAGCTCGGGCGCCCCGCCCTCTGCCGGCTCGACCGAGAAGCGGAACCGCCCCAGCGAGGCGTGCCGCACGTCGATCGTCCCCGGGTCCACGGCCGCCAGCGACGGCTTGGCGTCCGCGGCCAGGTACCCCTCCCCTTGCCGCCCCCAGGACCAGCCGTTGGCGAACCACAGCGTCGGCAGCACCGTCAGCGGCGCCGGCTCGGGGCCGCGGTTGGCGACGGTGACGACCAGGCAGAGATCGTCGGGCGAGGCCTTGGCGTGCTCCAGCGTGACGTCGAAGTAGCGCCCGTCGGCGTAGAGACCGCAGTCGCCGATCTCGAACTCGCGCTCGCTGCGCCCGCGCCGGGCGTTCTCCTCGACCAGGCGCGCGTACGGATAGGGGCGCTGGGGGTACTTGTAGAGCGCGCGGCCGTACGAGTGCGTGGGGGTGGCGTCGAGGTGGAAGTAGAGCTCCTTGACGTCCTCGCCGTGGTTCCCCTCGGGCCCGGTCAACCCGAACAGCCGCTCCTTGAGGATCGGATCGACGCCGTTCCACAGCGCGACGGCGAAGCAGAGGCGCCCCTGGCGGTCACACAGGCCGAGGAGGCCGTCCTCGCCCCAGCGGTAGGCGCGGCTGCGCGCGTGGTCGTGCGGGAAGTAGCGCCAGGCGTCGCCGCCCTCCGAGTAGTCCTCGCGCACGGTCCCCCACTGCCGCTCGGAGAGGTAGGGGCCGAACCGCTTCCAGTCGCGGAAGCGCCGCTCGTCCTCCTCGAGCCGCCGCTCCTCTGTATGTTCGTCGGACCCCGCCACGGTGGGCGGCGATCTTGAACGCGAAGTGGGCCGACATCAAATGCCGGCCCCGCGCCGACGACGCGCCTCACCGTCGAGAACTGTTGACTTAACTCCCCTTTGGGCGATGGTTTGTCATGGCGTCCGGCTCTAACCCGTCCAAGAAAGGACCCGAAAAGATGACCAGCAACGCAAAAATGATGTTGCAGGGCCTAGTCAGTCTGGCGGTCGTGGCGGCGTCGGCGGGAGCGCACGCGCAGAACCTCGAGACCCCCGGGACCCCGGCGGCGGAGGCAGCCGCAGCGCCGGCAGCCTCGGGCCCCTCCGGCTTCGGCGACGGCGGGCAGTTCGTCCTCTCGATCGAGAACCTGTTCGGATACAACTGGGAGCACGAATCCCAGGGCAACGCAACCGGGAGCAGCCAGACCTACAGCGTGCTGGGGAACGCCGGGGGCGCGGGCGCCTACCCGTACGACTGGCCGCGGCTCGGGTTCGACTACTTCGTCACCAAGTCGATCAGCGCCGGCGCGGCGGTGGCGTTCACGCGCAACACGTCCGGAAACGCCAGCACCAACGCCTTCGAGGTCGCGCCGCGCCTCGGCTATGGAATGGTCCTCGGCCCGTTGCTGGCCGTCTGGCCGCGGGTCGGCCTCACCTACGTCAACGCGACGAACCTCTCCTACGGCGCGATCTCGCTCGATCTCACCGCGGTGATCCTGGCCTCCCAGCACCTCGTCGTCACGGTCGCGCCGGTGGTCAACATCGGCATCTTCGGGTCCTCGGGCTCGGGCGCCAGCGCGCTCGCCACCAAGTTCACCACGCTGGGCGCGCAGTTCGGCCTGGCCCTGCCGTTCTGACCCGGGCCTCGTCGCGGCGAGCCGCGCGGCGGTCGGAGCTCAGACCTCGCGCGGCTTGAAGCGGCGGACGATCAGCTCGTTGACCTTCTCGCCGCGCTTGAAGCTGAGGGTGTCGACGAACTGTCGGCTTCCGTCGCGCTTGGCGATGAGCAGGCCGATGCGCTGCTGGTGCAGGAACGGCCGAACGTCGGCCAGCTCGTCGAAGCTCCAGCTGCGCAGGCCGAACCCGTCCCGTACGATCATCCCGCTGGCGGTCACCACCAGCGTGGGCCGCTTGTGCTGGTCGGCCCCCGGCTCGCGCTCGGGCGGCAGCGCCATGACGGCGAGCGCGATCGTCCCCAGCGCCAGCAGCGCGGTGGGCGGACGGCTGAGCCCGGCCAGATAGGCGGCCGCCGTGGCCACGCCGACCACCACGGCGAACACGGCCAGCACGCGGCGCTGGGTCTGCTCCGGATCGCGCGCGAAGAAGGCCACCGTCCCGGGCGGCACCCGGCCCGCGTCGACGCTCAACAAGGCTTCGACGTCGCTCATCGATGATTGCATCGTCGGTCCCTCGCTGCCCTTGAGTCTCGCTGGAACGTAATCATTGTAAGAACGGCGCGGCGTTCGTCTCGTTTTTCGCTCTCAAAATCCAGGTGTGTAACCGGAGGCGCTCCACACACATCGAAACAACCCAGGGCGAAGAACATGGCGAACACCAAGAGCAACGAGACGATCCGGGAGATCTTCCGGCTGGTGACCGCGCACAAGCAGCGCGAGGGGGGCGGCTTCGTCGTCCGCCGCCCGTTCCCCTCCTACGGGCTGACGGTGGTCGATCCCTTCTTGCTGATCGACGAGATGGGGCCGGTCGACTACGCGCCGGGCGAGGCGGTCGGGGCCCCCGACCACCCCCACCGCGGGTTCGAGACCGTCACCTACGTGCTGGAAGGAGAGATGGAGCACGAGGACTCCGCCGGCCACCGCGGCTCGCTGCGGGCGGGCGACGTCCAGTGGATGACCGCCGGCGCCGGGATCATCCACTCCGAAGAGCCATCGCGCGCCCTGCGAGAAAAGGGCGGGCGGGTTCACGGTTTCCAGATTTGGGTCAACCTGCCGGCGCGCCTCAAGATGACCCAGCCGCGCTACCAGGAGATCACCGCCGCCAAGATCCCGGTAGCCGAGACCCCGGACGGGCGGGCCAAGGTGCGCGTCATCGCCGGCGAGGCGCTGGGGGCCCGGGCGGTCATCGAAACCACGACGCCGATCGTCTATCAGGACTGGTCGCTGGCCGAGGGCGCCGACGTGACGCTGCCGCTGCCGCGCGACCATCAGGCGCTGGTGTACGTCTTCGAAGGCGAGGTCCGCCTGGGGGACGAAGAGGGCGACGGAGCAGGAAAAGTGGCCGGGGACGGGCAGATGGCCCTCCTCGGCCCCGGCGACGCGGTCCGACTGCGCGGCGTGCCGGGGGGCGGGCGGTTGCTGCTGCTGGCGGGCGCGCCGCTGGGCGAGCCGGTCGCTCGCTACGGGCCGTTCGTGATGAACAACGAGGCCGAGATCGTCCAGGCGATGCAGGACTTCCAGAGCGGCCGGATGGGCGAGATCACCCGGACCGCCAAGGTCGGCTAGGCCGGCAAAAGCGGGAGAGTCGGCCGACATCTTTACCGCAGCGCCAGGGTGCCGGACCGCCAGGTGGGGGCGCTCCAGCGCTTGAAGGCCAGCAGCTTGTCGGCGCTGCTGGCCCACTTCTCGACCGACAGCCCGGCGGTGAGCAGGACCTGGAACCGGCGCGTGACGTGCCCCGCGGCCCGCGCCTCGCGGACGACCAGCAGCCGGGCGCCGTCCGGGGAGAAGCCGGCCGACTCGATGTACCCGACCTCCGGTTCGGCTGTGGCGGCGGTCAGCGTGTCCCACCCCCAGGCGCCGTCGGCACCGCGGCGCAGGACCCACAGCTCGGTCCAGGCCGGCAGCGGCTGCACCGCGAGCGTCGCCAGGTCCCCCGAGGCGGCCCAGCGGAGCGCGCCCGGCCAGACCACCGCGAACGTGCAACGTTCGGCCAGCGGGTGGGCCTGGGCCTCGGCGCCCGGTCCGGCGGTCAAGCGCACGCAGGTCTCGCCGGGCGCGCGGGGGACGAAGCTGACGTCCACCGCGCGCGCCCGGCGACCCTTGGCGGACGGGGCCTGGGCCTCGGCCGCCCAGCGCGAGGCCCCCACCCGGACCGCCGTCTCCTCGTAGAGATCCTGATCCTCCGGGGCCAGGACGCCCCGGTCGCACAGCGCCAGCTCGCGCACGGCGGCCGCCTCGGCGCGCGACGAGGCGTCGGCGTGCCCCTGCCTCGCCTCATCGAACGCCCGCCAGGCGAGCGCCTCGGCGTGACGCAGGCGCACCCGGCCGGCCAGCGCCGCGGGGAGCGCGCGCGCCGCCGCGAAGTCGACCGACTCGATCGCCCGCAGCCGGCGATCGTTCCACAGCCTCGCCTCGGCCGGCGGCTGCGCCGGGTCGCGGCAGGGGTCGACCGAGAGGAACAGCGCCGCCCGCGCCCGCTCGGCGGGCGCCGCGGCCGGCGAGGCGAGGACCGCGGTCCAGGCCTCGCCGTCGTAGCAGAGCCTCCCCCTCCCGCCGACCTCCGTGGGCTCGACCACCTGGAACTTCACGCCGTAGCTCTCGGCGACCGCCACGTGGGCGGCCAGCGTGGCGTCCCTGGCGTCGGCCCGCCGCGCGGAGGCCCGCCGCGCCAGCCGGTCCGCCATGGTGCCGATCGCCGCCAGGAGCTCGCTGGTGTCGGCGCCGGCCGGCGCTGCCCGCAAGGCCAGCGCCGCGGTGCCGATCCCCAGCGACTCGTACCCGCCGGCGTCGCGCAGGAAGCGAACGACCGCGGCCAGCTCGGGCGCCGTCGCCGCGTCGACCCGGTCACAACCGGGGACCCTGGAAGGGTCCCTGTGCCCCCCAGCGACGAACTCCGCTGGGCCGAGCCCAGCTCCGTTCACGCAATATTCGCGCACCTGCGCCGGGCGGATGTAGCCGGGGCGCTCGTGGCGGTGGTCGTAGACCTCGAGGAAACCCGCCGCCTCGCCGCGCACCTCGAGCCAGTCCCCGCGCCACAAGGTGGCCTGCGCGGGGGCGTTGTCGCGGGGCGCGTTGCGGAGGACCGCCGGATCCTCCGCCACCAGCGCGACCAGCAGGACGACCGCGGGGGTCATGGTTACTCGCCCTCCGCGGCGGCGGCGTTGTCGTTGGCCGGGGTGGCGTTGGCAGCCACCGGCGTGGTCGGTGCCGGGGCGCCCGCCCGCGCCTGCATGCCGAGCAGGCCGCCGGCGAAGAACCCGCCCGCCGAGG
>Ga0209060_10001119_pt1 | contig 32269 bp, 28 predicted proteins | sample Coa_R1_8_FD_187155 | JGI IMG/M metagenome (GOLD analysis project Ga0209060, IMG submission 187155) | Surface soil microbial communities from Centralia Pennsylvania, which are recovering from an underground coalmine fire - Coalmine... | ecosystem: Environmental > Terrestrial > Soil >...
TGCGAGCTCGACGGCGACGCGTATCTTTTCATCGTGATGGAGCACGCCGACGAGGATCTAGCCGACATCCTTCCGCAGCGCGCGCTGAATGAGGAAGAAACGCGTGGCATGATCGAGCCGGTCCTTGAGACGCTCGCTTTTTTGCATCAGCAGAAGCTCGTTCACACGCGCATCCACCCGGGAAACATTCTGGCGATGGGCGATCAAATCAAGCTGTCGAGCGATTCGATCTCGCCGGAAGGCGAACCGGTCGGATTTGCGACAAGCGCGGCGGGATTCTCGCCGCCGGAGTGGGGCGGTGGAACCGCCGCCAGTGGGGAAGATGTCTGGTCTTTGGGAGCAACGATTGTCGCGGCTCTGACCCAGAAGGCGCCCACCCTCGGCGAAGACGGTGAGGCGGTGGGTCTCGAGAGCCTACCCGAACCATTTGCGACGATTGCACTCGGCAGCTTGAAAAAGGAACCGTCGCAGAGAATCTCGATGGCGGGCATTCGCGCAAAACTGAATCCGGCGAGCGCTCCGTCGCCGGTTGCAGTTGCGGCAGTCATCGAAGCACCAAAGCCGGCAAAGGAAATAGCAAAAATTGATCCGGTTGCCGTGCCGCTGTCCAAGGTTCCTCTGCCGGTGGTGAGCGAACGGCGCGCGCCGGTTGCTTCGGCGCGACCCACGGTCGCGCCCGACGGGGGCAAAAAATCGTATTGGGTGCCGCTCGTCGGATTTGCGGTAGTCGCGATTGTTTTGCTGTCTCTGCCAAAATTGTTTCGCCACGAAACGGAAGCCACTCCCAAGCAAGACAGTTCGAAAATTTCACTAGCGATGCCGAAGAAAAATGGATCTGGGCAGCCTGCTCTGAAGGAAACGTCGCAGCCAACGAACAAGGTGACATCTGCGCCCGTGAAGGTTCCCACGAAGGTCTCGGCTGAAAATACAACCCGCGGAGAAGTGCTGGATCAAGTTCTTCCGGACGTTTCGGAAAAGGCGCGGGCAACGATCCAGGGAAAGGTTCGGGTTTCCGTGCGGGTTCAGGTAAACCCGAGTGGTACGGTGGACGCAGCGGATTTGGATATGCCAGCGGGGAGCAAATACTTCTCGGATCAAGCGATCAAAGCGGCAAAGCGCTGGCAATTTTCCGCGCCCGAAGCAGACGGACACAGCGTCGCCAGCGAATGGCTGCTCCATTTTGAATTCACGCCGAGCGGCACGACCGTGCGCCCGACACAAGTCTCGCCCTGAACTGGTCTTGGCGTAACTGCCCCAAGACTGCACCTCGGACCAGTAGTTTTCGACGAAGCGCAAGAGTAGCCTGCAGGCCGTTGGGAGAAGTGTCTTTTCTGGGGAAAGAAAAGAGGCCCGATGTACTGCGAGCATTGCGGATTGCAAATTCTGCCGCAGAAGCCCGTTTGCACGCGTTGCGGCGTAAGCCCGACCTACCACTGGGTGCAACTGACGGGGCTCCTGGTTCTTCTGCTGGCGTTGCTGGCGAACGCGTTGGTGGCGTGGTTTCTGTTGCCCCGAATGGCGGCGAGCCACCCAGGCTACCGATTCTTCCCAGCATGGAGCTGGGTGGACCGGAACTTCTCTCTGTACGGCTGGGTGCCGCTTGCAGTGGCGCTTCTAACGTGGGATTTTCTGGTCTGGCAAAAAGTGAAGAAAGCGCGAGCAGCAGGAAAGCTTAAGGGTTGGGTAAGCCGGAAGATGTTGACTTTCGTCTTGGCGGCTGGATTTGCGCCTGTATTGCCGTGGTGGGTGCCTGCGGGTCAGCCTTCTGACAAGATTATGGCGACCTTTGCGAGCCACCCTGGGTTGCCGGCGTTGGCTTCCTGGAGCGCAATTCTGGTGGCATGTGCGCTGCTTTGCGCGAATGCGGAGACGCGCGACATGCTTCTGGGGCGCGGCCGGACGTTGAGCCTGGTCGGGCTGGGCGCGATGATTGTGGTTCTGAGTTTGACGGTGGTTGGATGGGCGCTGACTTAATCCAAGAGATCTAACGAGCACAAACAAGAGGGCGGCGAGGAATTTTTCCTGCGCCGCCCTCTTCATTTTCTTAGATCTTGGAAAGCTACGCACCAACCGATTTCAAATCATCCTTCGCTTGCTGCTCTGCGCTCTTGGCTTCAGCTTTTGCATCGACTTCCGGCTTAAGGCGCTTCAGCGCTTCCTGCAGGCTCACAGGTTTGTCGCCAATCGGGCCCTTGCAGCCAGAAATGTCGGCGTTCGTCTGAACGCCGGTTATATCGGCGCGAATGCAATTGAAGTCGAGATTGACATTGTGGCTCGCGTGGAGTGCCGCCACGCAATCGTTCAGATTCTTGAAGATCGAGCACGTGGAGCTAATATCGGAATTGGCCGCGAGAACGCCTTTCTCGTGCAGCTTCTCCGTCAAAAGAAGATTCTTGTCGCTGCTCGAAGCCGAATTGGATTTGTCCTTGTCCTTCTTGATCCACTTGATCGGATTCATTGAATGAGAACTGCTGGAGCCGCTGGAGCTACTGGTCGACGCTGCCGCCGTTGCACCCGCTCCGGCCGGACCCTGCGCATTGGCGTGGGTTGCGCAAAGCGACGCGCTTGCAGCCAGGACCAATAAAGCCATGCCTGTCTTCTTCATGAGAACTCCTTTAGCCGAACTATGTCTTGGGAGGACCGGGCTGACCCTCAGGAAGAGTAGGCCACCGCGCGAAGCCCGGTACGAGAGTCCTGGCACGAGTACTCCCCGAATGGGTTACTTGGCCGGGAGTACAGGTGGATTCCGCGGGAGAGGTTTTCGCTTCGCGCGCCGGTAGGCTATCCTTTTATCCACTATGCATGACTTGAGTTATTTTCGAGAAAACCTGGATGTCTTCGCCGAAATGGCGAAACGGCGTGGAACGACGCTGGACCTCGACGGCTTCCGCGTGCTCGACAAAGAGCGGCGCGAATTTATTACCGCGAACGAGCAGCGCAAAGCGCAACGCAACAAAGCCAGCGATGAAATCGCGCGCCTGAAAAAGGAAAAACAAAGCGCGGATTCGATTATCGCGGAGATGAAACAACTTTCCGAGTTGATCAAGCAAACGGACGAAACGATTGCGGATCTCGATGCACGACAACGCGAATTGCTTCTGACGATGCCGAACATTCCGCATACTTCCGTGCCGACCGGAACCGGCGCTGCGGACAACGTCGAAGTGCGGCGTTGGGGTGCCCCGCTTAAGTATGATTTTCAACCGCGCCCGCATTGGGAAGTCGGCGAGAAGACTGGCATCCTCGATTTGGAGGCAGCGACGAAAATAACCGGAGCGCGATTTGCCGTGTACAAAAACTGGGGCGCGCGTCTGGAGCGCGCGATCGCCAACTTTTTTCTAGATGTTCATACACGGGACCACGGCTACACCGAAATTTTGCCGCCATTCCTTGTGAATACGGCGTCTTTGATGGGCGCGGGCCAATTGCCGAAATTTGCCGCGGACCTCTTCCGGATTCAGGACACGGATTTTTGGCTGACTCCGACGAGTGAAGTAGAACTGCACAACTTGTATCGCGACGAGACGATTCCGGAAGAAAAACTGCCGATTTATGTTACTGCATGGACTGCCTGCTTCCGCTCGGAAGCGGGAGCCGCGGGCAAAGACACGCGCGGAATTTTGCGGCAGCACCAGTTTCAGAAAGTGGAGTTGTTCAAGTTTACGCACCCGGACAAAAGCTACGAGGAGCACGAAGCATTGACGCGCAATGCTGAAGTGATCCTGCAAAAACTTGGTTTGCATTACCGCACCATGCTGCTCTGCAGCGGAGATATGGGATTCGCGTCGTCAAAAACCTACGATCTCGAAGTGTGGTTGCCATCGAGCAACGAGTTTCGCGAAATTTCGTCCTGTTCGAATTGCGAAGCGTTTCAGGCTCGGCGTGCAGGGATTCGATTCAGGCCGAAAGGAGGCGGAAAAAGCGAGTTCGTCCACACCTTGAATGGTTCAGGACTCGCCGTCGGCCGAACTTGGATCGCGATTGTTGAGAACTATCAGCAGGCGGACGGCTCCGTCGTGATTCCGGAAGTGCTCCGCCCGTACATGGGAATTGAGCGAATTCCGGCGCTTTAGCCCGTTCCCGAGCCAAAATCGTCAAGATCACGCTCTTTCCGGACTAAGCCCCCTATTTCTAATTACTTAGAGCGTTTCCGGGACTTCCAAATTCTGAGTACGCCTTACCAGCACGCCTCGCAAACTATTGAAATCACACCTTTTCGTTTGACGCACCCTTTTCCCCTTGCATACACTCGCCTCACCGTGTTTTGAGGGTAGTTTGGCTTAGCGCGGTTCAAGCACAGGGTTATGAGGATGATTTCCGCCTTTTTTCGATTTCTGTTTTGGGTTCTGGTGCTCTCGTGGAGTATCTCGCTTCTGAAGCGATTCTTCAGTTGGATGATCGGCGATGCCGGTTCCAGCCAGCCGCAAGCGTCCTCTCCAGCGCCCCAGTCCATAGGCAGCAGGCGCCTCGTGCGTGACCCTGTGTGCGGCATGCACGTTGCCGAAGAACTGGCCATTTCTGTTCGCGTTGGCACGGAAGTGATGCATTTTTGTTCGCCGGAGTGCCGCGACACGTATTTGAAGGGCACTCAAAAGATGGCGGCGAACGCTTAGTACTGTTGTTTTGCTTTGGGCCCCAGCAGGAACAAACGGACTTAACTTAAATCGATAAGCGGAAAGGACCGACGCCGATGGCCACGGTCGCAAAGCCCACAACTCCTCCCCTCGTGCCGCGAATTGCGCCGCGGGAGGACTTGAATCCGTTTCGCATCGCCCAAATTCAGTTTGATATGGCGGCCGAATTTTTGAAGCTGGACCCGGGCCTACGGCAAGTGCTTCGTTCGCCCAAACGCATTCTGGAAGTGTCGCTGCCAACGAAAATGGACAACGGCCAGGTGAAAGTGCTGACAGGCTATCGCGTGCAGCACAACGTTTCGCGCGGTCCTGGTAAAGGCGGCATCCGCTATCATCCGAACGTAACGCTCGACGAAGTAAAGGCGCTCGCGGCGTGGATGACCTGGAAGACCGCCGTGGTCAATGTTCCGTTCGGCGGCGCGAAGGGTGGCATCATCTGCGACCCGAAACGCATGTCGAAACCCGAACTCGAACGGATGACGCGGCGGTTTGCAAGCGAGATTCTGCCGCTCATCGGCCCGGACCAGGATATTCCGGCTCCGGACGTTTACACGGATGCGCAGACAATGGCTTGGATCATGGATACCTACTCCATGATGGTTGGCCACACTGTGCCGGGAGTCGTAACGGGAAAGCCGATTGCCATTGGCGGATCCCTCGGCCGTGCGGAAGCTACAGCCCGCGGGCTCGTTTACGTCGTCGAAGAAGCGTGCAAGCTGAAAAAGATTCCGCTGCGCGGAGCAACGGTGGCGATTCAAGGATTCGGCAACGCTGGCGCGACAGCTGCGCGGCTGCTTGCCGAAAAAAAGGCAAAGATCATCGCCCTGAGCGACACGCGCGGCGGCGTCACAAATTCACGGGGAATCGATCCAATCAAAGCGATCCGCTACAAGGAGCGTTCGGGAACTGTAGTGGGGATGCCCGGCGCGGCGCGCATCTCCAATGACGATTTGTTGACGATGAAGTGCGACATTCTCGTGCCCGCAGCACTCGAAAATGTCATTACACTCAACAACGCGGAAGCGGTGAAAGCGCGAATCGTTGCGGAAGCGGCGAACGGGCCGACGACTCCCCACGCCGACGAAATTCTGGCGCGACGTGGCATCACCGTGCTACCGGATATTCTTGCGAATTCCGGCGGCGTGACCGTCAGCTATTTTGAGTGGGTCCAGAATCAGGAAGGCTTGCTCTGGGATTCGGACGAAGTGAACCAGAGACTGCAGAAGATCATGGTGCGCGCTTTCAACGAAATGGTCGAAACGATGCGCAAGCACCATGTACCACCTCGCGCAGGCGCCATGATTCTGGCCGTGGGTCGCGTTGCGGAAGCGACGCTTGTGCGCGGTCTCTTTCCCTGAGACGGCTTTTTTCGACTCAAAAGCGTTGAGGCCAAAATTAATGAAACCCGGAAAAATTGAGCGCCAGATTGGCGCGACCCTGCTGGTCGTGGTGTGCACGTTTCTCTTTGCCGGCGGAGCTGAGGCGCAGACGGGAAAAGCAAAGGCAGCGGCATCTTCATCGCAAAACGGCGACAAACAGGGCGACCTACAACTTGCCGCGGCGCGAACTAATCCGCTGCAATTGCGCCAATTCCTGAAAAAAATGCCAAAGGGCGCCGATTTGCACTATCACCTCAGCGGTGGCGTTTACGCGGAGTCGTTTATCCGTGCGGCTGTTGAGGATGGGCTTTGCGTCGACACCAGGAAGTTCGCTTTTACGAAGTGCTCACCCGAAGGCGATGCGGACAAATCGATTGTGCCAGCCGGTGACGCCTACAGGAATCAAGGGCTCTACGACCAGCTTGTTAACGCGTTCTCGATGCGGAGTTTCGTGCCATACGCGAGTGTTTCCGCCCACGATCATTTCTTCGATACATTTGCAAAATTTGGCGGCACGAACGCGTCGCACAAGCCGGAATGGGTCGACGAAGCGGCGAGCCGTGCCGCCGCTCAAAATGAGCAATACCTCGAATTGATGGAAACGCCGGACTTTTCGATTGCGGCGAAGGTCGCGGCCGAAGTTGGTTGGAAAGACGATCTCAAGGAGCTTCGCGACGCCTTGCTCACGCACGGATTAAACGAGAACGTTACACAGGCCACGTCGCACTTGGACGAAATCGAAAAGAAGCGCGAAGAGCTGGAGCACTGTGACGCACCAACCGCTGCGGCCGCTTGCAAAGTAGACGTACGGTTTATCTACCAAATTCTCCGCGGACTTCCAAAAGAAATTGTTTTTGCGCAGACGGTGCTCGGATTTGAAGCAGCCACGGCCGACCCTGAGCGGGTCGTCGGCGTCAATTTTGTGATGCCCGAAGATGGCTACATTTCCATGCGCGACTACTCGCTGCAAATGCAGATGGTCAAGTATCTGCACGCGACCTATCCCAAGGTCCACATTACGTTGCATGCAGGCGAGCTTGGCTACGGAATGGTGCCTCCAGACGGACTGTGCTGCCACATTCGTCTCGCTGTCGAGGCCGGTGCCGAGCGAATCGGTCACGGCGTTGACGTGATGTATGAAGACCGTCCTCACGAGCTCTTGAAGGAGATGGCGGCGAAACACGTCATGGTCGAAATAAACCTGACCAGCAATGACGTGATTTTGGGCGTGGCCGGTAAGAATCATCCATTCCCGATGTATCGCCAGTTTGGCGTGCCCACTGCGCTGTCAACCGATGATGAAGGTGTCTCGCGGATCGACCTGACCAACGAATACGTGCGCGCGGTCGAAACGTACGGTGCTAAGTATACCGACCTGAAGAAAATGGCCAGGACTGGGCTGGAGCATGCTTTCCTGCCCGGAAAGAGTTTGTGGGCGAAGCAGGATGAATTTGGAAAAGTTGCGGCAGATTGCGCTAAGGATCTGCCAGGCGACGAAAAACCGTCGAAAGCATGCGGCGATTTTTTGCACGCCAACGAAAAAGCAGCGCAACAATGGGAGCTTGAGCGGCGGTACAGGGAATTCGAAGCAAACTTCTGAAGCGAGCGCGCTTTCAACGCTCCAACGCCCAATTTGATTGACCTCATCGCGTTCAGCGCACCGATTTTACAAAAGTTTTTCTTGCGCGCGACTGACTCTGCGCGTACATTCGCAGATGCCGGTGCGTTTCTCCGCCGAACGGAGAGCGTGACCGGCAATTTTCTTCCCGGCACGAGGCAACAACCACTGATGAGCACGAACGGACATGCAGCGCCGCCAATTCTGCTGACAATCGCCGGATTCGATCCAAGTTGTGGCGCGGGAACGATGGCGGATTTGAAGACCTTCGCGGCACACGGTTGCTACGGCGTCGCGGCAATCACTTCGATGACGGCCCAGAATACGCAAGTGGTCGAAGCGGTGCACAACACGCCCAGCGCCGAACTCCGAGAACAATTGGAAGTGCTCATAAAAGACTGCGAAATCGCTGCAGTGAAGATAGGAATGCTCGGCAATCGAGGCAACGCCGTTGTAGTTGCGGAATTCCTGGATGCACACAAATTTGCGCACGTCGTTCACGATCCAGTGATGAAATCCTCGTCAGGGACCGAATTGCTGGACGCCGGCGGAGTAAAGTTTGTCGCAACGGAATTGTTGAAGCGTTCGAGCGTAGTCACCCCCAATATACCGGAAGCGGAAATTTTGACGGGCATGGAGATCAAAGACGTTGCTGCGATGGAAGTTGCCGCGCGCAAAATTGTCGAGATGGGCGCCAAGGCAGTGATCATCAAGGGCGGTCACATGGACCGTGCTGTGGACGTCTTATTCGACGGCAAAGAATTGATTCAACTGAGCGGTGACAAAGTAAAAACCGAAAGCACGCACGGAACAGGTTGCACGTTTGCCTCCGCACTTGCGGCGCAACTCGCAGCTGGCCGAGGGTTGGTAGAGGCCGCGACGCTCGCGAAAGCGTACGTCACGAAGGCCATTGAAAAAGGCTACGCCATCGGCAAGGGCCGCGTCCCGCTCGATCATTTTTACCGCTTGAAGATCGAGCCTCTTGCTCGTGGCACACATGAACTTCCGAATCACGGGATGCATCCCGCGGCTGAACCCGCGGCACACTAGACCGTCGCACGAATCCCCTTAGTCAGCGTTGGAATACGATTCTTCCCGCAACAATGGTCGCCATCGGCGCACCTCTAAACGTGTGTCCATCGAACGGGGAGTTGCGCGATTTGCTGGGCGAGTCGTTGACATTGAATTTCCACTCGTGACTCGTAGAAAAAAGAGTGATGTCGGCAGGCTGTCCGGCGGCAAGCTTACGTTCTTTGCCGAGCACCTTGGCTGGGCCGGTCGTGAATAACTCCACCATCCGCATCAACGAAATTTTGCCTTTTTGAACCAATTGCTCGAGTGTGAGTGCAATTGCAGTCTCAAATCCCAAGATTCCGAAGGGGGCCCGATCGAACTCGACCTCTTTCAAAGCCGGTTCGTGCGGAGCGTGATCTGTGGCAATTACGTCGACGGCGCCGTCTGCGAGTCCGGCGATCAACGCTTCACGATCCTCGCGAGATGCCAGCGGCGGATTCATCTTGAAACGCGAATCGTATTGAACATCTTCGTCAATCAGGGTGAAGTGGTGCGGCGTTACTTCGCAGGTGACTCGCAAGCCGCGAGATTTCGCCCACCGTACCTGGTCCAGGGAAGCTTTTGCCGAAAGATGCGCCACGTGGAGCCGGCCGCCGGTCAATTCCGCGACCTGAACATCGCGTGCAACGCAGACGGATTCTGCCGCTGCGGGCATACCGCGCAAGCCGAGTCGCGTCGAAGTGACTCCCTCGCGCATCACAGCCCCGGCGGCGAGCGAAACGTCTTCCGAGTGTTCGATCACCGGCAAATCGAGCGAGTTACAATAATCCATTATTTGGCGAACAAGTTTCGCAGTCGCGATTGGCTTGCCGTCGTCGCTCACGGCGACGATGCCAGCCTCCTTCATCGCGGCGATCTCAGCCAATGCCTCGCCCTTGCTCTCAATGCTCGCTGCGCCTATGGGCCAGACTCGTGTTGATCCGACTGACCGTGCCTTATCCACAATAAATCGCGTGATCGAAGCGTTGTCGTGAACCGGTTTTGTATTCGGCATACAGCAAACTGCCGTGAATCCGCCTCGCGCAGCGGATTTTGTGCCCGTCTCGATAGTTTCTGACGACTCTTGCCCCGGCTCGCGCAAGTGAACATGCATGTCGATAAATCCAGGGGCGACCACTAAACCGGAAGCGTCTAGAACTTGCGCATTGCCGAGTGAAGAAAATTTTCCCGGCGCGCCGATTTCCTTGATTATCTCGCCGTCGAGCAACACGTCCAGCGTCACATCGGTTTTCGATGCAGGATCGAGGACGCGGCCGTTCTTAATCAGAAGCATGCTAAGAGTCCTTACTCTGGGAAGTTTTGTCGGTGGCGCGACGATTGTGCAAGACGGGCCGCTCGATTGCAGGATGCGAGCCATCCTCCGCCGCGCCGGTCACGAGCAAGTACAAAATCGCCATGCGTACAGCAACACCGTTTGTGACTTGCTCGAGGACGCAAGACTGCGGACCATCGGCGACATCCGGCGTGATCTCGATCCCTCTGTTCATCGGGCCGGGATGAAGCACGATCGCGTCTGGTTTTGCGATCCGCAGGCGCTCAGCGTTGAGTTGGTAACCGAGGATGTAGTCGCCGACGGATAAAGACGGCTCGTGTAATCGCTCCGTTTGCACACGCAACATGATGATGACATCCGCACCTTCGAGCGCCTCTTCCACCCGGTAGACACAGCGAATCGACGTGCCCGGCGCGATCTTTTCTAGTTCGCGAGGCACCCACATGGAAGGCCCGCAGAGCGTGAAGCGGCAGCCAAATTTCCCGAGGAGATGAATGTTCGAACGCGCAACGCGGCTGTGCTGAATATCCCCGAGAATCGTGACGTTCAAATCGCTAATTTTGCCTTTGCGATCGCGGATTGTCAGCGCATCGAGCAATCCTTGCGACGGATGTTCATGCGTGCCGTCGCCCGCATTTACAACGGGAATGTCCAGATGGCGCGCGACGTAGTGAGGCGCACCCGAGGCGGAATGCCTCATCACGAAGCAATCCGGCTTCATCGCGTTCAAATTAAACGCAGTGTCGAGCAGCGTCTCCCCCTTTTTTAGGCTGGACGCTTCCGCCTGCAAATTCATCGTGTCGGCGCCGAGCCGAGAGGCGGCTGTGCCAAAACTAATCCGTGTGCGCGTTGAATTTTCAAAAAATGCCAAGGCAATCGTTTTTCCGCGCAACGTCGCGAGCTTTTTCAGCGGGTGCCGCTGAATTTCCTGGAACGGTTTGCTTTGATCGAGAAGAAATGTAAGTTCGTCCGCAGAGAGCGGTTCGAGAGCCAAGAGATCGCGAAAACGGTGCGTCACATTTGGTCCGGCGGAAACCTCATTTTTGCTGCCCGGCTATTCCTTGCGGTCCACGAGCATGACGCGTTCTTCATTGTCAATTTCGCGGAGCCGCACTTCTACAATTTCGGTGTCGCTCGTCTGCACAGTACGGCCGATGAATTGCGCCTCGATCGGCATTTCGCGATGGCCGCGGTCGATGAGGACGCAGAGCGAGACCCGCTTCGGGCGGCCGAGGTCGAAGAGCCCGTTCATCGCGGCGCGAATGGTGCGGCCCGTGTAGAGCACGTCGTCAACGAGCACCAGGTCCATGCCGTCGACTCCGAATGTGATGTCCGACGATTGCAAAACAGCCTGCGGCGCAACTTTCGAGAGGTCGTCTCGATACAGTGTGATGTCGAGAATTCCCACGGGGACGTCGACGCCATCAATACCCCGCATGGCCTGCGCGATCCGCTGTGCCAGAGGCACGCCGCGACGACGGATCCCGATGAGGGCCAGGTGTTTTGTGCCACCGCTCTTTTCTACGATTTCGTGGGCAACACGCTGCAAGGTGCGGTCGATTTCGGCCGCGGACATGATCTGGCCTTTTTCCACGATAGGCATATTACGTGGGATTTTAGCACAAGCCGCGAAGCGCCGGAGCGGAACTGACGTTAGCTTGCCGATTGAACTGGACCGTCCCAGCGGCGTGATAAACTTGCGGCTTTTCCACTGAGGAGCAGGACGATGATCCGACGATCGGGACTAGTTTTGGCTACCGCGGCGCTAAGTCTTGCAGGCACGGCGTCCAGTCAGGTCACCCCTCCCAAGGCTACGACGCCTCCCCGGCCCAATGCTGTGGCCCATGCAAAGGCAGCCACCCGGCCGAAACTGGTTGTGGTGATCGTGGTCGACCAGATGCGTGCGGACTACATTGATAAATTCCGCGATCAGTGGACAAGCGGCTTAAAGCGGCTCGTCGAACAAGGCGCCTGGTTCCGCGAAGCGGCGTATCCGTACGCAGCGACGGAAACTTGTGTTGGCCACGCGACGATTTCGACTGGAGCTCTGCCTGCAACGCACGGCATGGTCGCCAATGCCTGGTGGGACCGCGAAACACAAAAGATGACCACCTGCACGGCCGATCCGAATGTCAAGAATCTTGGCTATGCTGGAACACAGACGAAGGGCGGAGACAGCGCGTGGCGAATGGGAGTCCCGGCTTTTTCCGACGAGTTGCGAATGCAGACTGGCGCAGCCACTCGCGTGGTTAGCTTTGCCCTGAAAGCGCGCAGCGCAATCACACTCGGTGGACACAAAGCCGCCGCCACTTGGTTTGACGGCGATGGTTGGGTCACCTCCAATGTCTACGGAACTTTCCCTTTTATGGAAGCCTATGCCAAAGCGCATCCGGTTAAGGAAGACTACGGAAAAACCTGGACCCTTTCGCTTCCACGCGAAGCATATCTCTACGAAGAAAAAGCACTCGGCGCTGCCGCACCATCGGGATGGGACTTGCAGTTTCCGCATCCCTTGCGGGGAAAGAGCGCCGGCAACGATCCGGACGATGCGTTTTATGGTCAATGGGCCACGAGCCCATTCGCCGACACATATCTGACGAAGCTTGCGGAAGCTGCAATCGACCAACTCGGCCTGGGGAAGGGCGGCGGAGTGGACTATCTGGGTGTCAGCTACTCTTCCACCGACTATGTCGGCCATTCTTTCGGCCCGCACAGTTGGGAAGTGCAGGACATGTATGTTCGGCTGGATAAGGATTTAGGAGAACTGCTGGCGCACTTGGATGCGAAGGTCGGGGCCGACAATTACGTTGTTGCATTGAGCGCGGATCACGGTGTCGTGCCCACGCCGGAGGACACCAAACAGGCAGGAGTTGATGCGGGTGAGCTGCACATCCCAGACGTCCAGCAAAAAATTGAGGATGCTCTCAAAACGTTCAACTACACGGCGCCGGCAGTAGCAAGAATTGCGAGCGCCGACATCTATTTCTCGCCCGGCACTTACGACAAGTTAAAGACGGATCCGTCCGCAATGAAGGCGGTGCTGGATGCGATCCGAAGTGTCCCCGGTGTCGCGGACGTGTATCGAGCAGACGAACTGACCGACCGGCCCGCAACGAAGAGTCCCATCAAGTCAGCCGAGGCCAACAGTTATTTTCCGGGACGCAGCGGAGACCTGGTGATTGTGCCGAAGCCGTATTGGCTCGGAGTTTCGGCTCCGTCCGGCAAACAGCGCGATTACGGGACAGGTCACGGCACGCCTTACTACTATGATCAACATGTGCCAATCTTGCTGCTGGGCTGGGGCATCCAACGCGGCGAATACTTTGGCCCCGTCACTCCGGCGGATATTGCGCCTACGCTTGCGGCGCTTTGCGGCATCACCTTGTCGGCGCACGACGGAAGAGTTTTGAGCGAGGCTCTGGCAAAGAAATCCCCAGTTCGCCAAACACCGGCCGCGCACTAGCCGGTTAAAGGGAAAAACATCGCCGAACTCGCTTCTCGTGTTATTCTTCTCCACGAAGTGAATCCTGCCGACGCCGTACCACGCGGCCAGTCTCCGGCCGATGTAGACCTGAGCGTAAGCGTTGGAACGCTACGCCTTAGGAATCCCATTCTTGCAGCCGGCGGAACCTTTGGTTATGGGCTGGAGTTTGTCCACTTGGTGAATTTGGCCTCCTTGGGAGGTTTTGTTACCAAAGGACTCTCGAAGGACCCCATGGAAGGTGCTCCGTCACCCAGAGTCTGCGAGACCGCTTCGGGCATGTTGAACGCAATTGGGCTTCAGAATGTCGGAGTCCGAACCTTTATTTCCGAAAAACTCCCGGTACTGAGAAAAATCGATACAGCGATCGTGGTCAACGTCTTCGGTTACGACTTGGACGACTATGTCGAAGTGATCCGTGCGCTGGAGGGGGAGGAGGGGCTGGCCGCCTACGAGCTGAACATATCCTGCCCGAACGTGAAAAAGGGCGGAATGCAGTTTGGAAGCGACCCCACAATGGCGAGCGAAGTGGTAAGGGCGGCTCGCAAGGCAGCAGGGCACAGACCGCTATGGGTGAAGCTCTCGCCTCTTGTTACAGACATTGGACTTATCGCACGCGCAGCCGTGGAAGCCGGAGCCGATGCTCTAACCGTGGCAAACACGTATCCCGCCATGGCAATCGATACTCTCACTGGCAAATCCAAGCTGGGGAACAAGACCGGTGGCCTGTCAGGTCCAGCAATCAAACCGATCACGCTGCGTCTCGTCTGGGAGACGTTCAAGGCCGTTAAAGCACCAATCATCGGTTTGGGCGGCATCGAGACGGCTTCCGACGTGCTTGAATATCTGTCTGCGGGTGCGACTTGCGTGCAGGTAGGCACGGCCAGTTTTACTGACCCTCGGGCCAGTGAGCGACTGGCAAGGGCTCTCCCGAAGGCGTTTCTTGATGTTAAAGCGTTTACTATCAGTGAGATACGTGGAAAATTCGATGCAGAAAATCGTTGACAAAGCACCTGTACGATGCTACACTTTTCTGGAAGTTTGTAGCAAAAAGACAACACTATGAAACGACCACTCTTCATGATTTGGGCAGCAGTTCGATGGGTGCCATTGATGTTCCTGATCGCGCCCGCTATGGAAGCCCCGTTGGTTGCGCACTTGAGCGAGCCAGCCAAGCCAATCAAGACCTGGGTCGGCAATGCCAGTTGGTATGGTCCGGGCTTCGATGGAAAGAAGACGGCCAACGGCGAACGATTTGATGCCGAGGCGCTTACAGCCGCCCACCCGAACCTGCCGTTCGGATCGGTCATCCGGGTCGTCAACCCTCGCAACGGTAAATTTGAATTGGTACGTATCAATGACCGGGGTCCCTATCAAGAGGGACGCGAAATTGATGTATCATACCGCGTAGCCCGGAAGATTGGGCTGATTCACTCCGGTGTCAACCAGGTTCGGCTGGAACTGCTGGAAGTCCCGAACAAGCGCTGACCCTGCGCAAGTTTGTCGGGGTCACAACAACAGTGCCCTTCGACGCTCATCCACGAAGCAGTCTCATAGTAGCGCTCGACTTTGATTCGCTTTCCACCGCAGTCAAGTTCGCCAGACAGGTTGCCGATCTCGTCGGCCTGTTTAAAATCGGGAACCAGTTGTTCACCGCTGCCGGACCGGCGGGGGTGAAAGAAATCGCGGCGCTCGGACCTGGAATCTTCCTCGACCTGAAATTTCACGACATTCCCAACACTGTTGCAGGCGCTGTCTTGTCGACCGCAGCAATGAATGGCGTCCAGCTGGTAAACGTGCACGCGCTTGGCGGCACCGCGATGATGAAGGCCGCGGCACAGGCTATCAGCGCGGGCGTGCCGCTTGGCATGGACCGGCCGCGGCTCCTTGCGGTGACTATCCTTACGAGCATGGATCACAAGACAATGCGCGAAGTTGGCATCGGGGGCGAGCCCTTGACGCGTGTCCCCAAGCTCGCAAAACTCGCAAAGAGCGCCGGTGTCGATGGCGTCGTGGCATCCGTCCAGGAAGCAAAATCGATTCGAAAAGTTTGCGGACGAGATTTCCTGATCGTTACGCCCGGCGTGCGGCCGAAAGGAAAAGATCTAAATGGCAAAAAAGACGATCAGGCGCGCACTGCTACACCGGCTCAAGCGATTCGCGCCGGCGCAGATTACATAGTCGTTGGTCGCCCCATCATCGCCGCGGAAGACCCGCGTGCCGCGGCCCAAGCGGTCGTAGACGAAATCGCCGCCGCGAAGTGAGTTTCGTCACCTTTACAATCGAAGTTCTGAATTCTCTGCAAGTTTGACCGCGGCTTCCCGCTTGCCGTAGCATCGAACTTTCCTGACAAGAGTGAATTCCTCTCCGAAATACGTCATCGTTGGCACCGCCGGGCACATTGACCACGGCAAGTCATCGCTCGTGCAGGCATTGACAGGAACGAATCCCGACCGCCTCGAGGAAGAGCAGCGCCGAGGCATCACGATCGATCTGGGCTTTGCATTTCTGGAAGAACAAAATATTTGTTTCGGGTTTGTGGATGTTCCAGGCCACGAAAAATTTGTGAGCAACATGCTCGCTGGCGCGGCAGGCGTTGATCTGGTTTTGCTCGTCATCGCAGCCGACGAATCGATTAAGCCACAAACGCGCGAACACTTTGAAATTTGCCGGCTGCTCGGAGTGCAACGTGGAATTATCGTCCTGACGAAGAGCGACTTAGTCGACGCAGATACCTTGGCGCTGGCGAAGCTGGACATTCAGGAATATGTCCGTGGCTCATTTCTCGAGCACGCGCCAGTCCTCGCAGTCAGCTCGAAAACAGTCGCCGGCCTCGCAGAATTGAAACAGGAACTGGTCCGTTCAGCAGCAGCGATTTCAACGAAGAATTCCGCCGGTATTTTTCGATTGCCCGTCGATCGTTCTTTCTCCATCAAGGGATTTGGAACGGTTGTGACCGGTACATTGATTTCGGGCAGCATCTCTGTTGGCCAGGAAGTCGAGCTCTTGCCGGGCGCGATAAGGTTGCGCGTACGTGGAATTCAATCCGGCGGTAAGGCCGCCGAACGTGTCACAGCGGGCCAGCGAACAGCCCTGAATCTGGCTGGTATTGAACACACGGCGATTCATCGCGGCATGACGTTGACGGTTCCAGGTCGGTTTCGGACAACTCACCGGGCGGATGCGAGGCTCGAATTGCTCACGGCCGCGCCGACACTAAAGCAACGCGCGCGAGTTCACTTTCACTGCGGCACGTTCCAAACGATTGCCGAAGTGCTAATCCACGGCGCGCAGGAATTGCATTCTGGCGCAACCGCGTTTGTGCACCTCCGTTTGCAGGATCCGGCGATCGTCTTACCCGGCGACCGGTTCATTGTGCGCCAGTTCTCACCAATTGTGACGATCGGTGGTGGATTCGTTTTGGACAATCTCGCGCGCCGCCCGGCGGCGAAAGATGTCGGCCGTGTCGGCTTTTTACATGCCTTGGAAACCTTCGATACATCGCAGATACTCAAGGCAATGACGCTGCGTTCACTCTTCGGATTGACTGAACACGAGATTGCCGCTCGCACTGGCTGGCCGAATGAAACGATTGCTGCGACGGCGGCTGTCGAAGCTGCCGCAGGAAACATAAAAATCGTTACCGCATCGCCGTTGCTTCTCGTCGGTCAAAAAAGCTTCACGGACTTGAGAACCAAGATTTCCACGGCCCTCGAAGAGTTTCACAAAGCAAATCCGCTCGTCGCGGGGATCGCGAGAGAGGAGTTGCGCGCCAAAGCCGGGCGGCGCCTCCGGCCGGAAGTCTTCCGTGCAGCTCTCGAAGAGCTCGCGAAAGAAAAGAAGCTCTTGATGCAAGGTGAAACCGTAAAGCGAGCCGGCGCGGAAGTCACCCTGCTTCCCGAGGAGCAACGTGCGCGAGACCAAATTGAAGCCGCTTTCGCAAGCGCCGGACTTGCCGTTCCACCGGTAAAAGAGGTGCTCGCTCAACTCGCCGTCGAGTCAAAACGCGCCGAGAAATTGTTGCAGCTGCTCTTGAAAGAAAAGACGCTCCTACGGGTCTCCGTGGACTTAATCTTTCACAGCAAGGCCTTGCAGGAAATGCGCCAAAAAGTGGCCAGCTACAAGAAGGCGAAAAGCGAGCGAATCTCCGTCCCCGCTTTTAAAGAACTAACGGGCATTTCCCGCAAATACGCGATTCCTTTGCTGGAATACCTGGACAGGGAGCGAGTGACCCGCCGGGCTGGAGATGAGCGTGTTATACTTTAATTTCACGCATTGTGCCCCTGCGATGGAATAGATTTAGGCGTGAATGGGTCGTAAGACAGGGGCAGGAGGCATTATGGAATTTCCAATCCATTGGCTGATTATTTTAGTCGTGGTTTTGATTTTGTTCGGCGGCCGCAAGATTCCGGAATTGATGCGCGGACTTGGTGAAGGCGTGCGTGGTTTCAAAGAAGGTATGTCCGGCAACAATCAACAATCGCAAGCAGCTCCTCCTCCTGCTGCGCCTGTCCAGTCCTCCACGCCGGCCGAGAAGCCTGCGGAAGAAAAGAAATCGTAAGCAAAGCTTCTCTCTTGGATTAGTCTCCGCAAGAAATCCAAAGGGCTCCCGAAAAATGGGAGCCTTTTTTTTGCGCGAAACAAAAACGAAATCTCATCCTCGCCTTTTTTCTTCCGCCAAACCTGTACTTCTGGCCAGTATCCGCCGCCGAAACTTTGCGGCGACACTGGGGTTCAACCAGGTAGCCCGGTAGGTAAATCAAGTTGAAGTCGAGGAGACAGTAAATGAAATTCAAGTTCGCGAAGTGGACTGCGGTGCCTGTCCTAGCGTTAATGGTCGGTGGCATTGCCGCGGCGCAGGATCCAGCGCCGAGCAATGCGCCAACTACCACCCAAGATCCAACGATCAAGCAACGCAAGGAAAATCAGCAAGACCGTATCGCCAATGGTATTCAGAGCGGCCAGTTGACCGCAGGTGAAACCTCCAAGCTTGAAACGAAGGAAGCTGCCGTGAACGGCGAAATCAAGGCCGACCGCGCTGCCAACGGCGGTAAGTTGACCACTGCCGAAAAGGCACAGGTCAATCGCCAGCAGAATCAGTTGTCCAAGCAGATTTATAAAGACAAGCACAACGCCAACGCGGCCCACTACGGCAACAACGAAGTCGGCCAGCGCCGCGAAAATCAGCAGGACCGCATTGCGCAGGGCGTGAAAAGCGGGCAGCTCACAGCCGGCGAAACCGCCAAGCTGGAAAATCAGCAGAAGGGAATTAACCAGCAGGTTGCCGCGGATCGCGCAGCCAACGGCGGCAAACTGACCGCCGGTGAAAAGGCGCAGGTCAATCACGAACAGAACCAGGCGTCGCGCAACATCTACCGCAAAAAGCACAACAGCCGCACGCAACCCGGCGTTGCCCCCAAGAAGTAAGTCAACTGAAGTTTGTCGAGGACGGAGGCGCCCCGAAAAATGGGCGCCTCTTTTTTATTCCGCAAACTCTTCGTCGGACCAGCCGAGCTCGGCCAGCGCGGCGCAAAGACGCGCCAGCGGCAATCCCACTACGTTGTAGTAGCAACCCTGGATTTTCGGAATGTACCGTCCCGCGCGGCCTTGAATCGCGTACGCTCCAGCTTTGTCAAACGGTTCGCCGCTGGTCAGGTAGCGGATAATTTCGTCTTCGTTCAGCGCGCTGAATTGCACCTGTGTTATTTCGTAGAATTCCCGGCGCTCGACATCGGGCAAGCGAACTAATGCGACGCCTGTTATAACCGAGTGCGTGCGGCCCGAGAGTTTTTCGAGCATCTGTCGCGCGTCGTCCGTTGTGCGCGGCTTTCCCAGAATCGTGCCTTCAAGCACGACGGTTGTGTCCGCTGCGATTACGATTGCGGGGCCCACGGCGCGCGCCGCCGCCAGTTCAGCTTTCGCCGATGCGAGACGCATGACCATTTCCGTGGCCGCCTCTCCGGGAACCGGCGTTTCGTCCACTGCGGAGGACAGGACGGTGAACGGCATTCCAGCGGAACGCAAGATTTCCGCGCGGCGAGGTGAGGCGGAAGCGAGGATGAGCTTCATGCAAGTTAAGCTCGGCAAGAATACTACAGAGAGTCCACGCGCGACGCGTGTTTGAATCGACTCTCCACGTTTTTCCGACCCGTCGTCAAGAACTGCAAGAGAATGTGGAGCAGGCAGACTCCTCCTAAAGAACGACTGCCTCTTGATACTCGCCGAACACGGTCCTTAAGGCGTCGGAGATCTCTCCAACAGTTGCATAGGCCTCCACCGCGCAAAGAATGGAAGGCAGCAGATTTTCGTTGGTTTTCGCGCGCCGAATCAGTTCTTCGAGCGCCGCCCGCGTTCTTGCCGAGTCGCGTTTCGCGCGCAAGGCCTGCAAACGCGCCACCTGCGTCCGTTCAATCTCTTCCTGGATACGCAGCAATGGGATCGCACGTTCCCGCTCGGCGACAAATTCGTTCACGCCAACGACAATTTGCTCCTTTGATTCCACCGCGCGCTGGTAGTCGTACGCGGCCTTTTGGATTTCGCCCTGCACAAATCCGGACTCAATCGCGCGCAACATTCCGCCCAACGCGTCGATTTTCTCAAGGTAACTCTTCGCGCCCGCCTCGATTTGATCGGTCAGGCTTTCAATTGCGTACGACCCGCCAACTGGATCGATCGTATTCGTAACGCCAGTTTCATGCGCGATGATTTGCTGGGAGCGCAACGCGATCAGTGCGGCGCCCTCGGTTGGCAGAGCCATAGCCTCGTCCATGGAATTGGTGTGCAGGGATTGGCAGCCGCCCAATACGGCCGCAAGAGCCTGGATCGCCACGCGCACGATATTGTTCTCCGGCTGTTGCGCCGTAAGAGACGAACCGGCAGTTTGCGCATGAAAGCGCAGCAACAACGATCGCGGATCCTTTGCGTGGAAACGCTCTGCCATGATGCGTGCCCAGAGTCGCCGCGCAGCGCGAAACTTCGCAATTTCCTCCAACAAGTCATTGTGCGCGTTAAAAAAGAAGGAAAGCTGCGGCGCGAATTCGTCTACTTCCAATCCGGCGTCGAGGGCCGCTTGCACATATGCAATACCATCCGCCAGTGTGAACGCCACTTCCTGCACTGCAGTCGATCCTGCTTCCCGAATGTGATAGCCGGAAATCGAAATCGTATTCCAGCGAGGGATGGTGTCTCTGCACCAGGAAAAAATGTCGGTGACGATGCGCATCGCGGGGCGAACCGGATAGATGTACGTGCCGCGCGCGATGTATTCCTTCAGAATGTCGTTCTGAATCGTCCCCGAAAGCTTTGCGAGGTTGGCCCCTTGTTTTTTCGCGACGGCTACGTAGAGGCAAAGCAAAATCGCCGCCGTCGCGTTGATCGTCATTGATGTGGAGACGGATTCCAGCGGAATCCCCTCGAAAAGCGTTTCCATATCTTCAAGCGAATCGATCGCAACGCCGACTTTTCCAACTTCGCCGAGTGCGAGCGCCGCATCCGAGTCCATGCCGATTTGCGTTGGAAGATCAAACGCGACGGAGAGTCCAGCCTGCCCTTTGCTCAAAAGATAGCGATACCGTTGGTTTGACTCAACGGCCGTGCCAAAACCCGCGTACTGGCGCATCGTCCAAAGACGCCCGCGATGCATCGTCGGATAGATGCCGCGTGTGTAGGGCGATTCTCCCGGGTAGCCGATCGCCTCGTCTGAAATCGCGGACGCGCTCTTTGGTCCGTAGAGTCGCTCTACCGGCAATCCGGAAAGTGTCGTGAATCGCTCTTTGCGCTCCGCCCCGGTCAGCTTTGTTCGGTCAGCCATGAGTTCAGGAACTTTGTACGCGCCGCGCAGTGCGGAAGGACGTAAACGAGAACCCCGCCATCAAAATCGCCAAAAATACAGAAGCGCCTATCAACCAGTGCGCCGCGTCGCGGCTCCATGCGCGCAATGCGTTCTGCAGCCAAAAAAATGAAAGAACGCCAAATATTCCGCCGACCAGTTCGTGAAACAACTGCTTCAGCGCAAGCCAGAAGCGCCGAAAACTCCCTCCAGGACGTGTTTGCGGCGCGACAGGTCGGACCACGGCTGACATCCTTTCATCTTAGCGCAGTTCTCAAAACTGTACGAAAGGCCTGTGAACCAGTTGGAGACAACACAATCACACCCGCTTGTATCCAACTTAAGTGAGTCCTAGAATGAGGTCAGCAGTAAGAGGGGAGCCAGCCTTGCAACTCGACGATCACCTGAAAAATTTGCTTCGCGAATTGGGACACGCGATCAACGACACGGTGTCCGAGTCTGACCGCATCACCGGAGCGATAGCTGGAGTGCGCGCGCACGGATACGACATCGTGCTGAAGCTCGACGCGACCATTGGCCTGGCGAAGCGCGACGCGGATGGCAAGGAAACAAGCCTCACCACGCTCGATCGCAGATTTCTTGAATCGTTGCGAATTCAGGTTGATCAGGAATCGATGCAGGAAGCGGAAGTGGAACGCAAACCCGCTCCTCGTTTGACCATGACCCCCCAGGACGTGCGCTTTCTGAAATCATTGCGCATCGCCACGGACGACATCGAATGAATTTCCGGATCCAACTCGGAGCGAAGCACCTGATGGCCGTTGGCGTACTGTTTGGTCTGGGCTGCGGCGCAGCATACGCGCAGGATCCAGTTGTTGTCGGTACGGCAGCCGCTGCCGTTATTGAGACAATTAAGCCGAAAAAGCAATCGCCCTACCCGAAATTCGAAGGCACGGTGATGAACTCGAACAACGTGCTCATTACCGTCCGTGGCAAAGACAATGAATTGGCTGTTCGCACGTTTACGCTGTCCCAGGAAGCCCGTGACAAAATCCAGAAAATTATCGACAAGGGCGGCTATCAATACGGCGACAAAGTTACGGTTTTCTACGACCCCACGACGAATCAAGCCATCAAAGTAAAAGGCAAAGCTTCCAAGCCTATTTAACTCTCAAAGCAGTTTCAGCGTAAGTTCCCGCAATCGAGCGGTTCCCTCACATAAAAGTTTCGTAGCTAATTTTGGCAGGCGATTTCGCGCAGCTGCGCTAATCGTGGGCCAATCATTTTGCCGACTCTAGTGTGGACGGCCGCCAGACGATGAACTCCCGCCCGAAGATCGCGAGCTTGAGGAGGACGAAGAGGACGACGCGCTCGAAGATCCCCCGGAACCCGTCCGGGAAGATGAACCGGAGCCGCTCGTCGACCCGCCTCCCCAGCGAGATCCGCTGGAAGCCGACGACCCGCTCGCGGACCTGGCTCCCGACGAAGTCGTGTGTGGGACGGGCGGCATGACCGAAGCCCTGCTGGTTGGTGGCATTGCGCTGCGCGAACTCGTTGTGCCTGTTCCACGCCCACCTGGAATCTCCGTGCCGCGTCGCAAATCGGAAGTGCGTGCTCCGGCAACGCCTGTTGCAGCTTCACGCTGACCGACTGCTGCGCTTCCATTCGCTTCAGAGGCAGCGCGTTCGTTCGATGCCGCTCCGCCCACGTTCACGAAACGGTGCTCCACTGGATCAAATTGAATTTGCGAACCGCGTGTTGCAGCAACGGCGATGCCGGCATTCGATTCGCCCGCAGCCATGGTGCGAACTACTCGAGCTGGAGCCGCCAGCGATGCGGAACTAGTCGGTAGAACCTCGCGCGACGGATTCTTGAAATTCTTCCACTGCGAAGTCTCGGAAACCGCAATTCGATCGGACACGCCTCGTTGCGAAACAGGGAAAACACCTTCGCGTAAATTCAGAGGCGTCTTTCCGTGCTCATCCAGCGGATGCGTTGGCACCAGCCCAACTTGCGATCCCGAGTGAACAAAAGTCGCCGTCACCGGCTTCCAGGGATTCGTGCGGGAATGGGGATACACACCGCCGCGCGGATTCGGCAATGATCCCGTAGGACTCCAAACCCACCCGAGGCCGGGCTGGAAAATCCATCCGCCATAGTGATACGGCAGCCAGCCCCATGGTTGTGTTCCCACGAAAACCCATCCGCCCAAAAATGGGTCGAAGTACCACTGTCCAAACTGGAACGGATTCCAGCCGAAGGAAACTCCGTAGGGGCGCCAGCAGTAGCCATACCCGGCGACGCCATACCAGCCACCAAACGTGTAAAGGTCGCCGAAGCCTGACGTGTAATCGTAAGCTCCCGAATATTGCTGTGACGCCGAAAGCGCCGCCTGGCTGGACTCGACGCGGCTCGCCGCCCATTGGTCAAAATCGTCCGTGTTTGCGACGCTGCCAACGGCGACCGACGATTCATCTCCCGCTCGCATCGTCAACGACTGCCCCTTGGAGACCAAGGTCGATTTGCCTTTGTTCAAAACGCTGACGCGGCCTTGCAACACTTGCACGTCGCTTCCATCATCGTAATTGTTCAGCCGGAAGTGCGCCCTTTCGTTGGCTTCAACACTGAAATCGCCGCCCGTCACACTGAAGTAGTCCCCGCGGCTCGGTCGCACATAAAACGACGCGGAGCCTTGCCGAACAATCAGGCGTGTCGTGAAAGATCCGTCCTCCAACGACAAGTCATAAAATTCCAGAACTGTGTTTTCCGAAAGGAACGCAACGTTGCCGCTCTCAAACTCAACTTCCGCGCGCCCATTGTCGGTGGCAACAACGTCTCCTTGGTGCACCGGAAGATTCAACGACGCGGCTTCCCATACGACGTCTGACGACTGCAACGGGTCGCCATTCACGTTGTGCGCGATACGAACGTCGCCTTGAAGATAGCTGAGCCGGATGATGCGCGCGTGGGACGTGTCTGCGTGTGCCGCCGAGGCAAGGAAAAACATCACCAAAACTGCAAGCGAAAGGGTCGAGCGAGAAGTGGTTCGGCTGGTCATAGTCTACCCCCTGGTAGGGCTTACTTCTTCTGTCTATAGGACGCTGAAGCGGCTGGCCGGGTTACCAAGCCGATTGGTTATCTCATGGTGGACTGTCCAAACGCATGGGTCAAGGGTCGAATGAGCACCCCGCCCTGCCCAAAACCCTGCGGAAACCGATATACGGAATGGAAATGCTCCTCAATACCTCGGTTGACACTTTGAGGTCGAATCGCTACGTTAAATATCGGGGAATATGAGAGTCGTTCCCGCGCTCAATTCCAAACCCGCCAGTTAGCTGGACTTCCGACAAGGGGTGTGGGAGTCATCTGGGTTGGAAGGCGAAGCTTCTTTCTGGGGGATATCATGCAGCGTTTTCTGAAGTTCAGCATGGCAATTGTGTATCTGGTTGCCATGATTTTCTTTTCCGGCTCCGCTTTTGGCCAGGGTGGCGCCACCGGCGCGATGAGCGGCACGGTACTCGACTCCGGTGGAGGTACGGTAGCAGACGCCGACGTCCAGATCATTAGCACGGCCACGGACACCGTCGCACGAAAGGTTTCTACCTCCCCGGACGGCACGTTCGTCGCCCCGCTTCTGCCTCCCGGCGATTACTACGTTGTCGTCAATAAGTCCGGCTTTTCCGAAGCGAAGGTATCGGCCATCGAAATTCGCGTCACGGAAACCACGAAAATCGCGATCACGATGAAGCCCGGCGCGGTCAGCGAAAAGATCGAAATCTCCGCTTCGGTTACGACGGTTGAGACCTCCAATGCGACCACCGGCCAGTCCATCAGCAAAGAAACGGTCCGCGAACTCCCTCTCGCGACCCAAAACTACCAGCAGCTCCTGACGCTTTCCACGGGTGCGCAGAGCGAATTGAACGCCGCCGCGCAGCTCGGACGCGGCTCCGTGAAGCTCTTCGTCAATGGCCAGCGCGAAGACAACAACAATTTCTTGATTGAAGGTATCAGCGCTACGGACTACAACGTTGCCCAGGCAACCTACGTCCCTCTCCCCAATCCGGACGTCATTCAGGAATTCAAAGTTCAGACTTCTCTTTACGACGCCAGCCAGGGTCGCAACGGTGGCGGAAACGTCAACGCCATTTTGAAATCCGGCTCGAAAGAATTTCACGGCGACGCTTATGAATTTTTCCGAAACGATGTTTTGAATGCCAACGAATTTTTCCTCAACCGCGATGGCCAAGCTCGTCCGGTGATCAAACAGAACATCTTCGGCGCCAGCGCCGGTGGGCCGGTCGGCACCGAAAAATTTGGTTTCTTCTTCGCTAACTATCAGGGTAGCCGCCAGCGCAGCGGTCTTTCTCCGGGCACGTTCATCAGCACGCAAATCCCGTTCATTCCCGCAGCTGACCGCACTTCTGCCGCCGCATTGGCGGCCGCTTGCGGGCTACCCAGTGTCGATCCGGTTTCATTCGCCCTGCTCAGCGCGAAAAGCGATCAATTTGGCGGCGGTGCGGGCGGCTTCTTATTTCCCGCCCCGACGAGCGCTCCATTGGGAGCTGCAATTTGCGACCCGGCAAATCCAGTTTCCTTTGCCGTCAGCAAGCCCGGCAAGTATACGGACGATCAGTTCACCAGCAATTGGGATAAGGAGTTCCGCGGCGGACAGGACAAACTCTCTGGCCGCTTCTTCTTCTCCAATTCGGAATCGTTGTTGCCATTCGGTGGTGGCGATCTGCAGGAATCCCTCGGCAGCACCCTCGCGAGCAGTATCAGTTCCTCGTCGCTCAACTTTCCTTTCGACACGCCAGTTCACGCACGTTTCCTGAACATCACGGAAACCCACTTGTTTTCGCCGGTTTTGGTCAATGAGTTTCGTTTCGGCTTCGTGCACATCAACGATCAACTCAACAACCAGGCGCCAATCACGGCGACTGCTGTCGGCATCAACCGTCCCACTAACAGCGTTACCGACTCGATCTACAAGTTTGTGTTGGGCAGCTCCGGCTTTGAATTCGGCCCATCGCCCTTCGCAAACCAGGCGCAGAACCAGAACAACTACAATTTCATCGACACCGTCAGCTGGGTCAAAGGCAAGCACGTTTTCCGTTTCGGCGGCGAATACACTCGCGTCAATCTGGACAAACTTTTCCCCCAGGTTTTCAACGGCGAACTCTTTTTCACGAATACTGCAGCCAATGGACCGATCGCATCTCCGACGACGGACTTCCAAAACTTTCTCCTCGGCGCACCACAAGCCAGTTTTGGCGGCGGCGGTGTCTTCAATCACGAATACCGCACGAACAATTTCGGCGTGTTCGCGCAGGATGACTGGAAGATTCGTCAGGACCTCACGCTCAACCTCGGCGTTCGCACGGAAATGTTCGGCGCATTCTTTGACAACCTTTGCCACATCGGAAACGTGGATCCCGCTCTCGCCAACGCCGGTCAATTTCCATTCTTGTATCCGACCTGCGTCAATAATTTGAAACTGGCTGGACTCTCTGGAAACTCCAACAACACGACTCTCAACAACAACTACTCCACCGGAATCGGCCCCCGCCTCGGCTTGGCTTATGACGTCTTCGGCCATCACACAACGACGATTCGCGCGGGCTACGGCATCTATTACGTTCGCGAAGACGTTGGAAACGTCGATCAGCTTTCGTTCCAGACGCCGTTTCTGCCTGTCGCGTTTTCGGGTGGTCCACCAAACAGCCTCGGAAATTTTTTCCTGACCGGTGCCAATGCGCTTCCGCAGGCTGGAACTCTCGATCCGACTTTCGTTCCTTGTTTGTCCGTTTTCCAGGGCTTTCCCGGCGGCGACACAACGCAAGCGGCAAACTACGGCCCGGCTTCTGGCAGCAACTGCCCCGGTCCGCTTCTCTCGTCTAACATCTTCGCGCTTCAGGTTCCGCGTCATTTCGTTGTGCCCAATACCCAACAATGGAACCTGACAATCCAGCGCGCTCTGGGCAGACAATGGGTGCTCGAAGTCGGATACGTTGGAACCCACGCGGTGCATCTGCGCGAAACCCGCGATAGCCTCGATTCGCAGAACGCATCGCCGGCCAACCCGGTCACCATCCAAAGCACGTTCTGCAACCCAAATCCTTGCTCTATCACCACAAATACCTTCGGCAATGCCATCGCCAGGTCCCGCGCGCAGGGCATCAACGGATACGGAGGCTTCCAGCTTTTCGCCGACGACGCCTATTCCCACTACCACTCGCTCCAGACCACGCTGTCGCGCCGTTGGTCCGCGGGTTATTTCCAGGCGGCTTACACTTTCTCAAAGTCCACCGATGCCACCTCCACGGGCAATACTGCCTTCAACACCGCATTCAACGATGAGTCATCCTTGGCCAATTCGCGCGGCCTGTCTGACTTCGACCGCACCCACCGCTTCGTCGTTAGCTATCGTTACGACCTTCCGATTTTCCGCAATGAAAAGGGAGTGAAGGGTGCCGTGCTCAGCGGCTGGGCGATCAGCGGAATCAGCATTTTCCAATCGGGTTCGCCTTTCTCCATATTTGACTCGGCGGGCGGCTCCGCTTTCATCGGCCCTGGCACCACGAGCACGTTGACCGCGAATCTCGCTTCTGGCTCAACCATCGCTAGCGGTCTAAGCAATGGCGATATCCATCAGCGGATCGACGGCTACCTGAATCCTGCCGCGTTTACTACGGCCCCGTTACTTTATCCAACGCAGTGCGACCCCGTGAACAACCCGAATTTCTGCACCACGGCATTTGGCAACCTGGGTCGCAACATTTATCGCGGCCCCTTCCAGCAGAACTGGGACTTCTCGCTCATCAAGAACTTCCAGATCACGGAACGTCAGCAACTGCGGTTCACAACTGACTTCTTCAATATTTGGAACCATGCCAACTTCGCGAACCCGGCCGTCACGGACGTCGAAAACCCGGGCGCGTTCGGCAAGATCGTCTCGACGGTTGGCACGCCGCGCTTGATCCAGTTCTCCTTGCGCTACGCGTTCTAAGTCGTCCAAACACAAACTCCTTCCAAAAGCGCTCCGACGTTGGGGCGCTTTTGCTTTTTGCATGTAAAATTCTTCGGGGGCAAAACGAAATGAGCGCAGACAGCCGAGTTCGCCTGTTGCAACGAGAAGAAGTCACACCGGAAATAGGCGCAGTCTATGACGCGCTTCTCGCCGCGCGCGGCGTCGTCCCAAATATGTTCAAAGCCCTCGCGCATACTCCGCCAATCGCTCCCGCCGTCGCAGGCTTTCTCAAGCCCTTGCTTTCTGACGGCGCCCTTCGCGGCTGGTACAAGGAACTCGTCGCCGTCCGCATCTCTCAGTGCAACGCCAGCGAATACGCCATTCGCGCGCACAGCATTTCCGCCCGGCAAAAAGGTGCCACCGAAGAACAGATTGCCGCCGTCGCCAATTTTGAAAGCGGCCCGTACTCCGCCAAAGAGAAACTCGGATTTCGCCTTGCTGACAAGCTCCATCTCGGGGGCCGTGCCGTCGACGACGCATTCTTCTCCGAATTACGCGCCAATTTTACGGATCCGGAACTCGTCGAACTGTTTCTGACCGCCGCAGCGTTCGAAATGTTTCCTCGTTTCATTGACGGCCTGCGCATCCCCGTCACTCCGCCTCCCGCCTCGAAATGATAGACTGCTCCTCATGGCGAACCGCAGAATTGCATCGCGCGTTTCACAACTGAGCGGAGAAGGTGCGCTCGCCGTCTTCACGCGCGCCAAAGAACTCGAAAAGCAGGGCCACTCCATCATCCATCTGGAACTCGGCGAACCCGATTTTCATCCCGCTCCGCCTGTGGTCGACGCGGTTCGCAGCGCGGTCGCCGGCGGTCGCGATCGTTATTGCGCCACCCGCGGCATTCCACTTTTGCGCGAGGAAATCGCGGCCTATCTCAAGCGCACGCGCCGTCTGAACGTACAACCCGAAGAAGTCATTGTCGCTCCCGGCTGCAAAATGGCTTTATCGCTCGCCATGATGGCCTTGATCGAGCCCGGCGACGAAGTCCTCTATCCGGACCCGGGCTTTCCCATCTATCCGTCCTTCACTCGTGGTCTCGGCGCCAAACCTGTTCCGTTCTCTCTTTCCGAGAAAAATAAATTCCAGCCCGATCTCAACGAAATCGCTTCCAAAATTACTCCGAAGACCACCGTTCTGATTTTCAATTCGCCGAACAACCCCACCGGTACGGTCTTCGACGAAAAAACATTGCATGGACTCGCCGAACTCGCGAAAAGGCACGATCTCTGGCTGTTGAGCGATGAAATCTACGCTCGTATTGTGTTCGGCGCCGAATATCTGTCGCCGTGGGCGCTTCCGGGAATGGCGGAGCGAACCGTCATCATCGACGGCTTCTCAAAAAGTTTTGCCATGACCGGCTGGCGCCTCGGTTATGGCGTCGCTCCGAAACACGTCATCGACGCCATGGACATGCTGGTCTTGAACACATTCACTTGCGTCGCCGAATTCACCCAGGTTGCAGCTGTTGAAGCCCTGCGCGACTCTACGAACGCCGTGGACGCCATGACGGCTGAATATCGCAAACGTCGCGACCTGTTCGTCGCGGGCCTGAACAAAATTCCCGGCTTCCGTTGCCTGTCCCCGGACGGCGCCTTCTACGCCTGGGTGAACATCGAAGAAACGGGCGCCGGCGCTGAGGAAATCCAAAAGATTCTCCTCGAAGAGGCCGGAGTCGCCGCGATTGCTGGCGCTGCCTTCGGCGCCGAGGGGAAAAATTTCCTTCGCTTCTCTTTAGTCAGCGCGCGGACTCTGCTTGAAGAGGCCTTGGAACGAATGCAGCGAGCTTCGGTCAAGTGGCGCGCCGCCGTCGCGCGCTGAAATCGAATTCAGGATTATCGTCAGTTGTTAGTTGACCGCGAGGGTGGAATGAAACAGTTCTTAACGATCGTGATGTTCTTGTTGGCGGCTCTTTTCCTCTCGCCACCACTCCGTGCACAGACCAGCCCCTTTCCCTCCGCCGATTTTCCCGCCATCTACGATCGCATTTCGCAAAAAGTCGAGCGCATCCCCATCTACGACAACCACTCGCACCCCGGTTTTGCCGACGATTCCGACGTCGACGCCATGGCTTCTCCGCCCGACGAAAGCAGCGTCCTCCGTTTGCGCGACGACAATCCCGAGTTCGTAACCGCCGCCAAAGCCCTCTTCGGCTATCCCTACGACGACTTCAAACCCGAACACGCCAAGTGGCTTGCGGACAAAAAGAAAGCCGCCGAGCTAAAAGGCGATTCCGCTTACTTCGACGGCATTCTCGACAAGCTGAACTTTGACGTCTGCCTCGCAAACCGCGCCTTCATGGCTCCGTATCTCGATCCGAAGCGCTTCCACTGGGTTTTCTTCGGCGATTCGTTTTTCTATCCCTTCGACAATCGCGATCAAAAAGCCAGCACTCCAGACATGGGTGTCTACGTCCCGCTTCAGGAAAAAATGTTGCTTCGCTACAAAAAACAAATGGGCATGTCCGGCCTGCCTGCCGTTCTTACCGACTACGAAGATTTCGTCCGCCGCACCATGGAAGACAACCAGAAGCGCGGCGGCGTCGCTATAAAATTCGAAGCAGCTTACTTCCGCTCGCTCTACTTCAGTGACCCTCCTCGCGAAAAAGCCGCTGCAATTTACGCGAAATTCAAAGACGGCGGTGTTCCCTCTGCCGACGAATATCGCTTGTTCCAGGACCACATCTTCCGCGTCATGGTTGAACAAGCCGGCAAACTGAGGCTGCCCATGCATTTCCATACGGCTGTCGGCATCGGCGACTATTTCAGCCTGCGCCAGGGCAATGTCCTTAATCTCGAAAATGTTTTGCGCGATCCGCGCTACAAAAGCACCATCTTCGTTCTCGTTCACGGCGGCTGGCCCTATGAACGCGAAGCCGCTCTGCTCACTGCCGTGAAAAACGTCTACCTCGACACTTCCTTCCAGTCCGAATTGCTCTATCCTTCGCAGTTCAAAACCGTGCTGAAACAGCTCCTCACCATCTACCCGGACAAAATGATGTTCGGTTCTGACGCATTCCCGTTCAACGACGCACTCGGCGCCGAAGAAAGTTTCTGGCTCGCCGCCCGCACAACTCGTTCCGCCCTTTCCGCGGCCCTCGCCGAACTCGTGGCCGAAGGCGCCATCAGCGAAGACAAAGCACTCGAACTTGCGCGGCTCTATTTGCACGATACTGCCGCGAAGCTTTATGGAGACATGAAATGAGCGCCTCACCGCAACCGAAATACATTCCGTGGAATACAGTCGAACGCGAGCATCTCAATCCGCTCATCGATCGCGAAATGTTGACCGGCCAAAATCTCATGCTCGCCCGCGTGATTATGAAGAAAGGCGCTCACGTCCCGCTCCATCATCATCACAACGAGCAAGTCACCTACATTTTAGAGGGTGCTCTCAAGTTCGCCATCGACGGCAAGGAAATCGTCGTCCGCGCCGGCGAGGTCCTCTGCATCCCTTCCAACATGCCTCACGAGGCTTGGGCGCTGGAAGACACAGTTGATCTGGACGTCTTCAACCCGCCCCGCGAAGACTGGCTAAACAAGTCCGACGCGTATCTCCGTCACGGCAAGTAGTCTGCCGGCCTCACCTTGCTTAATACCAGTCCGCGATACCTAGTCGGTACCAGCCTGGCATCGTGCTCTTTTGCCCCCCAACGCAAGAAATAGCGTGGACAAACCCGCCGCGGGTTGTTTACCGTACTTAAGTGGCCGGAGCCAGGCCTGGGAACCACACGATAAGGAATATCAACATGAAACGGTTCGTTCTGGCTTTACTCGCAACCCTCGGATTCGCCGGTCTTGCCACCGCGCAAACTGGCAGCCTCAGTCTGAATAACTTTGGCGATAACACTTTCTCGAATTTCGCCGCGCCTTCGGAGCGTGTCCGTCTCACTGAGACGGTTACCGGCGACACGGTTGCCGCACCCGCGGCTCCCACGCCCCAGCCTGCGGATCCGCAGCCGGCTCCTCGCTTCTATTTTGGCAATAGCGATGAC
>Ga0209060_10001121_pt1 | contig 32261 bp, 34 predicted proteins | sample Coa_R1_8_FD_187155 | JGI IMG/M metagenome (GOLD analysis project Ga0209060, IMG submission 187155) | Surface soil microbial communities from Centralia Pennsylvania, which are recovering from an underground coalmine fire - Coalmine... | ecosystem: Environmental > Terrestrial > Soil >...
AACCTGGGACTCGCCACTCTTCTGCGCCAGCAGATCAACGGAGTCCACACGCACACCCGAGTTGTAGTTATTCCGCGCTGCGTAGAGCAGCAACTGCTGGATCTTCTGATCGTTCAGCGACCCCTGAGCTTCCTGCGTCGAAAGCGTGTTGTATTTGATCGTGACCTGATCGGTGCCTGGGATTGGAGTTACGGAGTCGATACCGGAGACGGAAGCCTCGCTGGGAATGTTGCTACCTGATGAATTCGTTACGATCGGTGGAATAACGGCAATTCCGGAGTGGTTATACATCTTGTACGTGGCTCCGACTCCTCCGGCAAAACCCAAAATGAGGATCACCGAAGCAAGAGCAGGCGAGAATCGGACTTGGCGCAGCCAAGTCGTTGGATCGAATGCCAGACGGCTGAGGAAGTTGCCTTGCTGTGTCGTTTCGAGCGCCTCCTGCAGACGCATGCGCGAAGACGTCAGCAGGTTCGGCGTAGGCTCGGCCGCGCGATCCTGCGAGAGCAGCTCATGAAAACCCTGCTCCGCTTTCAGCTCCAGTGCGCAATCGGCGCAGCGAGAGACGTGCTGCTCCAGTTCATGACGCGCGTCATCCGCCAGCTCGCCATAAACGTGAAGCACGATATTTTCTCGAACCCATTCACACTTCATAGTTGCCTCTTAAAGTCCCGAGTCCTAAGCCGCTAGTCCTGAGTTCTCGCCTTGTCGCTCCTCGCGACTCAGTGCTCGGGACTCGCGACTTATCACCTCATATCCGCCAATGCCCCGCGCAACTTCTGCGTGGCTCGGAAGAGTGTGTTCTTGGCGGTCTCTTCCGTCGTATGCAAAATCTCTCCCACGGTGCGCAACTTTAGCCCGTGATAATGCTTCAACTCGAACACCATCCGCTCGCGCGGAGTCAACTTCTCGAGCGCTCCAGCAATTCGCGCCCCTAGCTGCCGCCGCATCAAATCCCGCTCTGGATTCGCCCCTGCCCGCCCGTCTGCCACCTGATCGAGCAGGTCGTACTCATCGCCGTCCGAATCCTTCGCCACCGGTGCATCTTCCTTGCGCACATTCTTCTTACGCAGATGATCGAGGCACAGATTGGTTACGATCCGGTAAATCCATGTATAGAAGGAACACTCGAACCGAAAGCTCCCTATATTCTTGTATGCTTTGAGGAAGGCATCCTGATACACGTCCTGGGCGTCCTGTTCAGTTCCGGTGAGATGCAGGGCCAACCGCAGCACGGCCTGATCGTAGTGACGCACGAGTTCCTCGAACGCAGCGCGGTTTCCCCGCTGCGCCTCGCGGATCAGCATCGTGTCATCGATGCGCCGATCTGTTACTTGGCGTTCTAGCCCAGCCATGCAACCCCGCGGGGGGGTCTGGTTATTGCTAACTCTCTCCGTTAACTCACTCTCTCTCGAGTGGGCCCGTCCGCCAACCGAAAATGGTACTGCCCATACACCGGCCGGCATTTTTGCGTCGCTTCCTCTGCTGCCCGGGTTTTAATGTCATCCGGGCTTGCACAGGAATAGACGGAGAGTCCCCCGTTCCGTGAGCACAAATTATAGGCTTTACCAACTATTTGTGGAGCATCTAGGTGGTTCTTGTACAAAGATTTAGAGGGGAAACACAACAGCGGCCAACAGTGACGAGTGACTAAATGGCAAGGAAAGTGCCCCATTCGTGAGGCAAATCCTGAGCATCCCTCGTAGCGTCCGTAAGTTCCAGTTCAATGGCGGTTGGAGCCTAGTTCATCCCGCGGCTTGAAATCGACACCGAATTGCCAGCCGGGTCCTTTGCGTTGGCAAACTGAAATTCCCCTTGATCGTGGATTGGCCCAAACTTCAAGCCTTCCTTCTCTCGCTCCAGCTTGAACTTTCGGACGTTGGCCACTCCAAAGACGACTTTCATTGCCGCGCCGCTCTTTTGCGTCACCGCGGCCTGGTGTAGCGCAATATTGCAGCCTCCACCATCGCTCGTCAGTTCCATCCAGCCCTTTGCCTCGGATGGCAGGGGCTTCATAGCAAAATGCCGCTGATAAAACTCCGCCACCTTGGGGATGTTTCTTACGTAGAGGATGATTCGCGTGATTGCTGGTGCCAAAGTATTCCTCTCCGGGACAATGGCGGGGATGTGAAATCAGACACAATCCAAGTGAAGCAAAGGGATGAACGGCCCCTCGTTGGCGGAACCATTCATCCCAAATCTATCGTCGAAAGCCCACGGGGCTCGCTTACTCCGCTGCCGGTTCCTTCTCGATCACGACCTTCAGGTGCGCGGTCACATCCTTGTGCAGCTTCACCGGGACAGTGAACTCGCCCAGGGTCTTCAGCGGCTCGTGCAACTGAATCTTGCGGCGATCAATGTTGAAGCCCTTCTTGGTCAGCCCGTCGGCCAGATCGCTGGACGTTACCGAGCCAAAAAGATGATCGTGCTCGCCCGATTTGCGGGTGAACGTCACTGACACACCGTCGAACTGCTTCGCCAGCTCTTCGGCCTGCGCCTTCTCTTTGGCCGAGCGGCGCACCGAAGCGGCCTTCATCTGGGTGATGACAGCCTTGTTGCCCTCGTTGGCCTCAATGGCCAGCTTGCGCGGCAGAAGGAAATTCCGTCCGTATCCTTCGGCGACCTTCACCACATCGCCCCGCGACCCCAACTTCGCTACGTCTTCTTTGAGAATGACTTCCATGATAGCTCCTGGCTCCTGGCTGCTAGCTCCTAGCTAGGCACTATCCCGGCTCGATTTGAGCTAGGAGCTAGTAGCTAGAAGCTAGAAGCTGCTTTAGCTTGCTCTTCCTGCAAACGGCAGCAGCGCGATATTCCGCGCCTGCTTGATCGCCGACGACAACCGGTGTTGATGCGGCGCGCACACGCCCGTCAGGCGGCGCGGCACAATCTTGCCACTCTCGGCAACGAACTGACCGAGCAACCGGTAGTCCTTGTAGTTGATGTCTTCGATTTTCTCGACGCAGAACTTGCAAACTTTCTTACGCCGGAAAAACTTGCGTCCGCCGGGCCCGCCGCCTTCACGCGGTCCACCCGGACCACGTCCCGGACCACCAAACCTCGGACGATCTCCGCCCGGCCTTCCGCCCTCACTCCGCGGCCTCTCACTCGATGCCGCTTGCTCTGGTGCCTTTGTCTCGTCTGCCATAACTCTCCTCAATCAGTGGCCAGTGATCAGTGGCCAGCAAGAAAATCTCTTGTTCGGTAGCGGAAGCTGGTCACTGACCACTGGCCACTGACCACTCGCTCTTACGCGCTCGCCGGAGTCTCCGCCGCCGGAGCCGCCGCTGCTTCTTCCGCAGCCGCCGCCGGCTGCGCGCTCACTTTCTTCTTCGCGTCGCGCAGCTTCTTGATCTTGTCCAGGCGCTTGTGCTCCTCATCGACTCGGACAGTCAGGAACTTAATGACCGGCTCGGTCACGCGCAGACGGCGCTCCAGTTCGTGAATCACGGGTCCGCCGCCCTCGACCACCATCAGCACGTAAATGCCGTCATGGAAGCGACGGACGGTATACGCCAGGCGACGCTTGCCCATCTTTTCGACCTTCACAACATTGCCGCCCGATGTCGGCACAACCGACTGCAGCGTCGAAATCAGTTTGTCCAAATCCTCGTCCGTCATATCCGGCCGGACGATGAACATCAGCTCATAGGTACGATTCATTCGCTCTCCAAACCTTGGCCACGGATTTTCGCGGATCATCACGGATAAACCACTAAGAATTTGTTTTTGATCCGTGTAAATCCGTTTTGATCCGTGGCTAATCTTTTTGCTCTTCTTTCCGGTTAAAGCGGTTCATCGCCGCCGCCGGACCTTCTTTCAAAATCACCTTCACCGCTTCGGCGGCCGTGTCGAGCATGCCGTCGACTACTTCCAGATCCTTCTTCTTCATCGGAGCCAGCAGGTACGCCGCGCCATCCGCCACTTTCCGCTCCGGCGCCACGCCAATCCGGATCCGCAAAAAGTCCTGCGTGTCGAGCGCACCGATGATCGACTCGATCCCGTTGTGCCCCGCCGAACTTCGCCGCGTATGAATCCGCAGCGTGCCCAGCGGAAAATCCAGCTCGTCCTGGATCACGATCAGGTCCGATTCCGGACTCGCCTCGTACTCTCTCAGCAGTTCCCTCACCGAGACACCGCTCAAATTCATGAACGTCTCGGGCTTCGCCAACAGCACCATCTGATCCGCAAGCACAGTTCGCGCCGTCAGCGCCCGGCACTGCCGGTTTCGCACTTCCACTCCAAGGTCTCCAGCAATGCGATCAATCGCTAGAAAGCCCAGGTTATGTGGCGTGAACTGATATTCGATTCCGGGATTGCCGAGACCAACAATCAGCTTCACGCCCGCAGAATTGCCTCCGAAACCCACATGGCCACGGATTCTCACGGATCATCACGGAGAAAATGCGAAGGCCTTGTTGCCGATCCGTGTAAATCCGTGGCTAACGCATTTATTTCTTTTCCTTCTTCTCTGCCTTCTCCGGAGCAGCCTCGGCGCCTTCCTCCTCGGTCTCCTGCTTGCCCTTCTTGATAACTTCGGGTTCGGCCGGTCCCGCAGCCGCCGCTTCTGCCGCTGCTTCGGGTGTCGCCACGACTTCTTCCTTCACCGAGGTCACGTGCGCCACGGGCTGGTTCTCGTCGGTCAGGAACTTGATCTTCGCCGAGTGTGGCAGATCCGATACGCGGATCACCTTGCCAAACGTAAGCTCAGCCACATCGGCATCGATATGGCTCGGAATGTCTGCAGGCAAACACTCGACTTCGACTTCACGCAGCATCTGCTCCAAAATGCCACCTTCCTGCTTCACACCGGCCGCCTCTCCAACCAGGAAGATCGGCACGCTGACGCGCAGCACTTTGTCGAGCGCAATCCGCTTAAGATCGATGTGCAGCAGACGGCCCTTGATCGGCTCATATTGCCAGTCGACGATCATGGCCTTGGTCTTCTCGCCATTCAGCGAGAGATCGAAAATCGTGTTGTGGCCGGTCTCAGAGTTCAGGATGCGCGTCACTACGCGTGGATCCACGGTGATCGGGAGCGAGTCTTTTCCCGCGCCATACACCACAGCCGGAATCTTTCCATCACGCCGCACGCGCCGCGCATGGTTCTTTGTGCCCGGCTCCCGTGTCTGTGCTTCCAGTATGTTCGTTTCCAATGCAGTCGCCATAAATGTCAATTCCTATGCACAAATTCAACTACTCGGCAGTGAGCAATGCATGAGCGGACCCTTCAACAACCATCAGGGGCACGAAGGTTTTCGCCTGAATTCCTTTGTGTACCTTCGTGTCCTTTGTGGTTCTTGCTTTTGCTGATTGCTCATAGCTCACATAAACAACTTACTGACCGAAGTCTCTTCGTGATTGGCCTGAATCGCCCGGCCAATCAGTCCCGCAATCGAGAGGACCGAAATCTTTCCTCCCTTTTCCGTCCTTGCCGCATCGGCCTCCGGAGTTAACGGGATAGTGTTCGTCACCACCACTTGCTTGATCACCGAATTCCGAATGTTCTCAACCGCTGGGCCCGAAAGCACCGCGTGCGACGCACATGCATAAACCTGAGTCGCACCGTTATCCATCAAGGCGGCCGCCGTCTTCACCAGCGTCCCGGCCGTATCAATCAAGTCGTCGATAATCAAGCACGTCCTTGCGTGGACATCACCGATCACGTGCATGATCTCGGCCACATTCATCTCGACGCGCCGCTTATCGACAATCGCCAAAGCCGCGTCAACCTTCTTCGCAAAGAACCTGGCACGCTCCACGCCACCCGCATCCGGCGAAACCACTGTCAAATTCGGTAACGCCAGCTTGCGGAAGTGATCCACAAGCACCGGTGACGCAAACAGATGATCCACCGGGATGTTAAAAAATCCCTGCAACTGCGGCGTATGCAAGTCCACGATCAGCGCCCGGTGCGCCCCCGCTGCCGTCAGCAGGTCAGCCACCAGCTTCGACGAAATCGGGCTCCGCGGCTTGTCTTTCCGGTCCTGCCGCGCATAGCCGAAGTACGGAATCACCGCCGTGATGCGCCGCGCCGATGCGCGCTTCAGCGCGTCAATCATCAGCAACAGCTCCATCAGGTGCTCGTCCACTCCTGTCGCACCTTTGGCGCTATAGGTCCGGCACGTGGGCTGCATCACGAAAACATCGGCGCCGCGCACGTTCTCCTGAATCTGAACGTAGCATTCGCCGTCGGCAAAGCGCGTGACCTGCGCCTGGCCGCGTTGCATCCCGAGAAAGTGGCAGACTTCATCGGCTAAGGGCTCGTTGGCCGTGCCGCTGAAAATCTTGAACTTCTCATCCGTCCTCGGACGTTGCTTCCGCTCCGTCTTCTCATCGGTCACTGGCGGACTCTTCTTCTCAACCTTCTCAGCTTTGTCGGTCGGCGTCACTAAAGTAGCCATGGTTATTTGGGCTCCTGGCCTTCAGTCGTTACCGTCTTGCAAGTTCACCAGCCAGCGGGTTTTCTGGACTGGATACTGGCAACTGAGTACTGATCTTTGGCTGGGCCGCTAGGATTCGAACCTAGACAAAGTGCTCCAAAGGCACTTGACCTACCATTAGTCGACGGCCCAGTAACCACGTTGCAGATGTTTGATTGCCCCGCTATGGGGGACTCTATTTTCATGCATCAATCAAAAATCAACAACCAAAAATTCGCCGACAAAACGGACCATGTGGGGACGGCCGCCTCGGCCGTCCAAGCGAAGCCTGCCCTTAGCTTGCCGAAGGGGCGGAAGCGAGCGCCAAGACCACAAACCTATGCTTTAAAGAACCCACGCCAATAAGCCGTCCGCGTCAAGGTCGCAGTTGCCTGAGCCGCCCAGCCTGCCTTCCGCAGCTTCCTCACCGCGGCCTCCGCCGCGTTACGCGATGCGAACAACCCATACAGCGTCGAGCCAGAACCCGACAATGACGCGTACTTTGCGCCCGCGCGCACTAGCGCACGCTTTGCCTCACCTAGTTCGGGATACTCAGGAAAGACGACTTGTTCGAAGTCGTTTTCGATCCCGGCCCGGTCAAGCGCGAGAAGCGGATTCTCGGCCCGGCCCCTCTTCAAAGGAGCACCGGAGTACATCTCGCTCAGCCACGCCGATAAGCCATAGCCAAGCTCATTCATTCTATCGGAGGGTGTACATGTCGTCAATTTTCGGTCATCTCTGCCGTCGGCAGCATCTCGGTCCATGTGGGGACGGGCGCCGTCGTCCGTCCATGCCGAGCAAAGCTCGGCGGGATTTTTGCTTGAGCTCATTGACGCGACTGAGGCCGCCGTGGAAGAGCGGCCCTTAAGGGCCGCGTCAGAGGTTGTTGTGGAAGAGTGGCCCTTCAGGGCCACGTCAAGCACCGAGGAAGAAGTGGGCTTTAGCCCCTGCATTCTCTGATCCCACTCCGCAAACGCCTTCGGTGTCGACACCCCAATCTCGGGAGTCACGACAACGCACGCCGTCGCCGGAAAATCGGGAACTGGAAACACCTGTTCCCCACGGCCCACGCCCAAAATCGCCCCGCCCACTAGAAACAGGGGCAGATCCGATCCCACCTCCGCCGCGATCCGCAACCGTTCCGCAGCAGGAAGTACGTTCTTCAACGCCCTCTCCAGCGCGAGCAAAGTAGCAACAGCATTCGCCGACGCCCCACCCAATCCTCCCTGTACCGGCAGCCGCTTCTCAATTTCGATGACCACACGACCGTTGGCGGATAAAGCGCTCATCGCCCGTTCGACGATGCGGTAGCACGTGTTGGACTCATCCCGCGGCACGCGCGGATCCTCGCACCGAACCTCAATCCCACTGCCGCGCCCCACGCTCACCCGAATCACATCGTGCAGACCGATGGTCTGATAAACAGTGAGCAACTCATGGAATCCATCGGGCCGTGCAGGCCCAATGCGCAAGCCAAGGTTAATCTTCGCGAATGATCGAACGGTCACTGTCATGGATGGATGATTGTAAGGTCCAGAATTGGAATTTACGACTGGCGAGCAGGAAAGTGGAAAGAGAATTGGTGGCTAAATTTACCTCTGTGCTCCTCTGTGGTGGTGGTTTGGAATTCACCGCCAGAAGCGGCAGCGCCCCTAGTTGCTGCCCTCTCCGACCTTGAGCACAGCCAGAAACGCCTCTTGCGGAATATCGACGCGACCGATCCGCTTCATGCGTTTCTTTCCTTCTTTCTGCTTTTCGAGCAGCTTGCGCTTACGAGTAATGTCACCGCCATAGCACTTCGCGAGAACGTTTTTACGCATGGCATGGACGGTTTCGCGAGCGATGATCTTCGCGCCGATCGAAGCCTGGATCGGAACTTCGAACATCTGGCGAGGAATGAGTTCCCGCATCTTCGACACCAACGCCTTGCCACGCTCGTAGGCGAAGTCGCGGTGAACGATGATCGAGAGTGCGTCCACAGGATCGCCGGCGACAAGGATGTCGAGTTTCACCATCGGCGAATCCCAATACCCCGCGAGGTGGTAGTCAAGCGAGGCGTATCCGCGGGACACAGATTTCAGGCGGTCATAGAAATCGAGGACGATCTCGTTCAGCGGCAACTCGTAGTGCAGCATTACGCGAGTTGACCCGACATACTCGAATGTCTTCTGCTTGCCGCGTTTTTCCTCGACCAAAGCCAGAATTCCGCCAACATATTCTTCCGCGGTCAGGATGGTGGCGAGGATGACCGGCTCTTCCACCTTGGCAATCTCTGCCGGGTTGAGCCAACGTGATGGATTGTCGATTTCGACGACCGTGCCGTCGGTCTTCGTGATCTTGTAGCGTACGCCGGGCGCAGTGGTAATCAGGTCAAGGCCGAATTCGCGCTCCAGCCGCTCCTGGATGATTTCCATGTGCAGCAGGCCGAGAAATCCGCAACGGAATCCAAAACCGAGCGCCACCGAACTCTCCGGCTCGAAGAAGAACGACGAGTCGTTGAGCCGCAGCTTTTCCAGAGCCTCCCGCAGTTGCGTATGCTCATGAGCATCAACCGTGTACAACCCGGCGAACACCATCGGCTTGATCTCTTCAAAGCCGGGCAAAGGCTCAATGGCCGCATTGGTATCGTCGGTGATGGTGTCACCGATCTTTGTGTCAGCGACGTTCTTGATATTGGCAACCAGGAAACCAACTTCGCCCGCACGCAGTTCGTTGATTTCCACTGGCTTAGGTGTCAGCACGCCAAGAGTTTCCGCATCGAAGGTGGTTCCGTTCCACATGAGGCGGATTCTCTGCCCCTTGCGCAGCGTCCCCTGAAATACGCGGGCAAGAACGATGACGCCCCTGTAAGCGTCAAACCACGAATCGAAAACCAGTGCTTGCAATTGATTGTCGGGCAATCCCTTCGGTGGAGGCACGCGCTTCACAATCGCTTCCAGTACCTCGGGAACGCCCTGCCCGGTCTTGGCGCTGATCAGCACGGCGTCGGTCGCATCCAGGCCGACCGCGCTCTCGATCATTTCCTTCGTGCGCGGAATATCAGCGCTCTGCAGATCGATCTTATTGATGACGGGAATAATCTCCAGCCCATGATTGATCGCCAGGTAAGAGTTGGCCAACGTCTGCGCCTCGACTCCCTGCGACGCATCCACGACCAGCAGCGCCCCTTCGCAGGACGCAAGCGAGCGCGATACCTCGTACGAGAAATCGACGTGGCCGGGCGTATCGATCAGATTGAGCTGATAGGTCTCGCCGTCTTGCGCCGTGTACATCATGCGCACGGCATGGGCTTTGATGGTGATCCCGCGTTCGCGCTCCAGGTCCATGGAATCAAGCACTTGAGCCTGCATTTCGCGTGCGGTCAGCGACCCCGTTAACTCGAGCAAGCGGTCGGCGAGCGTCGACTTGCCATGGTCGATGTGCGCAATGATCGCGAAATTGCGGATGTGCTGGGGGTCCATGAGAGAGCGGTAAACACTGATTTTAGCAGGATGACAGTTCCCGATTTGGATCAGTGGGCCATAATTTGCTGTTGATTGTGATGACGGACACAACTATTCCCTCTCTTGCGCCGGTAAGGTTGTTTTGGGCCCGTGGTGTAATGGAAACACAGCACCTCGCGACGGTTGCAGATGCGGGTTCGAATCCCGTCGGGTCCACGCTTCTCTTGCTTTGGAGCGTCGGTTCTGTGGAGGCACAACGCGAGGATAAGCCTCCAACAAAAGTAACTTGACTCTTGTCTGCGGTCAGAGCCATACTGGGCCTGTCGCGGGGTGCTGTGTTACCCGAATTTTTCGAGGCCTCGATTCTTCGAGGCCTTTTCCTCTGAAAGCCACTCTTCTACGCCGGCCTTGCCTCGCACTCCTTCCTGATTTACCCTTTGTGGCCGAGCAAAGACGATGATTGGCACACAATGATCGCCAAGCATATCGCGCTCACGCTGATGGTCGCGGCAGCAATTACTATCGCTACCTGGCAGTACCATCCAACGATCTGGACACCGATGGCAATCGGTGGGCTGTGTCTGGGCGTAGCAGGATTCGTGCTCTGGTCCATCGCGCGCTTTCAGTTGGGCAGTTCTTTTGCAGCCACAGCGCAGGCCAGACATCTGGTCACTCACGGGCTCTATTCGAAATTTCGCAACCCGATCTACCTCTTCGGATCATTCGTAATTGCAGGCGGAATTCTCTTCGTGCAACGGCCGGCGCTACTTCTGATTTTTCTCGTACTCATCCCGCTCCAGGTTTGGCGCGCCGGAAAGGAATCGAAGGTCCTCGAAGAGAAATTCGGGGACGAATACCGCAGGTACCGAGCACAGACGTGGTTCTGATCGAGGCTTAGAGTGGTTTCAGTAAATGTTGTACCCCGCTTCTGCGCACCCAGAGCCGTGCCATGTTGAGCGGAGCCGGAGTGCAGCGAAGCGGAACTCGGGCGGAGTCGAAACATCCCTACCCTGGAGCAACTGGCGCGGGTAGCCCAGCTCCCCCCGAATGACAAGTGTGAGCGATGGGCCGTGGACTGTACCAGTTTCTAAACCGCCGTAGCTTTACAGGGTGACTATGCGCAGAGCCTTCTTTCTCTTCATGTTGACCTGCTGTTCATTAGCGGCAGCTCAGACCTTCTCTCCTGAAGTCCGTAAGTACATCAAGACCGATGCACCCGTGATCGCGCTTGAGCACGTCCGAGTCATCGATGGCACCGGCGCCGCTGCGCGCGAAGACCAGACGATCGTCCTGAACAAAGGAAAGATTGAATCTGTCGCCGATGCCTCCAGCGCCAACGTGCCCAAAGACGCCCAGGTCCTCGACCTGCAGGGATACTCCGTAATTCCCGGCCTCGTCGGCATGCACGATCACATGTTCTATCCCATGGGCAATGGTGTTTTCGGGGAGATGGCCTACAGCTTTCCGCGCCTTTATCTCGCCGGGGGCGTTACGACGATCCGGACCACCGGGTCCCTCGAGCCCTACACAGACCTGGAACTAAAGAAGTCGATCGACGCAGGCGCGACACCGGGTCCGAAGATGCATGTCACCGGGCCATATCTGGAAGGCAAAGGTTCGTGGGCAATCCAGATGCACCAGATCAGCGATCCGAATGACGCCACGAAAACGGTCAACTTTTGGCTCGATGAGGGCGTGGACAATTTCAAAGCCTACATGTTCCTCACTCGCGCTGAGCTCAAGGCCGCCATCGAAGCCGCACACAAGCGCGGAGCGAAAGTCACCGGTCATCTGTGCGCAGTCAGCTTTCGCGAAGCAGCCGATCTTGGCATTGATGACCTCGAGCACGGATTGTTTGTCGATACCGAATTCGCCGCCGGCAAGAAACCCGATGAGTGTCCCAAAGATTCCGATGACCCAGTCGGCATGGCCAAGCTCGATGCCAATTCCGGCCCGCTGCATGACACGATCGAATATCTCGTTCAGCACCACGTCGCCGTAACATCCACGCTCCCGGTCTTCGAGATGATCTCGTTCAGCGGACGGCCCGCAGTGCAAAAGCGCGTAATGGACGCCTTGTCTCCCGACGCTCGCACCGCGTGGCTCGCATTTCGAATTCGCTACAACGACAGCAATTTCTTAAAGCGAAATTTCGGCAGTGAAGTTTCGCCGTATCCTGCCGCCTTCAAGAAGGAACTTGAATTCGAGTATGCCTTCGGGAAAGCAGGCGGACTCCTCCTCGCCGGACCCGACCCAACGGGCATCGGCGGCGTAATCGCGGGATTCGGCGACCAACGCGAAGTCGAACTCCTGGTCGAAGCAGGCTTCACTCCTCTCGAAGCGATCCATATCGCGACCTATAACGGCGCACAGTTCCTCGGAGACCTCGACCGCGTCGGTACCATCGCTCCCGGCAAGCAGGCCGATCTCGTGGTGATCAAAGGTGATCCTTCAAAGAAGATCGAAGACATCGAGAACGTCGAAACCGTCTTCAAAGACGGCGTCGGCTACGATACGGCGAAGCTGATCGAGTCCGTGCAAGGAATCGTAGGCAGCCGATAGGATCTTGTGCGCTAACGACCTTCCTTGATTTCAACCAGACTGACAAAGTCAAAGTTGCGTCTCCATGCGGGTTTCGCGGTGCCGTCCCTTATAATCATAGGATTCTTTATGGCTGCCGTTCTTGACAGGATTGTAGCGGCAACGCGGGCTCGGGTAGCCGAGTCGAAGCGGACAGCCGACCTGCGCGAACTCAAGCACCAGGCGGAAAAGCACGTCCCCCGCGGGTTTCGGCGAGCGCTGGCCAGTAAAGGGCGCGATGGGATTGCAGTGATCGCGGAGTTGAAGAAGGCTTCGCCCTCGAAGGGGCTGATCCGCTCAGATTTTCGTCCAGTCGAGTTGGCGCAGGATTTGGAGAGGGCAGGCGCTGCGGCACTGTCGGTACTGACCGATGAAGAGTTCTTTCAGGGATCTTTAGACAATTTGCGAAATGCCTCGGCCGCAGTGTCGATACCGTGCTTGCGCAAGGATTTCATGGTCGACGAGTTTCAAATGATCGAGGCTCGCGCGAATTCGGCGGACGCCGTGCTGCTAATTGTCGCCGCTCTCTCACCAGACGAATTGGTTCGGCTTGGCCAATCGGCGAGATCGCAAGGGCTGGACGTTTTGTGCGAAGTGCATGACCGTGAAGAACTGCAGCGGGCACTGGATGCCGGGTTCGATCTAATTGGGGTTAATACGCGCGATCTGAAAACCTTCAAGGTCGATTTGCAGACGGCATTCGACCTGGCCTCCGAATTTCCTCCGGATGTTGTGCGAGTAGCGGAAAGCGGAATTCACTCCGGCGAAGACGTAGCCCGATTACAGTCTGCCGGATATCAAGCTTTTTTGATCGGAGAGTCGCTGATGCGAGCGAAGTCTCCCGGTGCAGCGCTAAAAGAATTGACGCAAGTACCAAGCGGCCGCTGACAAAATCCGGCTACCCCTTCTGTTCGAAGGGTGGGAATAACAAATGCCAGAACTCTTTGAGATTCATTAATGACCTGGGTCAAGATCTGCGGGATGACGAATCTGGAAGACGCGCTCACAGCAGTAGAGGCCGGAGCCGACGCGGTGGGGTTTGTGTTTTATGAGAAGAGTCCGCGGTGTGTGACGGTGGAGACCGCGCGCGAGATTGTCGAGAAACTACCGGAAGAAGTGGAGAAGGTGGGTGTGTTTGTGAATGAGCAGGACGAATTGATCTGCTCGGTCGCTGATGGCGCACGGCTGACGACCGTACAGATGCACGGCGACAAAGAGGACCCGCACGTCGCCGATCTTGTCGCGAGATGTCGTCCACAGACCAAGATTCTGGCGGCGATCTCGATGAATCATAAAAGTCCTCAGGATTGGGCGATGATGTGGCACCCAGATTCTGTCGAAGCCTTCCTGCTTGATTCGGGCACTTCTTCCAAGCATGGAGGAACAGGTGTGAGCTTTGACTGGAATGCGGCAGTCCCAGTCCTCGAGGAAATCAAGAGAGTAGGGAAGGTGATCGCCGCTGGCGGATTGACCCCTTCGAATGTCGCTGACGCGCTCACTGTGTTGCATCCTTGGGGCGTGGATGTGGTCTCCGGCGTCGAGGCTTCGCCGGGCAAGAAGGATCCCGACAAGGTGCGCGCATTTGTGAAAGCAGTCCGCGATTGCGATCGGAAAGTGAGTTAGGGATGGCTACGGCCTCACGAACTACGAAAGTCAAAATCCCCACTTCTCGCGCAAGAAACGCGCGAGAAATGGGGCACCCGTCGTCTCGGAATGGCTCGTCTCATGTGACCGAGCCGGGGCGCTTCGGCGTCTACGGAGGACGATATGTCCCCGAAACTTTGATGGCCGCGCTCGACGAACTTGAGCGCGAGTATGAGAAGGCGAAGAGAGATCCACAGTTTCGCGCGCGACTCGATGGATTGCTGAAGACATTCGCAGGTCGTCCGACGCCGCTGTTCTACGCCCGACGGCTCACCCAGAAACTGGGCGGCGCAAAGATTTATCTCAAGCGTGAGGATCTGCTCCACACCGGCGCACACAAGATCAACAACTGCCTGGGCCAGGCGCTCCTAGTCGAACGCATGGGCAAGCATCGCGTGATCGCTGAAACCGGTGCAGGCCAGCATGGCGTCGCCACCGCAACAGTTTGCGCGCTGATGGGATTTGACTGCGTCGTCTACATGGGCACCGAAGACATGCGGCGGCAGGAGCTGAACGTCTTCCGCATGCGCCTGCTCGGCGCCGAAGTGCGCGGGGTAGATTCCGGATCGCGCACCTTGAAAGACGCGATCAACGAAGCGATGCGCGACTGGGTCACGAATGTGCGGACAACGCATTACCTGCTAGGGAGCGTGCTCGGGGCTCATCCGTATCCAACGATGGTGCGGGATTTCCATCGAGTGATTGGACGCGAGGCGCGCGCACAAATTTTGAAAGCCGAAGGAAAGCTGCCAACTGCTATCATCGCCTGCGTCGGCGGCGGATCGAACGCGATCGGCGCGTTTTACGAGTTCATCAAAGACAAGAAGGTCCGGCTGATCGGCGTCGAGGCCGGTGGCCGCAGCGAAGCACTCGGCGATCACGCAGCCCGTTTCCGAGGAGGCTCACCGGGCGTGCTGCAAGGAACCTATTCTTACGTCCTGCAAGACGCCGGCGGACAAATCGCTCTGACGCATTCGGTGTCGGCAGGGCTGGACTATCCCTCGATCGGCCCAGAGCATGCCGCGTTGCGCGATGCGGGCCGGGCAGAATATGTCCCAGCTTCCGATGCGGAAGCGTTGGCAGCGACAACTTTGCTGGCGCGTACGGAAGGAATTATCCCGGCTTTGGAAAGTGCGCATGCCGTCGCCGAAGTGATCAAGCGCGCGCCCAAGATGAAAAAAACTGATGTGGTGATCGTGAATATCTCTGGACGTGGCGATAAAGATATAGGGATCTTGCGCGAAAATCTAAAGTTAGATTGAGTGATTTTGCAATCGGGTGATTCTGTGATTTGAATCGCTCGATCGTTTGATCGCTCAATCACTCAATCACTAATGCCTTTAACTCTTCACAAGAAGCCGGCGCTGGTAGCCTACGTAACCTGTGGCGATCCCGATCTCGCGACCACGCGGGAAATCGTATTGGCCGCGATTGAAGGTGGCGCGGACGTGATCGAGCTGGGCGTGCCATTTAGCGATCCAGTCGCCGACGGACCGGTCATTCAGCGAGCCAGCGAGCGAGCGCTGAAGCATGGAACTTCTCTCGCGCAGGTGCTCACGCTGGCGGCGGAGATCCGCCAGCAAGCACAATCGACCGGTCTGATTATCTTTTCCTATCTCAATCCGATCTTGCGCATGGGGATGGGAAAGTTCTGCAAGGTGGCACGAGCCGCGGGAGTCGATGGAGCGCTGGTCACCGATCTGCCCGTGGAAGAAGCAGGAGCGTATCTGGAAGCCATGCGGGAGCACGACTTGAGTCCGGTCTTCTTAGCCGCACCGACAAGTCCAGATCAACGCTTGAAGCAAATCGCAGAAGCATCGCGCGGCTTTGTCTACGCTGTGTCTCGAACAGGAGTCACCGGACAGCGGCAGCAGTTGGCCGAAGACGCGCGAAAGCTGGTCAAGCGGTTGCGCAGGGTAACAAAGCTGCCAATTGCGCTCGGGTTCGGAATTTCCACCCCCGACCAGTTCGCAGAAGTCGGCGAGTTCGCTGACGCTGTCGTTGTCGGCAGCGCGATCGTCGAGACAATTGAGCGGAGTCACGGACGCGAAGCAGAGGCCGTGGCAGAGTTTGTAAGAAACCTCACAACTCTCAGTCTTGAGCCTTCGGCCAGTCCACACTAGTAGTGGACCTAGCGGCCGTATGAAGGCTAGGACAGCAGGATTGTCATTTCTTTTCTGTCATAGCTGAGAGCTGATGGCTGAGTGCTGACAGCTTCATTTATGGACATCGAAGATTGGCGCAAGAAAATTGACGAAGTAGATCGTCAGCTGGTGTCGCTGCTGAGCGAGCGCGCGAAAGCTGCGATCGCCATTGGAAAGCTGAAACGCGACACGTCTCTGCCAATCTACGAGCCTGACCGTGAACGAATCGTTTTTGAAAATGTGCAGGGCGCAAACTCCGGGCCGTTGCCGGGACGCGATTTGGTCCGGATTTACGAACGAATCATCGACGTAATGCGGAACATTCAGAAAGAAGAAATTGTGTCATCCCCGGAGCCGGGGGACGCAGAGACAGAATTGGATTCGGAAGTGAATGACTAAGTAGCTATCAGTTCTCAGCCGTCAGCTCTCAGTAAGCCGACGTAGCTGATAGCTGACGGCTGAAAGCTGAAGGCCTTTTCCATGATTGTCGCCATGCAGGAAGGCGCCGACGAGGCGCTGATACAACAGGTCATTGAGCACCTGGTAAAGCTCGGATTCGAGGTGCACCGCTCGACCGGTGCGCGCATGACCGTGCTCGGAGCCGTCGGGTCCGGCATTGATTTCGACATCCGCAATGTCGAATTGCTTCCGGGCGTGCAGGAAGTACACCGCATCAGCTCTCCGTATAAGCTCGCAGGTAGAAGTTTTCGTCCCGAAGGAACCATCGTTCAGCTGAAAAATGGGATCGGTGTCGGCGGAAATGAAGTCGTGGTGATGGCGGGGCCGTGCTCGGTGGAAACACGCGAGCAACTGTTTTCCACCGCAGAAGCGGTGGCCAAGGCCGGCGCGAAGGTCCTGCGGGGCGGGGCTTTCAAGCCCCGGAGTTCTCCTTACTCGTTTCAGGGACACGGCGAGGAAGCCCTCAAACTACTTCGCGAGGCCGGCGAGAAGTTTGACCTGCTCGTGATCAGCGAGGTCATGGAAATCTCGCAGATTCCGTTGATGCTTCCGTATGTCGACATTCTGCAGGTCGGCGCGCGTAACATGCAGAACTTCAATCTGCTTCGGGAACTGGGCAAAGTTCGGAAGCCGGTGCTGCTGAAGCGCGGCATCGCCGCCACCCTCGAAGAGTTGTTACTCTCGGCCGAATACATCATGGCCGGCGGCAACTACGACGTCATCCTATGCGAGCGCGGCATCCGCACATTCGAAACCTACACGCGGAATACGATGGACATCTCCGCCATCCCAATCATTCACAAGCTGTCCCACTTACCGATGACGGCAGATCCCTCCCACGGCACCGGACGCCGCGATAAAGTCCCGCCGATGGCTCGAGCCTCGGTCGCAGCCGGGGCCGATGCCCTCCTGATCGAGGTGCACTGCACGCCAGACAAGGCTTGGTCAGATGGAGCGCAATCACTGGCGCCCGAGCAATTCGCAAAACTAATGGATGAGTTGCGAATCATCGCACCAGCGGTAGGAAGAAAGATTTGAATCATTTAGTCATTTAATCATCGATTCATTAGTCGATGAATCATTCGCGCATTCGGTCACTGGGTCCCTATGGTTCTCATTGACTAAATGACTAAATGATTCAATGGCTAAATGTTTTTATGTCATTTCGCCAAATCACGATCATCGGCACCGGCCTCATCGGCGGCTCCCTGGCGCTCGCGCTGCGCAAGAAAAAGTTTGCCGGCCGCATCGTGGGATGCGATCGCGAAGGAACCCTTGAGCGCGCACGCATGCGCGGTGCGATCGACGACGGAACGGTCAATCCCGGTGACGCCGTACGTGGAAGCGATCTAGTCGTGTTGGCGACTCCGGTGCTGGCCATCGTGGATTTGATCGAGCGCGTCGGTCCGGTGCTTCCAGCGAAGGCTCTGCTAACGGACGTCGGAAGCACGAAGACGGCTGTCGTCGAACAGGCCGCAAAGGTCTTCGGGAAGAAGGTCGGAAAGCGCTTCCTGGCGGGACATCCGATGGCGGGCAAGGAGTTGAGCGGCGTCGACTACGCCGACCCCGACCTGTTTCAGAATGCGATGTGGTTTTTCTCTCCCCTGCCCGGTCAGAATCTGAATGAAGGACTATTCGCCGAGTTTGCCGGATGGATCGACCAGATTGGAGCGCGGATCGCGATGCTGCCGGCAGAAGACCACGATCGCCTGTGCGCATGGATTAGCCATGTCCCGCAGATGATTTCGACTGCACTGGCCGCCGCTCTGGTCGAAGAGTTTGGAGCCGAGGCTCCTTTGCTCCCCGCTGGTGGACGCGCACTACAAGAGATGACGCGAATCTCAGCGAGTCCCTATTCCATGTGGCGCGACGTCGCCATCAGCAACAAGAAGAATCTCGAAGATGCTCTGTGGAAAGTAGAGCAGCGGCTGACCCACATCCGCGAAAATCTTTCTACGCGGCAACTGGCGGACGAGTTTGAGCAGGCCCATCAGTTGCGAAAGGCTCCGCTGAAGAAGTAGGGCCCTGAACTGCGACAACACTTGGCTGATCGACCTCAGCGGATGTTCGCTTCGACTTCCCTAATTCATAACGGTCGCAAACTCGAATCGCCGCCTCCCACACCGTATCAAACTCAGTCGAGCGGGGAACCGCGATGCGCAACGCGAACTCGCTGATAATCCGTTCCAGGCGCTGATCGAATTCCGTGAGTGGAGACATGGCCTTATCGCATTCCGCCCGGGCTTGCAACCGGACTGCCGCATTACACGGGAGCAGGTTCGCTTCCGTGTGCTCTGCGTTTTTCACCTCCGTATAAAAAACAGAGCAAACAACTTTCTAACTGTCCATTCACTTGCTTCTTGCTGAGATTGGACGCGGGCGCCGCGAATTGGGATGCGCCGGACTATCTCCAGAATGTCAAATGATCGTCACGAATTCCTGACTCGTCACCAGTTTATGAAGGCGCAGAAACACAGATGGAATGGGTCTCGCCGGTGCTCCATGTTTTTCCTGCGCAAGCCCGACCGAGTCTTTTGCACCATCGTAGGGATAATCACATTTCTTTTCTGGGACGAAGGTCAGCGGGTACAGGATCGCGCATTTCTCTGTGCCTCTGTGTCTCCGTGGTGAAATCATTTAGAATTCTTCCCGCTATGAACAAAGTCGTAGCCAATGCGGATGAGGCCATCCGCGACGTATTTGATGGCGCGACCATCATGATCGGCGGCTTCGGATTGTGCGGGATGCCGGAGAACCTGATTCGCGCGCTGGTACGCAAGGGCACGAAGAATCTGCATACCATCAGCAACAACGTCGGCGTTGATGGCGTGGGCAATGGTTTGTTGCTCGCGTCGGGACAGATCGTGCATCACATCGGAACCTACGTCGGCGAAAACAAGTTGCTCGAAGAAATGGTGCTGAACGGCAAGATCAAGCTGGAGTTAGTTCCGCAGGGAACTTTTTCGGAGCGGATTCGCGCCGGAGGCGCCGGAATTCCAGCTTTCTACACGCCAACTGGTGTCGGAACGGTGGTCGCCGAAGAAAAAGAGACACGCGAATTCGATGGCCGTCTCTATGTGATGGAGCGGGGACTCAAGGCCGACTTCGCCCTCGTAAAGGCCTGGAAAGGCGACCGTGCCGGAAACTTGATTTATCGAAAGACGGCACGGAACTTCAATCCGATGATGGCGAGCGCGGCGAAGGTCACGATTGCAGAGGTCGAACATTTGGTGGAAGTCGGGGAACTGGATGGCGACGCAATCCATACGCCTTCGATCTACGTTCAGCGAATCTTTCAAGGCGAGTTATACGAGCGTCGGATTGAGCGGAAGACGGTGAGAAAAGCGGCCATGGGTCAGTAATCCCACGTTCATCAGGGTTGTCGTTTCTGGCCACTGATCACTGCCCACTGGCCATTTTTTGATTGGTGGAACGAATGTCGATAACAGCAAAATCTGCGAAAGACACGGATAAACGCGAACGCATCGTAAAACGCATTGCCCGCGAATTGCGCGATGGATTTTATGTGAACCTCGGCATCGGAATGCCTACCTTGATTGCGAATCATGTGCCTCCCGGAATTACCGTCACCCTGCAATCCGAGAACGGCATGTTGGGCATTGGTCCGTATCCAATCGAGGGGACCGAGGACCCCGATCTCATCAACGCTGGCAAAGAAACAGTCAGCGAGATGCCTGGAACGTCTTACTTTTCCAGCGCGGATTCATTCGCCATGATTCGCGGCGGGCACATCGATCTGAGCGTCCTCGGCGCCATGGAAGTCGATGAGACTGGCAGCATCGCGAACTGGATGATCCCCGGGAAGATGGTCAAAGGCATGGGCGGTGCGATGGACCTAGTAGCCGGAGCCAGACGTGTGGTTGTCGCGATGGAGCACACGACCAAAGATGGCGCCCCCAAGATTCTGAAGAAATGCACGCTGCCACTAACGGGAGTCCGGGTGGTCGACACGATCGCAACAGAGATGGCCTACATTCGCGTCACGAAAGATGGCTTGGTACTCGAAGAGATCGCTCCGGGCCTCAAGCCAGAAGATGTTCAGAAAGCGACCGAAGCACGCCTGATTGTGAGCCCGAACCTAAAGCTGATGGAGAGTTGAAAGGGCGCGGCATAGGTGCCCGTGAGAACGAACTCTTTGCATAACAGTGACAAAAAGAGCCGCGAAGCGGCGAAAGAATACAGCCCACGGCGCAAGCCGTGGGTGCTCAGTCAGTTACAACCAAGCCCCGAAGGGGCGAAAGCAAGGTCGGGCCCCAGCCTGAAACATCGCGTTGAACGTGCGCATCCTATGCCGCCGCAATCCTTCGAATCAAATCTTCCTGCTGTTGCTTACTTTCCGCGCCAATCGTGAACGCATCAAGTATGCCGAGCGATAGTGCGTACTTGATCGCCTCATCCTGACGATTGCTCAGATCGCCCTGCCCCAGAATTTTCATTCCAACAACCGCCTTCCCCGCCGACTTCATTTCCTTCAAAACCCCGACAACCGTCGCCGGATCGGCGTCCATGTGAGATCCAATGGGATTGATGCGAGCCAGGTCGATTTCCACCCACGGAGATTTTGCCGCCGCACGCAGCGCTTCAATCGAATGACACGAACAACCATGCGTCCGAATAATGCCCTTCTGCTTGGCCTCGGAGAGCACGGCCATAGCGCCGCGGAAGCGATCGGTCCAATCTCCTTCGGTCACGCAGTGCATCAGGCATATGTCCAGGTAGTCGGTGCCGAGTTCCCGCCGGAAGCGGTCAAGATCGGCGCGCATGCCAGCGGCATCCCGAGCCCAGCTCTTCGTGAGCACGGTGACCTGATCACGCTTCACGTGCTTGAGTGCCTCTGCGACATGAGGATGGCTTCCATAAGAATCAGCAGCATCGAAGAACCGTAGCCCCTGGTCATATCCATTCAGCAGCAGATCAGAAAGCCCCTTTACTCCAAGCGAACTCTGATGCGAATGATGATCAAAGCCGACGGTGCCCGTGCCCATCGCGAGGCGGCTCGTCTTGATGCCGGTACTGCCGAGCGTAATTGTGTCCGTCGCGGCGAATTTCTTTGGAAGCGTCTGGTCTGCGATCGCTTTGAAGATGGATTGCGAAGAGAGCCATGCGGCTCCCGCAACGGTGGCTGATCGAACGAGGAATTCTCGACGACGCATGAGGCCTCCTGGAAAGGTGGCGTTTTATGAGATTACACCAACTCGTGGTTTGTCACTGAGAAAGCGTTACCGTCCCGGACCTTGAAGAGCTGTCATCCTGAGCGGAGCAACTGCTTCGCGCAGCGAAGCGGTTGCGGAGTCGAAGGATCCCTACCCATTCAACCTCACCGACGACGGGAGATTGTTCTCAGTTCCCGCGGTGACGAATTCAGTGCGACAGTCCATTCGAACGACATATGTCCCGAGCTTGCGTGGACATCGGATGACCCTTTTAGACACGCGAGTCCCCAACTACTTCTTCGGTCGCGACTCGGGCGGTACCAGCCCATTCGCTCGATAGTAGGCAACCAGCAGCCCATAGTGCTCCGCCGAGTGTTCGATAACGCCGATCCAGGGCTCGACCGATTTTGACAAAGCCGCATCAGGCACGGATTTCAATGTCGCCTGTGCATCGGCGATCGACTTCTCCATAAGAGCGACTACAGCGGCCTTGCTTGCGTAGCCCTTGGGGTCAAGTTCGTCCCAGTTAACATTCTCTCCGCCGCCCGCCTTTGCCGCGTAGACATTCCCCGAGGCGATATGCACCATCACTGCTCCGAAAGTGCGCATTTCCGGTCTCAACTTGAAATCGTATTTGTCTTCGGGGAAATCCTTCGCCATTGTCAAAATGCGTTGATTGAGCGAGGCAAAATGGCCACGAACGGATTGCGCTGTGGTACGCGGTGCGTTTTGGCAGAACGCGGGCAGCGACGCAACAATCAGAAGGACAGAGAGAGGGATCACACGCTTCCTGGTAGACACGGAATCCTCCTCCGCAATGGACGCATTATTCCGGGAAAGGTTAGGAGGGCTTCTCGCAAAACGATCGAAACAAACTGGGCCAACGCTGTACCCTTCCGTTAGCTTCTTAAATTCGAAATGGAGCGGCGAGTAGCCGAAACGGGAGCGTGATGGCGAGGTAGATCACTTCGAGCACTCCGTGAACTGCTACCCCGACAATGCGGAATGGAAGTAGAAGCAACCAGACGAGCGGATAAACGATCAGCGCTGCCAAAGCCAGAGGCCAGCACAGAATAAACAGGATGCACCACAGTAGGAAGGTAAACATAACTGAGACCTCCGTCTAGGAGATGATACGTGCCGCGGATGAAAAATGTTCCGAGCCCGAACCCTCCACCCGCCTAAGAATTGCCTCGATGAATTCGGTCTTGGCCTGTGTGTAGCCGTCGCGGTCGCTTCCGTAACGGCTGGCCAGGGATCTCTTCGATAGCCCATAGGCCCGCGCATCCTCATCGTGGATACGCAGATAGTCGCGAAAGGCGAGGTGCTGCAGATACGCTCGACTGTTGGGCCGACAAACATATAAGTGATGAAGCAAGGCGTCCGACGGCGCCCGAAAGACCTCGCGTCCCAGGATACCGAGATCGCCTTGGTGTGCGTAGCCGATCGTAGTCAAGCGCTCAATCGCGCGTGGAAGATCACCTTCGGAGTGAAGCAGCACGTCGATATCGATGATCGGCTTGGCAGCTAGACCGGTAACCGCGGTGCTCCCAACATGCTCAATCGCTGCCGCCAGTGAGCCGAGAGCTGCGCCGATTCGCGACCGCAGCATCTCGAAGTATTCAGGCCAGCGCGGATCGTAGTCTTCGATAATGACAGGTGCGCTCATTCGAACTGCTTGCGGAAGGCTGCGAGCTGCTGCTGGACCTCTGCGAGTTCGGCGCGTAAGGTTGCTACTTCCTCTTCCAACTTGGCGACACGCTCAGTCGTCGATCCGTCCCCAGCCATCGCTGGCGTGGGCGCCCGTACCACATCGGTCACGGCCGGAGCTTCTCCCGAGAATAGATGCATATATCGCGATTCCTTCGTCCCAGGCTGCCGCGGAAGCACAGCTGCCAATGGAGGCTCGCGATGGGCCAGACGATCAAGCGTCGAAACGACATCTTCCAGCGCTTCGAAGTGATACATGCGGTCGGTGCGGCCCCGTAGCTCACCCGGCGTCTGCGCCCCTCGCAGCAGAAGCACGCACACGATTGCGATCTCCCGCCGATCGAAGTTGAAGGCCTCTTGCGATCGATGCTCGTATTTCGTAACACGGCTATCGGCACCGCTGGCCGGGCCTGCCAAACGCTTTTCTTGGAGTGTGCTCAGCGCCTCGCGGACAGCAGCCTCATCAAGCGTCATCACCGGATCACGGTTATTCTTCTGGTTGCAGGCGTTGACCAACGCGTTGAGCGAAAGCGGATAGTAGTCCGGCGTAGTGATGTCTTTTTCGATCAGCGAGCCCAGCACGCGGGTTTCGATTTCGGTCAGGATCACGGGATGCAATTCTAATTCACCGCAGAGAACTCGAAGAAATGCCGCACAAGAATTAAAATCCCCACCCTGAAATCGCAAACCGCGCAACTTCAAGATGGGGCACCATCAGATCTCTCAGATCTCAGACCTTGCTTAGAAGAGAGCCGTGGATCGGCGGTTCCACGACTTGCCTTTTTCCTTAGCAATGTTCTCCATGTCGGCAACGTAGGCTCCGGCCTGCGTCAGCACATGATGCAGATCGTTGCCGATGCTGATGACGGTAAATCCCTTCTCCAGGAATTCGCCGACGCGCGACGTCCCAAACAGAAACAGCCCGAGAATGACATTGTTCTTACGCGCGTGCTCGATCAACTTCTTCGTCGCGGCGTCCAGTTCCGGCGAGGTATACATATGCGGGAACTCATACTTATTGTATAGCCCCATCGACATGCACAGATCGTTCTGGCCCAGGAACAAGATGTCGACGCCGGGAACGGCAGCGATCTCGGCGATGTTATCAATGCACGATGCAGTCTCGACCTGCAGCGCGACGATCCCCTCATTATTCCAGCCGCCGGCATAGCCGAGCAGCCCGCCGCGGTTCATACTGCGTTGCGGGAAGTAGACCGACCGCGTACCCACTGTCGGATACTTCGTGCAACTCACAGCCTGCCGTGCTTCATCCGCGGTATTAATGTACGGGACGAGTACTCCGTCCGCGCCCATATCGAGCGCCTGCTGAATGCCGGGCCGGTCGTCATATCCGCCAACACGGACAAGAGACTTCGCGCCGCCATTCGCAATCCCGCTCAGCATCGCCGAGAGTTTCTCGTATCCCATCGGGCCATGCTGCGTGTCAACGAGCAGCCAATCGTATCCGCTGTGCGCGAGTTGCTCGGCGACGGTAGGGCTGTGCGCATTTAGAAACAGACCCATCTTGGGCTGTCCGGCGCGGAGTTGCTTTTTGAATTCTGATCCGCTGATCGCGGCGTCTGGCATTGTTCTTCCTCCTTAGAAGCGAATTGCGTAGTGTACCGCACGAGGCCCGCATCAACTGCGAATGCGGGACGAATTTTTGTTGTGACCCGTGGACAGATCGAATGCCCAATCCTAAGACCAAACCTGGCGAAACATTTTGCTGAAGAACTCCGTTCTGTATCAGACTATGTTTCGTCAGAGACGCGGTTTTGTATGAAGGCGGTTTCGTATGAAGGCGGTTTCGTATGAGAGGTGCTTTTGTATGGGAGGCGCTTTTGTATGGGAGTCGCTTTTGTACGGGTTGGTTTTGTACGGGGTTGGTTTTGTACGGGGTTGGTTTTGTGCGGGAGGCGCTTTTGTATGAGACTCGGTTTGTATCAGGGTATCGCTTCAGCGATACCGTAGATCCGCGAAACGGATGCCCCTTTAGGGGCTGGACATCGCATCGTCATTTTTCGAGCAAACCGTAAAGGCGAAATTCCAAGCGAGAAAGCGGCATCTCACACCTTGCGTTATAGTGTGATCAGCAGGACGGACTCGATATGCGGCTGCTTCTGAATTGGGTGCTGAGCGCACTGGCGGTATGGATCGTAGCTCAGCTTGGCATCGGAATCTCCGTGCGTGGCGCAACCGGCGCACTCGTAGCGGCGCTCGTCATCGGGTTCATCAACGCGACGATCGGGTTGCTGCTCAAGATCATCACGTTCCCCCTGACCTTGCTGACGCTCGGTCTCTTCTGGCTCGTCATCAACGCGCTCATGCTGGAACTGGCCTCGGCTCTTCTATCGCCAGGATTTCAGGTCCGCGGATTCTGGGCCGCGTTCATCGGTGCAATCCTGCTGAGCCTGGTGAATCTGCTCCTTAAAGCAATCGTGATGCCGAAAAACGAACAGCGCTAGATTTTCTCGAATCACCCGAATAAGAGGTTCTACGGCTCGGGCGGTCTCGTCTTTCTCGGCTTCAATGCCTCCCAGTCCTCATCTTTCAACATGCGCCCCAGCCCGCTGAACTCCCCCGCTCCTTGCAGAAATTCTCCCCCATCCATGCGGATGACTTCGCCATTGATGTACCCGGAACCATCGCTCACCAGAAACGCCGCAAGATTGGCCAGTTCCTCCACAGTTCCAAATCGATGGAGTGGATGCCGCTCCAGCGCAAACTTCTCCAACTCCGGACGCGGCAGCACCCGCGAGAATGCCCCCTGCGTCGGGATCGGCCCTGGAGCAATCGCATTCATACGAATGCCCCGGTCGCCCCACTCCACAGCGAGGCTGCGAGTCAAGGCCTCGACCCCGGCCTTCGAGATCGCAGAAGGCACGACATAAGCCGAGCCCACGGGGGCATACGTGGCAGAAATACTGAGCACCGTGCCGGATCGTTTCTCTTTAAGCCATCGCCGTCCGCAGGCTATGGTGCAATGGAGCGTTCCCATGAGAACAATATTGATGACCGACTCGAATGCGCGTGGCGAGAGATCTTCAGTGCGCGCGATAAAATTTCCGGCTGCGTTGTTAACGAGAATATCGAGCGGTCCGTCCCTCCAGATGGAGTCCACCATCTGTTCGACCGCATCGAGGCTGCGCACGTCGCAAGGAATCGCGTGGATCGATCCCATGCCAGACAACTCTGTGGCCGTAGCCTTGAGCACCTCTTCGCGGCGTCCACAGATGTAAACCGTAGCCCCGAGTTCAAGAAAGCGCCCGGCCATACCTTTGCCAAGGCCAGTGCCGCCGCCAGTAATCAGAATACGCTTGGGTTTCAGGAGATCGGATTGAAACATGGAGGATTGAGTAATTGCGAAATTTGGTAATCGAGTAACTCAAAACCCTAGCTTCCCGGCGAGTGATTTTCAATTACAAAATTACTCAATTACAAATTCCCCAATCTGTGCGGCTCAATCACAAGCTACTCGAAATCCATAGTCCGCATATTGAAACTCAGGCGGAATGCTCGACCTCGCCGAGCAACGGGCCACTTTGATGTGATGTCGCCACGAACCCCCGCGCGAAGCCTTACGAGCAGGCCTCATCGGACTCTGCTCGGGCCCTTGCGGGTTCCGCTCAGGCGAGATTGCGTAGTAATTCGGGTCGTACCAGTCGCTGCACCACTCGTGCACGTTGTCCCCAATGTCATACAAACCGTAGGCGTTTGGCGCATATTGCGCGACGGGCTCCGGTCCGTTTTGCCAGCGCGATGAGTAGTTAGCCAATGATTGGGGCGGATCATCTCCCCAAGGGAATTGTTTCTGTTCGAGTCCACCACGCGCCGCATGTTCCCATTCCGCTTCGGTCGGCAATCGAAATCGCCGTCCAGTCTGCGAACTCAGCCACTCGCAATAGCGAACAGCCTCATGCCAGGACACTCCCGCGACAGGCTGCCGCGGATGATTGAAGTTCGCATCATTCCAGAATGGCGGAGCTACACTAGCCGTGGCTCTCAGGAACCGGCCATACTCCTCGTTCGTGACCTGTGTCGCAGCCAGCAGGAAGGAATCAATCCAGACGCGATGGATTGGCCGTTCGCAGTCCTGCCCTTGCTCCGAGCCCATCAGAAACCAGCCTTCGGGGATTTGTATCAATTGAGGCTCGATGATGACAGCGTGGCTGGCATCGATTTGGGACGAAGCAGACGTCATGAAGGCTACCACGTGACCGCTCAGGACTAGAGTCTACCAGCGAGCACCTCGGATTGTTGGCCGAGAAAGAAATGCTCTGGATGATGAATCTGCTCATGGAATCGTGCCAGCCGATAGAATCGATGCGTGAGCGATCTCCCATTCAGTTCCATCGACCACGTGCAATTAGCCATGCCCGTTGGCAAAGAAGACCAGGCTCGCGCCTTTTACGGCAGATTGCTGGGCATGGTCGAAATTGAGAAACCCGCCGAACTCAAGAAGCGCGGCGGATGCTGGTTTCAGAGTGGCGATGTCCAAATCCATCTCGGCGTCGAAGCAGAATTCCGTCCGGCCCGGAAGGCCCATCCCGCACTCGGATGTGTCGACTACAACGAACTCATCGCGCGACTGAAACGTTTCGGCATAGAAGTGATCGAAGACTCATCGATTCCCGGCGTCCATCGCTGTCACATTTCCGACCCCTTCGGCAACCGGATCGAGCTCATTCACGCGTGACACGAATCGTCTTCCGATAAAATCAAATCCGCATGCTCGTGCTCGCCTCTGCTTCTCCTCGCCGCCAGGACCTTCTTAGAAGCGCCGGAATTTCATTCGAGGTTCAACCTGCCGATCTCGACGAAACTCCTCTCGCCGGTGAATCCGCCCGTGATTGTGCGGAGAGGCTGGCGCGGGAAAAAGCGCTCGCCGTCTGGCACATGCGTCCCGGCAATCTCGTTCTGGGTGCCGACACTGTTGTAGTGGTCGATCACGCGATCCTGGGCAAACCAGTCGACGCGGATGACGCTGCTCGTATGTTACGCATGCTCTCCGGACGCGTACACCAGGTAATCACTGGCGTGTGCCTCGTGAGTCCGTCAGTATTCCCTGACTCCGCATCTTCAGCGAACGCTTCCTCTGAAACCACGCTAGTCACCTTCACAGCTTTGAGCGACGCAGAGATTCGAGATTACGTCGCTACCGGCGAACCCATGGATAAGGCCGGAGCGTACGCTATCCAAGGCATAGCGTCGCGCTGGATTCCTCGCATCGAGGGCGACTACAGCAATGTGGTTGGATTACCCGTTGCCCGGGTCTACCAAATGTTGCAGGAGTTTACTGCGGCTGGCGCTCGATGAATACGTGAGACTAGGACTTCTTCTCTTCTTCTTTTTTCTCTTCAGGCTCTTTTACCGCAGACCGAAAGTTGCGGATACTCTCTCCCAGGCCCTTTCCGAGCGCGGCAAACTTGCCCGGGCCGAACAACAACAGAGCAATGGCCACGATAAAGATGATCTCAGTAAGGCCGATTTTTCCTTCCATTAGAACCCTCCAGATCGTGCCGATGCCTGAAAGACCGCCGAACCGTGCCCCAACAAAAATTCTAGGCTACATCGCAGGTGGAGTCAAAACAGCCGGTCAGACACCGCTCAGCTCAGAAAGTCGATCCCCGCTGTTCTCGGCGAACTCGGCGGAGGTTCCTCCGCGTCCTCGGCGGTAAAGGTCTTTGTTGTTGTGCAGAAGACCGCCGAGACAGAGGACATATCAGCTGAGCGCTGCACGGATCGCGCGGATTCGCGTCGCCTATCAAGAAAAGAGTTATGAGGGAAATGTCATTCTGAGCGGAGCACGACGGCGAGCGAAGCGACCCGTCGTGCGCAGTCGAAGAATCCCTACCCCCAAGATGAAACTCAAAGCGACCGTGCGGCTGGCAGCGGAACCCGCAATTAAGCGAAGCCTACCGCTAACCGAAGCCGCAGCCCCCGGGCCGGGCTTTGAAGTCCTCTGTGCGCCTCCCTGTGTCCTCTGTGGTTGTCTTGTCTTTAGCTACCACCTCAGAACGACACCCTTGCGCTCATCTGCAACTGCCGCGGTGGAGTCATCGCCATCGTGATCGTTCCGAACTGCGGCTCGTTAACATAGCGGTTCGGTGTTCCCAGGTTGACCATATTAAGCACGTTAAAAGCCTCGCCACGGAACTCAAATGACGCACGTTCCGTGAGCCGGAAGCTACGCACCAGCGCGATATCCAGCGTGCGCAGCGGCGGCCCGTACACCGAGTTGCGGCCCACGTCGCCGAATGTATACGCCGGCGGCGCCGAGAACGCAGCCGGATTGAACCATTCATTTGCAGTTCGCGTCCCCGGACCAAAGATCGGTTGTCCCGTGGCATTCGCGCGAATTGGATTCTCCCCCAGAACGGTCCCTGAGTTCGCCGTATCGCCAAACACCGAAATCGTGAACGGCATCCCCGACTCAATCTGATACACCGTGCTGAACTGCCAATTCTGAGTAATCAACCGCGTCCAGTCCTGGCGGTTCCATGCAGGAATCGCGTACACGCCGCTCAGCGCAAACCGGTGCCGCACATCGCACCCAGGACCCTTCTCCGCGGCCAGATCGTTGTTGTTCTGCGGAATCGCCGACTCATCCATTGGCGAACGGAAGTCCGGCGCGTTCGTCAGGTTCTTTGAGTACGTATAGTTCGCGAGAAAACTCAGCCCGTGCGAATACTTGCGCCGCACGTTCACATATCCCGCGTCGTACCAGCTCTGTGCCGTATCTTCGAGAAGATTGATAGTGCTCACCGGAAACGTCTGACTCTGGATCACCGCATCAGTGCTGCTCGGTGTCAGCACCGTGTTGGGAACAAAGCTCAGCGTTTTGAACGGACGCCGTGGCCCAAGCGGTCCCGGTCCCGGAGGCGCGTTGTTGATCAGGTGTGACCGCTGCAAATGGAATCCGCGCGCGCCGAGGTATCCAACGTCGATCGTGGTATTTGCGCCGAAACTCTTTTCAATCTGCCCATTCCATTGCTGGATGTACTCGGCCTGAGCGTGCGGATCAAACGCCGTAAAGCTCACCGTCGTCGGTGTCAGCGCCCCCTGCCCGAGCACCGGCGTTCCAAAATTCAACTGCTTTGCGAACAGCGTTGCCGGAGGCGTGTAGTTGTCCGCCTGCTGCGTCTCCGGAAAGACATACGGCACATTGTGGCGCTGGTTGCACCAGGTGTTCTGATCCACGGGCGTATAGAAGATGCCATACGCTCCCCGCAGCACGATCCCACGGCTGGGAATGTTCTTCGCGATTCCGATCCGCGGCGCCACATCATGCTTGTTCGAATACATCAGCCCGGTCGGATATCCGTTCTCTCCGCCGATAAACACCGACGGCACACCGTTGTTAAAGATCAGATTGCTGTTGGTCTCCCTGAGATCGTAGAGCGGGCTGGTGTATTCGTAGCGCAGACCAATATTCACGGTCGTCGTCGAAGTCGCCTGCCAGCTGTCTTCTGCGTACCCGTCGTATCCCCAGTTGCGCAGATCCATCTGCGGAACGCCCGCCTGTCTCTGTTTCACCGTTGGCAGCGACAGCAAGAGAGTCGCAAACCCGTTTCCGCTTCCATCATTAAATCCAAATTCACTGGTGTAGCCGTTGGTGAACTGATAGTACCCGCGATTCTGGAAGAATCCCCACATCGGCCAGATGTACCGCCGCCCGTCACCACCAAACCGGATCGCATGATGCCCGCGCTGCCACGCAAACGTATCGCGCAACTCGATTGTCGTATCCCATGCATGCATCGGCGTAGCCGCAAACGTGTCGCCAATCCCGGTATAGCCTTGTGCCGCGAACCACGGAGCTCCCCACGCACCCGGCCCTCCAAAACCAACGCCCTGAATTCCCAGCTGCCCGACGATGTTATTCACATTGTCATTCTGCGACGTGTGATTCATCGACAGCCGCGACATCGCCAGCGATGCCGTATTCAGCTTGTTGCTCGAGAACACGTGATTCCACGAGACCGCCGCTTGCTGCGAGAAATTGTCGAACTTCGACCCAAACCCCGGAAGATTCTCGGTGGTGGAAGTCGTACCGTTCGACGGCGAAAAACCATTCTCCGACCCCAGTGAGTACCGGGCCATCGCCGTGTCTCCATTCGAGAAGTCATGGTCCACGCGCACCGTACCCTGATCCTGAAAGTGCGTCTCATTTCTTATGTCGAGGTAGTTGTTCGAGTCCTTCCCCGACATCGCCATGCTCATATTCGGCATCGGTACGTACTGCATCAGAAATGCTTCCAGCTGCGGATTGATGCGACTCATCGGAATCTGATTGTTTGAGAACTGGCTGCGCGTGTACGGAAAGTTCGACGCATTCGTCGGCAACGCCGGATTGTAATTCGGATTCGGCACCGCCGTAGTCGGATCGTAAATCTTCGTCGAACTCATTCTGAAGTCGCCCGCAAGCTCCGCCGCAGTAGGCACGGTCAGCACCTGCGCGTCAGCTTGCGCAAGCCGCAGTCCCTCATAGTTCACGAAGAAAAATGTCTTCTTCTTTTCCCCGAGCATCGGCCCGCCAAACGACGCCCCGAAATTGTTCTGCACCAGATGATTGTTTCCCATAGCCTCGAACGGACTCGCGTCCATCGCACCGTTGCGCAGGAACTCATACGCCGTCCCGTGAAAGCGGCTCGTGCCCGAGCGCGTGACTATGTTGATCTGTCC
>Ga0209060_10001129_pt1 | contig 32042 bp, 29 predicted proteins | sample Coa_R1_8_FD_187155 | JGI IMG/M metagenome (GOLD analysis project Ga0209060, IMG submission 187155) | Surface soil microbial communities from Centralia Pennsylvania, which are recovering from an underground coalmine fire - Coalmine... | ecosystem: Environmental > Terrestrial > Soil >...
TCAAGACTGGAAGAGATCATCGTCAAAGCGCTCGAAAAGGACCGCGAGGCGCGCTATCAGGCGGCGTCAGAAATGCGTTCTGATCTGGAGACTCTTAGGGCTGCGACACAACCGAAACTTGCTTTCCGGTGGTGGGCCTTAGCAGCGGGGGTCGTTGCTGTCGCAATCGTTGCGAGTGCGTCTTTGTGGTTTGCAGAACATCAGCCTGTTTCCGAGAATCCTCCTCCGCTGGAATTGAAACAGCGGCAACTTACTAGTAACTCAAGCGAGAACCCAGTCGGGGGCTCAATTTCCCCCGATGGGAAGTACTTGGCATACGCCGACAGGATGGGGATCCACATCAAGCTCATCGACACCGGCGAAACGCGGACCATCCCTCAGCCCGATGAACTCAAAGGCAAACGGGTCGACTGGGATGTCAACGCGTGGTTCCCTGACGGCACCAGGTTTCTCGTTGATTCTCATCCTCCTGGAATTGACGCTACAGAATGGACCTCGCAAGGCAGCAGCGTTTGGATTGTATCCATGTTGGGAGGGCCTCCGCGAAAACTTCGCGATGAAGCATACGCAGATTCTATTTCTCGGGACGGTTCCACCATTTCCTTCGACACCAATAGAGGTAAGTTCGGTGACCGTGAGATCTGGTTAATGGACTCCAATGGTGAGCACGCGCGCAAACTTTTTGAAACGGACGAAAATAGTTCAATCTCGGAACTAAATTGGTCTCCGGATGGACAACGGATCCTGTACCAGAGAATCGATGAGGCAGGCCCTAGCCTTGTAACCCGCGATTTGAAGGGCGGACCGCCGGTCGAAGTGCTTGCAGCCGCTGATGCTAGGAGAATGAATGATTTTCTGTGGTTGCCCGACGGCCGGGTGATTTACGCATTGTGGGAGACCGTCCGCGAGGAAGGAACGTGCAACTATTGGACGCTACGCATTGATCCACGAAGTGGTGAAGCGGTTGGTAAGCCCGACCGCATTACGAATTGGGCGGGTTTTTGCGTAGGCGGTACAAGTGTCACGGCTGACGGCAAACGGCTCGTATTTGGGGAATGGAGAGGTCATACCAGCGTATATGTGGCTGACCTTCACGCTGGAGGCACGCGCATCACTCCCCCAACCCGATTGACCTTCGATGAGACTTACAACGAGCCCGCGGGATGGACCGCCGATGGCAGGACGGTTTTATTCTTTTCCACCCGCAATGGAGCGAACGCGCTCTTCAAACAGCCTTTGGGTCAAACGACAGCTGAACCGATGATCACGGTGAAAGAGGAGGAATCCTTAGAAGAGAATGCCTGCCTGACCCCGGAGGGATCCTCGGTTTTGTACGTGGTACGTCCAAAGGCAGGAAATCCCTTGGCACCAACCACAATCATGCGGGCTCCAATCAGCGGCGGATCCCCGCAACTCGTGCTAACAGCCAACTCGTACGGTAAAGGACCACGCTGCGGCAAGTTTCCGGCCGCTTTGTGCGTCATCGCTGAACGAAGCGCTGACCGCAAGGAACTCGTTTTCTCGACCTTGGACCCAGTGAAAGGCCGAGGGAGCCAACTCGCCACACTTCGAACCGAGGAGACGGCGGACTATCAATGGGACCTTTCTCCCGATGGTGCTCGCGTCGCCACACTCAAGAACCGCGATGGACGAATCCAAATTCTTTCTCTGAGCGGCCAGCCGCCGAAGGAAGTGACGGTGAAGGGATGGAATCTGTTGAACAATGTTAATTGGTGGGCAGATGGGAAGGGTCTGTATGTCGCCAGTCTCAATAAGCGAGGGTCGGTTCTGCTGAGCGTCGACCTACAAGGCAATGGTCGCGTGCTGTGGGACCAAACTGGCGGCGCCGGCACCTATGGCTTGCCTTCGCCCGATGGCCTTCACCTTGCAATGATGGGCCATACCGTGAATAGCAACATCTGGATGCTTGAGAACTTTTGACGAAAACAAGCAACGGTTTCTTCCGGATCAGTTAGCGATATTCTGGGGTCATATCTTAGGACTCGAAGTCTTTTCGGAAGGCAGCTTGAACCTGCTTCCGCAGGCTATCGCATCGCCTTGTTGCTTCCGTCTTGGAGCGTCAAGGGCCTTATTCACGAGCTTGGACAAACAGCGCATGGCCTAGCCCTATCGAACTAAGACCAATGCGCCATTGACGATCACTCAAGCCGAGCTAACATCGACCGCATTGAGGGGGTAGGACGAAGAACCCCGGCTGAGACGGAGCCGGGGATTTTTTTGGCCTTCTCCCCCATTCTGCAATTGCACTCCCCCGTGCAGGGCTTTTCGCCTGTTGGGGTCAGGCGCTTTTTGTTTGCTGTGCGCAGTCGTGGAGTTCAAAATCCTCTCGCATTCGCAGTAACGCCTCATCCACGTGTTCGCCAAACAGCGGAGTTCCTACGAATTTGCGGTCACACACACTGCAATGGGCTTCTAGGTTGTAACCCATCTCGACCTTTGTGAATTGGAGATAGCGATGGGGGTTCGACATAGCTGCTTGCTGCGGTGTTAAACGTTTTGGCCCATAAACGCGGACTTTTATACCACAAAAGGAGCGACCATCCGAAAAGAAAAATGGGTGGGTGCGGTCGAAGGTCTGTAGCTGTTATGATCCTAAGTCTTGAGGGGGATCAAGCAACGTGATGACTGTCAAGAATCTCATGTACGAACTGAAGATGGAACGTGACCGAGTAGAGAAGCAATTGAAAGGGTTGAACGCTGCACTTTCCGCTTTCGCCGAGACCTACGCCGGAGCCAAGACAACCGTCAAAACGAGTCGCAAGCGCCCGAAATTGTCTGCGCAAGGCAGAGCGAGAATCGCCGCTGCCCAACGTGCGCGATGGGCAAAGATCAAAGCGAAAAAGAAAGCCGCATAACCTAAGCCGCGCAAGCCACTCAACAATAAACAACGGTGCATGTTGCCTGATGAGGTTGCCTTTGGTGCGTTGAAGCAATAGGAAGCGAAGGCACTCAATGGGGACAAGTGAAATGGCAAATGAAAAAGCGTCCACGACAGTGCGAGCATTCCTCATTGAAACAAAGCAACAACCGCGTTAGCTGTGGATTCATACGCTTTGGGCCTGAGCAATACTGAACAGACCTTAGTCCACCCAGTGCACTACCGTAGGACTGTCTCACGGGAGGCATTATGTCCTACGCACCGCTCTGCGCTATTTGCAAACAACCTGTGAACCTCGAAGAAAGCCAAACCAATGAACACGGTGATGCGGTCCACGAGAATTGCTACATCTGGGTTGTCGAATTGAAAAAACCGCGAAGACGTATAACCAACATGAGTGCCTTTTCGTGTCGGAGAGATTCGCAAGCTGTGTGCGCCCCTGGTGAATCCCTAGCTTGTTAAGCTGTTTGTAAGCTCCTGAATCTCGCTCTGTAGAGCTTCTATTTCACTCTGAATCAGCTCTTTTCGCTCGCACCGCGCAGTGGATTGGCTCCATCAGCTTACGAAGCGCCTCAACCTGTTCCTCTTGTGTTTTTCGCAATTCTGAGAGTGTTGGCATTGGCAGAAGGCGGAATCAAGACTTTTCCCGCCTGGAAGGATTTTTTCGCGTGGGAAAGAGCTGGATTTCCAGGCACTTCATACACGGGCACCTGAACGCGGCGTCATTTGGAAAGACGATGTGTCCGCAATGTTCACAAATCATGCGCCCATTCGAAAGGATTTTCAATGGGACAAACTTTTCGCCCGATATGCAGTAGGGACAGCGAGATATTTTTTCGGAGCGCAACGAAAAACCTTTGGAGACACTCGACGGCACACAGATCTCGCCGGGGTCGAATGTAGAACCTAAAATGGGCTTTATGGACCGCAGAAGTTGGCAAAAAAATTAATCCTTTTAAGTGCATGTAAAACCAAACTGATTTTAACTGATTTGCTGTGCGACGATCGCCTGCTTGGCAGCGCCCAGGTGATTGAAGCCCTTCCCAACTTGGCATCTGGAATCGACTTAGCCACAAAAGCGGAGATGGGAGACCTTGCAATTCCTCAGGTGGAACGAACGCGTTCATCGCGTCGATGATCGTCTTGCCTTTCCAACTCGGCAACGCTTTCGCAACCTCGGCCACTACTGGGAACACCATAGTGCAAACTTCTTCATCTTGACGCCTCTTTGGCTGCGCTATACGCTATGGCCACTGGAACCAGCTGCGGTCCTGACCGAACGTTTATCCATGACCATATCCACACTGAATTCCCTGCGATCTTTTCTCGCCATCGCTCTGCTCGCTTTGACCAACGCCGTCACAGCCGACGCCGCGGACAAATTGGTTCACGCGTTCCGCGGATCCGATGGGGCTCTTCCACTCGCGTTGGTTGCGGATTCCAAAGGTAACCTCTTCGGTGTGGCCAGCACTGCGGGCACGGGCAGCAATTCCACGTGCACTTCTCTTGGAAGTGCTTGCGGCACGGTGTTTGAACTCTCTCCCAATGCTGACGGTGAATGGAAGACAACTGTGCTTTATAACTTCACCGGCGGATCTGATGGCAACAGCCCCTCCGACCTTGTCATTGATTCCGCTGGCAATCTTTTCGGAGTGGCGAGCCAAGGAGGGAATGGAGCCGGCTGTGCATACCGCAATGGCTGCGGGACTGTATTCGAGCTTTCTCCCGGGGCGCCCCACTACAGCTTCACCGTACTTCATGCGTTCACTGGCGGGCGCGATGGAGCTTTGCCGTCCTACATTGTGCGGGACTCAGCCGGCGATCTATATGTGACCAATGCCTCTGGTGGCAACAAACAAACGCTGTGCGGCAACGGTTGCGGTACAATTTTCCGGTTGGTTCCTTACGGAACCGGTTACAAAGGCAGCACTTTGCGTGTTTTCAACTGGGGGTTCAACAATCCTGAGGCAGCCGCGCCGAATGGACGTCTCACCCTCGACCCGGCCGGCAATCTTTATGGAGTGGCCGGGGGCGGCGTTTTCAACGACAACTGGAACACCTCCTTCGGCACGGTGTATGAACTCATTCCCACCGCATCCGGCCAATGGAAGGAAGTCGTAATCTACGATTTCTGCCCCAACTCCGTCAACTGCCTCGATGGCACTTCGCCCGCAGCCGGCCTGACCTTTGATTCCCAGGGAAACCTCTTCGGGAGCACGACCGCCGGCGGCCAGTTCGGAAACGGCGTCATCTTTGAATTAAGTCCTTCTTCCGGGGCGTGGTCCTACAACGTGATCTACAACTTCACCGGCGGCGCCGATGGTGGCCTGCCGGTGTCTCCTCTGACCCTAGGCAACGACGGGGAGTTTTTTGGCACCAATGCCAGCGGGGGAAATTCCAACTGTCTCTGTGGTGTCGCATTCAAACTGCAGAGTGTTTCGGGCGCCTGGAATCTCGGGGTGCTCCACAGCTTCAGCGGTGGCTCCGATGGCGCGAACCCCAACACGGCCAATGGTCTCGTGCTCGACTCGCTCGGTATTCTTTATGGGACGACCGTGTTCGGAGGAATTGAAACGCCTCCCTGCAACGGCCTTTGCGGGGAAGTCTACGAACTCACGGAAAGCGCTTCAGCGACGGGAGCCACCCCTTAACGGGCGGCTTCCGAATCGCCGTTTACAAATCATGCCCGCTTACGGCCTCACTCGAAACACAACATTGCTGATCAGCGTGCCGCCCGCTGTTGTCACCTGAAGCGATCCCGTGGTCGCACCCGCCGGTTACGTTTAACAGGACCGCAGCGTGCTTAGAGTCGTGTCGTCATCGCTGATTCGGGCGACGGTGCAACGAGAAAACGACTCGCGACGCCATACTCATCGCTTAGCCTCGATCATAGGCTTCGGCTGGAATCTTTTCACTGCAAGGGTTGTCAGCACAACGAAAAGAACCAGCACAAGAAGTTGCACAATCGCAAACGGTGGCTCTTTTTGCGTTGGAGCAATCTCCTTCAGCTGCCGCACCTTCTCGAATGACTGAACCACAAGAACGAAAACGTTGAAGTACAGCAGTGCGCAGGCAGTAATCACGTAGGTTTTTCGCCACGCAAGGTGCAGTGGGTAGCGTGCCACGATCGTGATCGCCAGCACCACCAGGGATATGATCCCCAGCTTGATCGCCGGGGTCGCTTCCATAAATGGAAAGAGGAACCCTGTTACGCTGGTCAGCGCGGTCGTGGCTAAAAACACCGCTGTCCATCCATCAAGCCTCTTGTTGGTGAAAAAACCGCACAGTACGACGGTTCCTGTGGCAATTCCCGCAAGGCTAATTAGCACGTGGATCAGAGTGAAAGTTTGTAGACTCATACCCAGAACCATTTGACGACTCCTCTCGTTCCAAAGCATTTCTAATGGTCACTGATGCTACGCCTGTGTCTCTCGAATTGCGACTCGGTCTCGAACTGCCGATACGCGTAGAATAGGGCGGCACGTTCAGGCCAACGATTTCCCTTGCTCAATATTTTCTGTTTCGGAGGAACGATGACGCGACACGGTGTCATGCTCGCAATCTCCATTTTGGTCAGCACCTTCTGTAACGCAGAACACCCCTCGTTGCCTCCAAGCTTTCAATCGAAGACTATCCATAGTCCTGCTGGGTCGGATATTTACGTACGCTGGGGAGGGACTGGAAAGGTCGTAATACTCATTCACGGGTACGCAGAAAACAGTGACTCATGGGCACCACTCGCCGCCGATCTGATGAAAGATCACACAGTTGTTGTACCTGATCTGCGCGGGATCGGGAAATCTTCACGGCCGGATGGTGGATACGACAAAAAGACTCAAGCGCAGGATATGCGGGCGGTGGTGACTTGCCTTGGCTTCGACAAAACGGTTGTCATCGCTCACGACATCGGGAACATGGTCGCTTATGCCTATGCCGCAATGTACCCGGATAAAGTTGATCGTTTGGTGGTCATGGATGCTCCCATTCCCGGTATCGAGCCGTGGAACACAATTCTCCTGAATCCGGGAGTGTGGCATTTCAACTTCCATGGCCCCGACGCCGAGCGACTCGTAGCGGGGCGCGAGCGCATCTATTTCGACCGAATTTGGAACGATTTCACGGGCGATCCATCGAAACCCGACGAAGACACAAGAAATTTCTTCGCAGCTACCTATGCCCAACCCGGAGGCATGCGTGCTGGCTTCGCTCAGTTCGCGGCATTCTCAACCGATGCGGCGGACAACAAGGTCTTCGAGCAGGTAAAACTAACCATGCCTGTGTTGGCTGTCGGCGGAGAGAAGTCGTTCGGTACGTTGCAGGCGGAAATCATGCGGCACGTCGCATTCAACGTTCAAGGCGCAGTCGTCCCACACTCTGGGCATTGGCTGATGGAAGAAAGTCCTGAGTACACGGATAACTTGATTCGGAAGTTTCTCGAATCGCCAGCATCATCAGTCGCGACTCGCGCTGCGGGGGAAAGTGACTCAGGCGAGAAACGGGTTACGTCGAACGAGTTCGAATTCCCCCACCAAGGCAATCCGGGCACAGGAAGTTCTGGCGTGAGTGGCATACAAACCCTTGTGCTTAAAGGTAATCCAAATGAAGCTGGCCTCTACACGATCATGTTGCGCGTGCCCGCGCACACTCAGATTGCTGCGCATTCCCATCGCGATGATCGTGTGGCAACTGTTGTTACCGGCACTTGGCACATTGGATACGGCGACAGGTTCAACGAATCGAAACTAAAGGCTCTCCCTCCGGGGAGCTTCTATACGGAACCGCCCGGGCGAAACCATTTTGCAGAAACGGGTGATGAACCTGTAGAAGTCCAGATCACTGGTTACGGGCCTTCTTCAACGGACTATGTGGATAAGGCGGAAGACCCACGCCTCCGAAAATAGCGAAGTACTCGCGTACGGGTCTAGATACCAGAGGCAGGCGCTCTGCACGGAAGATCCGAATGTCCGGCGTAGTTCGGCAAGGGCGATTGTGAGCATCAAGGTCTATCGCAACAACTAAGCAATATGTGGCGATCCGCTTACAGGACCTGGCCATTCAGGCCCGATGTTTGCCGAAGAAGACAACATCGGCCGGGCAGTTACGCTCAACATCGCTAGGCGAACGGGCAACTGGTGGATTACATCCGAGTTGCTCAACCATGATGAAGAGCCTCGTTGACGCAGAGTTGTGCGCAGGAGTTGCAATTGGGCTCCTGCGCACCAGTCCGAGGCGGAGTTAACGAGTTGCGACTAGTTCCGGAACTCCGGCCAACTCTTCGTACTCTTCGTCTTTCAGGCGGAGAGAGGCCGCGGCCACGTTCTGCTCCAGGTGTTCAATCGAGGATGTTCCCGGTATCGGCAACATCACTGGCGACCTCCGCAGGAGCCACGCAAGGGCAACCTGTGTCGGACTGGCATGATGCGCCTGTGCGACCTGGTTGAGCACTTCACCGGCGATGCGACCCGCACCGAGTGGAAACCATGGGATGAAGACGATTCCATTTCGCTCGCAATAGTCCACGACATAGTCCCATTCGCGATCGGCGAAACTGTATCGGTTCTGGACCGACACGATCGGGACAATGCCGCGAGCTCGCTCGATGTGTTCCTGAGTTACGTTGGAAAGCGCGACCATGCGAATCTTTCCCTTGCGCTTCAGTTCGGCTAAGGCTTCAATCGAAACGTCAAAAGAAACCACATTGTCAGGAGTGTGCAGCTGATAGACGTCAATGCGTTCGAGGCGCAGCCTCTTCAGACTTCCTTCGACGGCCTCGCGAAGATGATCAGGAGTGGCGTTGTGCGTCCACTGATCTGGCCCGGGGCGCTCCCATCCGCCCTTGGTTGCGATTACAAAGTCAGAAGGATACGGATGCAGTGCTTCGGCGATCAGTTCTTCACTGACATGCGGCCCGTAGGAGTCCGCAGTGTCGATGAAATTGACGCCGAGTTCCACGGCACGCCGCAAAACCGCCAACGCCGCCTTGCGGTCTTTTGGCGGACCCCAAATTCCCGGCCCGGTCAGACGCATTGCGCCATAACCGATGCGGTTCACCGTAAGTTCTCCACCGAGTGCGAGAGTGCCACCATTGCGAGCTGCGAGATTTAATCCTTCACTAGTTTTCATTCTCATTCTCCTTTATTAACGATTCGATGATTCCCCACTACGTTCTGATTATTTCTTCGTGTTCGCTTGCCTCATTCAGCTGGATTCCAGCCAGATGTACGGACGGTAATGTTCCGCGCGTCTGTCAGCGTGCTGGGCCCGAGGTCTTTTTCGAAGACAATGCCCTTCTTCGTGACCAGGAAGGTCTTGACACCAGACGACCGGTAGTCCGCCGGATAGGCGACCAGGACGAGTCCCTTCTGGTTGGCACCTGCGGCCGAAACGTCTTTTAATCGTCGGAAATAATAACCGTGGAAAAGTGAGCCAACGTCAGCATTGGTTGTGCCCGCCGTAGCCAGGCTTTGAGCAAACCGTGTGATGGGGTCCTGGCTAGCAGCTTTCACCTCACCAACTGATTTCGGATTGACGACGCTCTCTGTTATCGCGAATTCCTCGCATACCGCAATCGCGGACATTTCGTTTTCTCCGATTCTCCGAAAGAGCATTTCTTGCTTACCGTCCTCGACGTTGAAATACCACGCACCATTGTTGGAGATCAGCGGGATCGGAAAGGGCCAGTTCTCCGCACCGATGTACAACACCGTGCTACCATCGGGCTCTCGAACCAGACGGTGCATCTCCTGGTATTTCTTGGTGAACTGTTCGCGTTCAAGTTTGTCCTCCGCGTCGTCACCGGAGGAAGTGATTTCCTGTCCAGCGCCGAGTATTGCTTCCAGGGTTTGCTCGTTTCCACTCTGCGCGGCCTCGAAGAGAGCGCTACTAGCTTCACCGGGAGATGCAAAACTCTTCGGGTGTGTCTGAGCCGGACTTGATACAACCAAGCCCACCAGCAGGAGAGCCGCGGATGCGAACGCACCGGCCAACTTCTTTACAACGATTTCACGCTCAACATTTCGTGTATGCATAATTACTGTCTCCATATCATTTTGTGATTTTGCTCAATTTGAACGAAATTACCGGCGGCCGCCTCCTCCGTGAAAGCCACCGCCTCCGTGGAACCCGCCACCGCCATGGAATCCACCGCCGAAGCTCGACTGCCCGCGAGAGGAGAACCCTCTGGCGACTCCTCCATGATTGAAACCGCTGAATGCGCCGGAGTGGTTGCCAAACTGATTGTGTGACGGCGCGAATGCATGCCGGCCGCCGGCGAATCCTCTTGCTCCTCCGTTGTGAAATCCGCCAGCATGATTGAAGTTGTTGCGGTTGACGAAGATTCGGCTGTGCGAGACGTATCTGGTGTGATTGAAAATCACATCGTGGTGGTGCCAATCGTATCCCCAATGTCCCCAGCCCCACCCGAATCCATGGAAGAAGCCGATGCCGAAACCAAAGCCAAACGCGATTCCCGGACCGGCGAGGTAAAGTCCTGGATACGGATACCAGCCCGGCCAGATTCCGATCGGCTCTCCATAAATGAGCCACGGATCGTACTCAGGCACATAAACAACCTCCGGGTCCGCGGGCTCGATCACAATTGTTTTCCCCTGCTTGCTTACTTTTTCTTGGGACGTGCTCTTTAAGTTGCCCGCTTTGTCTGCCCGGTCACGCATTTCCTGAACAGCCTTCATCACGTCTTCGTGTTGGTTGACGTAAGCGTCGCCGAGTGAGGACGTCCACGAGAGATTCTTGTCCATGTTGGCGAGCACCGAAGGGAACTCGATGAGCGCCTTCACACTTGGATCCCAGGGTTGCTTGTCGACTTCCTGGCCGAGTTGCTCACCCTTGAGATCGGTATGTTGCTGCAGCCATCGGTCCGCTTCAACCACTTCGTCGGGATAGGTAGCGGCGGCAAGGATCTGGGCGACCAATGCATCGGGATACAAGGCGATTGGCGCTACGAGTTGTTGCAACTGGTCGGGCGTCTGTTGTGCGGCCTGAACCGCCGGTCGCTGAGTAGATTGGTCTGCCTGCGCTGCGAACCCTGCCGGCGCAGTGACCCAAACAAGACAGCCTGAGAGGAAAAGCGATAAAAGCTGTTTTATGAATTTCATAATCAATTCTCCTGTGGCGCGTCCGCGCGATGATCCACGCTTACGCGCGCATGTTGGCTTTCGGGTCTTTCGGGTAAACTCGATCGGTCCCATCCCCCACCGAGCGCTTCGATGAGTAGAACTGCACTCGCCATACGTCGTCCGAGGATGTTGACGGCCGTTACCTCGTCCGACAGCGCAGCGTTTTGCGCAGTAATCACTTCCAGGTAGCTGGTGACGCCACCTTCGTATCGGGTGTTGGATAGATCGAGAGAGCGCTGTGCGGACTGCACGGCGGTCGCCTGCACTCCCGCTTCCTGCTCCAGCACTCGCAAGGCCGCCAGATTATCTTCCACCTGTTGAAATGCACTCAGCACTGTTTGCCGGTACGACGCCACCGACGAGTCGTAGCTCGCCTTGGCTTCATCGTTCAGGGCGTGCCGCCGTCCTCCATCGAAGATGGTGGCGGCCGCAGCTGCGCCCGCCGACCACAGAGCGCTTGGCCCCTGCAGCAGAGTGGTGATGCTTCCGCTTTCGAATCCGCCGGATCCAAAAATATTGACGAGTGGGTAATACGCTGTCTTGGCAAGGCCAACCTGAGCATTCGCGGACGCTACGCGGCGTTCCGCACCTGCAATGTCGGGACGCCGTTCCAGCAACTCTGATGGAACACCAATTGGGATCGGTGGCGGCGGAGTGGTTAGTGGCAACGGCGGCAAGCTGAAATTGGCCGGAGGTTTGCCGACCAATACCGCGGCGGCGTGCTCGTACTGTGCTCGAGCAACTCCCACGTCCACGAGTTGCGCGCGGGTGGTTTCAAGGATGGTTCGTGCCTGCTCAACCTCTACTTCGGACGCCAGGCCACCGTTGTATCGGTCCTCGTTAAGCTGCAGAGCTTGCTCGAACTGAGTGACGGTGTTCTGAAGCAACTTCTCTTCGGCATCAAGGGTTCGCGCGGCAAAGTAATCGATTGCGAGATCGGCGTGCATGGTCAGGTTCACCACCGCCAGATCGGCTGCGCTTGCCTGTGCCTGCTCTCGATAGGACTCTACATTCTTGCTAACCCGACCCCATGCGTTGACCTGATACGAGACATTGACTGGCAGCACGAAATCGTTGAAGGTTGTCCCACCAACCGCACTTGCCGGACGGTTGTCTGAATATCGTTCTCGAGCGGCCGAAGGAGCAGTGCTGACCGTCGGATAATAGTCGGCGCGAGCGTACCTGAGTGCCGCACGCGCCTCATGGTACTGCGCAACCGCTGTCTTTAGGTTTTGGTTAGAGACATCGATCTGTTTCTCCAGCGCGTTGAGTTGAGGGTCCTGGAAAATCTCCCACCAATTTCCGCCCAGATTCTGATCGCTGGGTTGCGCCGTCTTCCAGTTGCCGATCTCTTTGTATGCAGGCGGAGCCGGCACCGCGGGGGCTTTGTACTTGGGGCCCACGGCACAAGCAGAGAAGGAAAGAATCGTCGTCGCCAACAGAACCAAATGCGCGATGTGTAGACGCTGGCGCGGCTTTATTTGAGTGTGAGTCATTGTCCATCTCCCGGCAGGGAAGCTTGCACAACATTTACCTGCTGTCCCGAGACCAGAGAATCGGGTGGATTCATCACGACCTGGTCGTCAGCCTTCAGTCCGGCGACGACTTCGATCTGACTGCCGAAGTCGTGGCCTGGTGTAATATCGGCCAGTTCGACCTTGCCATTCCTTACGACACCCGCCTGCAAGTGCTCCGACCGGAAAATGAGCGTACTGACGGGAATCAGGAAGGTCGAGTTCGCGGAAGGGATGTGCAAGTGCACTTCTGCGTAGGACCCGGTGAGAAGGGTGTTGCCGGGATTCGGAAGGTCGATTTCGGTTAAGAGTGTGCGCGTTGTACCGTTGATCGCTTCGGCGGTTCGAACGACTTTCCCAGGAAACTTCTGACCCGGAAATTCGGCGAGAACGATGTCCGCCTCGGTCGCTCCCGGCTTAATGCCTCGCGAATACTCCTCCGGAACATTCACATACACACGCACGGTGCCGGTCTGGGCGATGTGAAACAGATCCGTCTTTGCCGTGGAACTGCTTCCGGAATTGATCAGATCACCGATGTCAGTGTTGCGTGCGGTGATCACTCCATCGAATGGTGCGTATACTTTTTCGAAAGAAACGAGTGCTTCGTAGTGACGCACGTTGGCCATATCTGCGTCGACCATGGCTTTGTTCGCGCTGTACGTGCCTTCGGCGTTGTCCCGGTCTTGCTGCGCGACAGCATGCTTTTGAAACATCGCTTCGTAGCGCGTCTTCGTAATCTCAGCCAGGTTCAGATTGGCTTGAGCGGTGGCAAGCGTGCTTCGCGCTTGTGAAAGTTGTTCGTCGATCTCGGGCGATTGGATTGTGGCCAGGAGTTGGCCCGCCTTTACGTGAGCGCCAATATCGAAATACCACTTCTTCAAGTAGCCATCGGTGCGTGCGTAAACCGGGGACGAAATGAACGGCTGCATATTTCCCGGCAGGATAATCTCCTGCGCCGGTGCAGCCGGTTTTGGTCGCGCCACCGAAACCGAAGGGGCCATTTGTGCGGTTACCGTCCTCAAGCTGGCCTCCGCGTTAAGACGCGATCTGATTCCAAAGAACAAAACGGCTAAGACGATCACGCCGACGATCGCTGACATAACCCAACTGTGTCGGGATGGCCGGGCCTTCTTCGGATTCGGGTTCGGGTTCAATGGAACGATCTCGACGCTGTTCTCTGTTTCTTTGATTTCGAAGTTAGTCATGATTGATTCACCTATTCCTGCTCGGGCAATGCAGCCGTCTGCCGCTGTCCGTGCAGCAAGCTGAAAAACGTTGGAACGAAGAAGAGTGTAGAAACCGTTGCGAAGAGAAGGCCGCCAATCACGGCTCGTCCGAGCGGTGCGTTTTGTTCACCGCCGTCGCCGAGACCCAGCGCCATGGGCACCATGCCAATGATCATTGCTAGAGCCGTCATTAGCACTGGCCGAAATCTCGTGAACCCCGCCTCCATTGCTGCTGCGATCACATCTTTGCCTTCACTCATTTGTTCTCTGGCAAAGCTCACCACCAGAATGCTGTTCGCAGTGGCCACGCCCATGCACATGATCGTTCCCATTAACGCTGGCACGCTGAGTGTTGTGTGCGTGATGAACAGGAACCAGGCGATTCCAGCCAACGCCGCCGGTAGTGCGGAGATCATGATGAAAGGATCGAGCCAGGATTGGAAATTCACCACAATCAGCAGGTAGTCGAGCAGAATCGCAAATAGCAGGCCGATCAGAAGGCCGGCATAAGACGAGCGCATCGTTTGCACCTGACCTCTTATCACCACGCGAGACCCGCGCGGCAGTTGCTTGCTGGCTGAAGCGATGATCTTGTTGATGTCGCGCGAGGCTCCTCCCAGGTCGCGTCCATCGACTGCACCGAAAATGTCGATGACCGGCGCGACATTGTAGTGAGAGACCACAGCCATTCCGCTTCCGCGCTGCATCGAGACCAGGCTCGCAATGAGCGAAGGAGGTGAATTGGGGTTCGTTCCGGTGATGGGGGTGTTCTCGAGATCCTGGATGCTCGCGGTCCGATACTGTGGGGTTTGTGTGGCGATGGAATAGCTCACACCATTGTGCGGGTCAAGCCAGAAAGTAGGCGCCGTCTGAAAGCTGCCGCTGAGTGAGACGAGCACATTCTGTGCAATGTCGTGGGCCGAAAAGCCAAGCTCCTGTGCCTTCGTGCGCTCGATCCTTAAATGCAGGTACGGGTCATCGAACGGTTGCTGAATCCGAAGGTCCACCGTGCCTGGCACATTCCGGACCTGCTGCAGCACCTGATCAGCCCACGCCCGATTGCCTTCCAGATCGTTGCCGACCACCTGTATATCAATGGGTGCAGGCAGTCCGAAATTCAAGATCTGGCTCACCATGTCTGACGGCAAAAAGGCAAAGATCACGCCGGGGAACTGTTTGGCCAGGCTTAGCCGCAGCTGCCTGACATAGCCTTCTGTAGGGTGACGCTTGGCCGAGAGCGTTACGAGAATGTCGGCGTCCGACGTGCCGATCGGGGCCGAGTTGCTGTAGGAAAGATTGATGCCGCTGTAAGGCAATCCAATGTTGTCGATGATGCTCGCCACTTCACTGGGCGGGATCTGTTTCCGGATCGAACTCTCAACCTGGTCGGCGAGGAACGCTGTGTCTTCGATACGCATCCCGGTCGGAGCGCGCATATGAAGTTTGAAGCTGCCCGCGTCGACTGTGGGGAAGAAATCTTGCCCGAGCCAGGGAACAATCAGCGCGAGAGAACCCAGGCACGCCACGAAAAAAGCCACCAGGAAGGCGCGCCGGTGGTCGAGACATCGTTCCAGCAGATTGCGATAGCCGTCCCGCATTCGTTCGAAAGCAGCTTCGAACTTCTGCTGAAAACGAACAAAAATGTTACGGCTCGTCGCTAGGCTGTGCGATTTCTCATGTCGCAGCAGATACTTCGCCATCGTCGGAACAATGGTCCGCGATAGCAGATATGACGCCAGCATGGCGAATACAACCGCTTCCGCCAGAGGCAGAAAGAGATAACGTGCGACACCCGAGAGCAGAAACATCGGGGCGAACACGATGCAGATCGATAACGTTGAAACGAATGCCGGAGTCGCGATCTGCATTGCACTATCCAGCACTACTTCATCCATGTCCTTGTCAGGTTCCGCTTCCCGATTGCGGTTGATGTTTTCGACCTCAACGGTCGCGTCGTCCACGAGGATGCCGACGGCCAGCGCCAGTCCACCCAGGGTCATGATGTTGATCGTCTGGCCAATCAGACTGAGCGTAATGATCGAACACAGAATTGCCAGTGGGATCGAGGTCGCGATGATGATCGTGCTCCGCCAGTTCCCGAGGAACATCAGGATCATGAACGCGGTCAGGCAGGCGGCGATCAGTGCTTCGCGAACCACGCCGCTGATCGCGCCTTTCACGAAGATGGATTGGTCCGCCAGCGGTGCCATCTTTAACTGCTGCGGCACCGTGGCTGCGATCCGCGGCAGGATCGACTTGATCCCGGAAATTACATCAAGCGTTGAGGCGTCGCCTGCCTTCTGAATCGTAAGGAGCACGGATCGCTGGCCATTCACGCGTACGATATTGGTTTGCGGCGGAAAACCGTCACGTACCCAGGCAACATCCTTCATGTAAATGGTCGTGTCACCGATCGTTTTGATCGGGATGCGATTCAGGTCAGCGATCGTCTGTGGCGCGGCATTGGGGATGTCGACGTTATATTCCTTGCCGCCAATCTTGGAAGTACCCGTAGGGAGGATAAGATTCTGAACCGCGATCGCGTTCACCACATCCAGCGCAGAAAGGCCTTTGGACTCGAGTGCTGCCGGGTTGAGATCGACTTGAACCTGTCGTTGCTTGCCGCCATAGGGATAAGGAACGGCCGTACCCGGAATGGTGATCAACTGCGTACGGATAAAGTTCAGCCCGTAATCGTTGAGCTTTTGCTCCGACAAGCCGTTTCCGGAAAGCGCCAACTGCAGTACGGGTACACTCGACGCGCTGTACGCGATGATTAAAGGTGGTGTCGTGCCGGCCGGTAATTGCCGAAGTTGCGTTTGGGAGCTAGCAGTGATCTGCGCAACGGCTCGATCGAGACTCGCGTTCGGTTGGAGAAAGACTTTCACAACCGCGATGCCATAAAGCGATTGCGACTCGACGTGCTCGATGTTGTCTACAATCGTCGTCATGTTCCGCTCGGTCACGCTGACGATGCGGTCCGCCATGTCCTTCGGCACAAGCCCGTTGTAGTTCCAGATAATGCTGACCACCGGGATGTTAATGTTGGGAAAAATGTCGGTTGGTGTACGGAAAATGGCGACCCCGCCCATTACCAAAATCAAAATAGACATCACGACAAAGGTGTACGGTCGCCTCAACGCCAATTTAACGATCCACATATTTATTCCCCTGTCCCGTTACCTTGTTTAACTTTTGTGTTCCGCATCCCGCTCCGCTCGCGCGAAATCCACTCCCGAACGAAGGCGGAGCAGTTCCTCAGTCTGGCGCCCCGTGCCTCGATCTCTCCCAGGAAGCGCACCGCATCTCGGTCCACCAACTTCACTTCTTTTAGGTCAAGCACGAGACGGTGATCTGGCCAGTCCGACTTCACGAGTTCCTGCAGTTCGGCAACCTGCTCTGCCTGAATCCGACCGGTAAGCGTGAAAACGACTCGATCACGTTCGTCGGAGATGTCGATTCGAAGCGTCATTCGCTCTGCCTCTCGGTTTCAGAAGAAGCAAACCCTAGGCCAATCGATAAGTGATTAACAGACAAGGCGCTTAGCCGTTGGTTGCTGTAACGGAATTTCGGAAATTTCCGAGATTTCGTGAGGAACCCGGACTGATGTGCGCGTGTCGTCTTGTTGGGAGAAAGGAAAACCTAGCTAGGGGTCTTAAGCTCGACGGAAACGCTGTTTATTGATCTTCAGAGCCTTGATTTTGGAATCGAGGGTTGACTGCGGGATGCCGAGTTTGGCTGCAGCTCCTCGCGGACCCGAAACCCGCCCGTTACTTTCCGCCAGCGCGGACTCGATCATTTCTCGTTCCTGGGAGGCAAGCTTCTCGGCAAACGGCAGAATCGCCGAATCGGGGGTCCCCGGGGGTCCTGCAAACCAAGTTTCGTCGATGCCAAGATTTTCCGAATCGGAAATAATCACCGACCGCTCGATCACGTTTTGCAATTCCCGAATATTGCCGGGCCACTTGTAGGATTGCAGAAGTTCCATGCTTTTCTTAGAGATGCCCGTGATCTTCTTTCCGGCCTGGCTGGCATAGCGGTCGACGAAGTACTCCACTAGCAACGGAATATCTTCTCGGCGCTCCCGCAAAGCGGGTACTTCGATCGGAAAAACATTAATTCGGTAGAACAAATCATCGCGAAAACTGCCATCAGTGATGGCCGCCTTTAGATCACGATTCGTCGCTGCGACTACTCGTACATCGGTCTTGATCGACTCATTTCCGCCAACGCGCTGAAACTCTCGCTCCTGCAGGACGCGCAAAAGTGCGATCTGCATCTCTGCTGGAAGTTCACCAATTTCATCCAGAAAGATTGTTCCTCCATCGGCCGATTCGAACCTGCCTAACCGCCGCTGAGTTGCGCCAGTGAATGCCCCTTTTTCGTGGCCAAACAACTCGGAGGCAATAAGGTCGCGTGGGATTGCAGCGCAGTTCACACTCACGAAAGCGCGCGAGGCACGCTGCGAACGTTTGTGAATGGCCCTGGCGATCAGTTCTTTGCCGGTACCTGTTTCGCCGGTAACGAGAACTGTCGAGTCCGTCGGTGCTACCTTCGCCACTCGAGAAAGAACCACCTGCAGCGCAGGAGAAGAGCCGACGATCTCTTCGAACATTCGGTTGACATCGATCTCTTCGCGCAGTGCCAGGTTCTCTTTGTACAACTGGTCTTTCAAAACCTGAATTTCCTCGAAAGCATTCTGCAGAGCCTTCACATTTTCTTGGAGAGCTTCCTGTGCGCGCTTGCGTTCTGCGACTTCTTGCTGCAGAGTCTCGTTGGCACGAGTCAGCGCGGCGGTTCGCCTCGTCACTATCCACTCCAGATGATTCTTGGCTCGCGTCGCTTGCAGCATGAAGAACGAAAACAACGCGAAGACCAAGTCGTAGGCAATCCGCGAAATCCAATCGACCTCAGGCTGGAAGAAAAACGTCCGAATAAGCACAGCCAGTACGAGCGCGAGGATGCCAGGCCCAATTCCCGCATACCAAAAAGTGATGGCGATGGCACAAAACGAGAACGACATGATTGCCAGGGGAAGGTGGTAGTGAAGAAATGTCGTCGCGGCAACGAATGCGAGGCCCACGGAAGCGACAGCCAGCAAATAGCCAAGGGCCAGACGCAGCTTGGGTCGTCGGAGCCAATTGGATATGAACGGCATTTATCCATCCAAAGAATGACGTTTTCGTTCGGCAAGCGTTTCGGCGCGCTTCCCAACCTTCTTCAGCACTGCTTCAAGTTGTTGTAGCTCTTCAAAAGAGACTTCCTGAAAGGCGCGTTTGATGAGTTCGGCATGTCGGCGAAAAAGAGGGGCGAACATTTTCCGCCCTTTTTCCGTTAGCGATACGGTTCTGATCCGCCGATCGGAGCTGCACTCTACCCGGCTGACGAACCCCTTCTTATAAAGTCGATCGACCGCTACGCTGACCGAACCTGGATTGAGATCCACCTTCGGGCCAATCGCGTTCACCGGCATCGGTCCCTTGTGCAGCAATACTTCGAGGACCCGAAAGTCAGACTCGCCTAATCCCTCCGCCAGGAATGTCGGAAGCAGATAACGGGACATCGATTGCCCGGCTTTCAGCATAATCAGCCAGCTATGAAGCGCTTCCGGAGGCCTTTTGCGTTCGTCCATAAAAATGTGAATCCTGCGATTATACTCGACATCATATATATCGATGTCGATATGAACTATATCGATGAAATAAATAAGGAGACACTACCAATGGCCGACACAGCAGCTCCGGTACAAACCTCAACCACCACGTGGAACATCGACCCGACTCACTCCGTGGCGGAGTTCAAAGTCAAGCACATGATGATCGCGAATGTGAAGGGGCAGTTCTCTAAGGTTTCGGGAACTTTGATATTGGATGAATCAGATCTCGCGAACTCCCGCGTCGAAGCATCGGTCGAGGCGGCCTCGATTCATTCGCGCGACGAACAGCGGGATGCGCACCTGAAGAGCCCCGATTTCTTTGATGTGGAGAAGTTTCCGACCCTGCAGTTCAAATCCAAGAACATCAGCATCATCAGGGATGGCGAATTGACGGTCGAAGGCGATCTGACCATTCGTGGCGTAACCCACAAAGTCCGCTTCGACGTCGAAGGGCCCACACCGCCTGCGAAGGATCCATGGGGCAACACCCGAGTTGCGGTTTCGGCGACCACAAAGATCAATCGTAAGGACTTCGGATTGACTTGGAACGCTGCCCTCGAGACTGGCGGCATTCTCGTCGGCGACGAGGTCACCATCACTCTCGATGTCGAGTTCGTGAAGGCCTAAGACTGGGTCCAGCATTGCCGCAAGTTTCGGCAAGCGGGACAGAAGGCTCACGACATTAATCCAGCCATCAGGAGCAAAGGTCAACATGGGCGGGCTTTCTAAATGAAAACGGCGAGATCAAGCGATTCAACTGCTACCCCGCGCTCAACATCGGTGACACCACTATGTCCAATAGCATTTCAACCTTGCTGCTCCGCAATCTTTCCGATGTCTTCGGAGAAGGCGATCCCTTGCGCCGGCGTGCCGCCCTCGAAGAGTTCTGGAACGAGGATGGCGTGTTCTACGATCCCAACAAGGGCGTTTGTCGCGGCCACGACCAGATCGATCGCATCTTCGACGCGCTCCGAGCTACTCATCTGACTTCCAATATCAGCCAATCGCCGCGCCTGAAGTGTTGGGCCAATGCCGGACGCGTCAAGTGGGTATCAGGCGTCCTAGGTCAAGCGCCAGCGTATGGCGGCACCGATTTCCTGATTGCCCGCGACGGCCGCATCGCCGCCCTTTATCTCTTTTTCGATAAGCTACCCTGAGCTGGACGATCCTCAGCAAAGTGATCCGTCGTGAGTATGTGTCGTCTGTGGGCCAACAGATTCATGCTTGGCAGCTATTGGCGAACCGGATTTTGGGCGACGTGAGCGAGTCGCCGCCGGGATCGGAAGTCGTCGCTGGAATCTAGTTAGAGATGGCATGGAAGAGGTCGTCGGTTCGATCCCGCCCAGGGGTCACCACCTCCCAGCATCCCCGACGGTCGACCACCAACAACTGCTTCTTGTACTATGGCTGAATCTCAAACACGGTCCCGTACCCGAATCTGCCGCCGCCATATTCTGTTGTGCCGTAGACGTGCCCGTTGTCCACCAGCACTCCGGCCAAGGGTTCGGACCCATCGAAGTCGGATTCAAAATTGTGCAAGACCGTCTCTTTCCACGGAGGGACGGTCTGGCGCGTGAGCATAAACACAATGCCGCACCCCGGATTGTTGCATCCGTTGCCGCCACTCACGGTGGTGCCGTAGAGATTGCCTTTGGCGTCGAAGACCACGTTGTTCGGAGCGTAGCCAGATTTGTCGAACGTGTAGAGCACAGTTTCGTTCCACTTACCGGCGCTTTGACTGAGTTCAAAGACAACGGCGTCGTTGTTAGCTCCGCCGCTAGAAGTTGTGCCATAGAGGTTGCCCTTCGCATCGATCGTCAGTGGCGCCAGCGGGTAGGCGCCATCATTTTGCTCCATAAAACTATAGAGTATCGTCTCCACCCAGCCGCCGCTCCCATTGGGACTCAACTCATAAACGGTGCCACGGTTAAAAGCCCCGCCATCCTCTGTCACTCCATAGAGGTTGCCCTTGCTGTCCGTAACAACGCCGCCACGTGGATACTGGCCATCGCCGTTGCTTTTGAATGAATAGATGATCGATTCCTTCCACGTACCATCGGACTGCGGGCTTAGCTGGAAAACACCACCAGTCACTGCGAAGACTTGGGCCAAAGACCCGTAAAAGTTCCCCTGACCGTCGAAGGCGAGGTGTGTGCCCGGGTTGTAGCCATTACTGGTGAACCTGTAAATGATCTTTTCGGTCCAGGTGCCGCCGACCGGGGTCAGTTCGTAGACTGCGCCAAGGTGGCCGCTCAGGTCCTCCCCGGTTGCCCCAAAAAGATTTCCATTTGCATCGAAGACCAAATCGGTCACCGGAATATCTGTGTCGGCCGTTCCCCCCTTGAACATGTGGTCTTCGAAGGGCACGCACCCCAACACTAGCGCGGCTTCCGGCGCTCCCGGCGGCAGCTGCCCGGCAACCAATTCGTTTTACGTCAGCACATGAACCCATCCAATCATCCTGATTTTGGCCGGTGGTATCCGCGCTGCGCGGCTCTCGGCCTGCGTGTTGTTAACGCGGGCCCGGGATTCGACTCGCTCGAACTCGAGGCCGCCTTCGGCGCCGCGCGCTACGCCGCGCTGATGAAGACGGTCAAGGAAATGTTTTCCTGCGGGCATCGCCTGCATCCGCCTGACTACAGTCGCGCGGACCTGGTCGACGCCGAAGGCAAGCGGCTCGACTTGAGTAAATACGAAGTCCCCTGCGTCTACGCCAAAGACGTTGAGGCCTTCCTCGCCGGGGAGGCGAAATGAACGCACGCCTGATTGTGCTGAACGCCAATAACGGCGCCCTCGTCAACGTCCTCGCAACCATCGCCGTCAGCCGCTACGAGGCGATGGAAGACGAGTCAGTCGCGGTGCAGGGACTGCAGGTGCAGACTCCGGTCGACAGCTTCGCCGGCACCTACACTTTCTCGTTTGGCTCTGAACCGATTCAGGTGCCGAGCTTCGAGGCCTGGGATCACTTCCGCAAGCTGCTGGGATTGCCCGCGCAGGGCGTCTCCGGCGCCTTCAACTATCGCGCGGCGGACAAGATTCTTTCCGCCCGCTCGAACGGCGCCTCGGGCACGACTTTGAGGCTCATCGAGTATGAATAAACGCATCCTCATCTCGATCGGGTTGATCCTGGAGCTGGGTGCGACCGGCGCCGGCCAGTCTTCGAAAGGCACGCATCCCAACACTAGCGCGGCTTCCGGCGCTCCCGGCGGCAGTTGCCCGGCAACCAATTCGTTTTACGTCAACACCTCGAACGGCAACTTCTACGACTGCCCGACCCCGGGCGGCGCCTGGGTCGTCCCCACATGGCTGGGTGGAGGGGCTGAAGCCCCGTTGCCCTTTGAGGAGTTGACGCGGCGATGACATTCCGCAAATTCGCTACTCTCTAAACATGTCATTTGAGACACCAGCAGCGCAAGTTCCTTCATCTTGACGCGCTGGTTCGCTCGTGAGAACGTTGTGCCCAGCCAGTGTCCGGCTGTGTCCATCAACGGGGGATTGTCATGCTGCTTCGTTTCTCCTTCTTCACGCTACTACTGTCTGTGTGCCTGGCTTCGCCGGCATTGGCGCAGTTTAATGCGCCCAAGCTCTATACGGTGGGCGCCGATCCGAACTCCGTCGCCATTGCCGACGTCAACGGTGATGGCAAGCTGGACCTGGTCACGGTGAATGCCACGCTAGCGAACCCGAACATTTTCAATTTGAGTGTTCTGCTGGGCAACGGCGATGGAACGTTTCAGCCGGCAATCACCACGAACATCCCCTTCGCGGGCGGGAGCCTAGTGATTGCCGACATGAACGGCGACCATATTCCTGATCTCGTGATCACGGCGCAGTCGGATACACCCATTGGCGGCACCGTCGTTGTCATGCTCGGAGAAGGCAATGGAAGGTTTTCTCATCCCGTAAGCTACTACGCGGGCGGCTCTGCCTATTACATGGCGGTGGGCGACGTGAATGGCGACGGCAAGCTGGACGTGGTTTGCAGTAACGTGACCAACATCGGACAGGTTTCGATTGCGGTGCTGCTGGGTAACGGTAATGGCAGTCTGCAGGCTCCCGTCTTTTACTACCCGCCGGCCCCGAGCCAGATTATCCTTGCAGACTTCAATAAAGACGGTCATCTCGATATCGCGGCCAGCGATTCTGTTGCCGTGAATGGCTTCTCCGAAGTGGATGTGCTGCTGAACAATGGCGATGGAACATTTGGAGCTTACACGCAGATTAACTCAGACTCTCCGGGACCGCTGGCCGCGGCGGACGTCAACAGAGATGGAAACATGGACCTGGTAACGGCCGACGGTTTTGGGAACGAGATCTCCACCGACCTGGGTAACGGAAACGGGACATTTCAGCCGGCGATCTTCACTAACGCCAACACGCTGAACATAGGAGGCCTGGTGCTAATCGATTTTACCGGAGACGGCATTCTTGACATGGTCACGACGGACGGCGTGACCGGGCAGAACGGAGCAGTTAACCTGTTCAAGGGAACCGGGACCGGCAGCTTTACGAAGGTCGGGAAATTAAATACGGGGGGCAAGCTGGCGAACGCGATCGCGGCGGCCGATCTGAATGGCGACGGCAAGATGGATTTCGTGGTGGCGAATACGGACGCGGCCAATGTGGCCGTGTTTCTGCACAAGTGAGAGAGTTGGCGCAGCGGCCCGATGAGTCTGGGCCGCCGGACAGCCGAGGCGGCTGTCCCCACAACCCTGTGCGCGATGGACCGAGCGGTCAAATACGTGTAGGTGGTCGCCGGGGTCTGCGTAACCATCGCCGAGGGCGCGCCAACGGCCGCCGTCAAGGCCAGAAAAAGGGCGAGTTTAGAGCTCTGGGGCCGACACATCTCAAACACATATGGCAGGTACACACGAAAACAGCGTCGGAGGCGCTTAAACACTGGCTGAAACGATGAAAAAGACGCTTTCACAAGTCTTTTTTCGACACATCTCCAACACATTCCGAACACATATTGTCGGCTTTCATTGACTTGCCCTCACCTCACGTCTACCATGGCACGACTTCATGATCGGCCAAACCATCTCGCACTACCGCGTTATCGAAAAGCTCGGCGGGGGTGGGATGGGTGTTGTCTATAAAGCCGAGGATTTGAAACTCGGCCGTTTCGTCGCCCTCAAATTTCTGCCCGACGACGTGGCGAAAGATTCGCAGGCGCTCGCACGTTTCCAGCGCGAAGCCAAGGCTGCTTCTGCTCTGAATCACCCCAACATCTGCACCATCTACGAGATTGACGATGATGGCGGACAGGCGTTCATCGCCATGGAGTATCTGGAAGGCGTCACGCTGAAGCATAAAATCGCCGGCAAGCCCCTCGAAATCGAAACCGTGCTGGATTTTGGCATCCAGATCGCAGACGCACTGGACGCGGCGCACTCCAAGGGAATCATTCATCGCGACATCAAGCCGGCCAATATCTTTGTCAGCGCCCGCGGGCAGGCGAAAATTCTCGACTTCGGTCTGGCCAAAGTCACCGCCAAGCCAGACAGCGCCGGCATGAGTTTCCCGACTCTCGACGAACCGGAGCATCTCACCAGCCCAGGTAGCGCGGTGGGCACGGTTGCCTACATGTCGCCGGAGCAGGCGCGAGGGGAAGAGTTGGACACGCGCACCGATCTTTTCTCATTCGGTCTTGTTCTATACGAGATGGCAACCGCGCGCCCCGCATTCTCCGGCGGAACTTCGGCCGTGATTTTCGACGCCATTCTGCACAAAGCGCCGGTCTCGCCGCTACGCCTCAATCCTGAACTTCCCCCGGAATTCGATCGCATCATCAATAAAGCGCTGGAGAAAGACCCCGAACTGCGCTACCAATCGGGCGCCGAATTACGCGGGGACCTGAAACGCTCGAAACGCGATTCGGGCTCGGGACGGTCCAGCGCCGCTTGGCCGAGCGCGGCTGAGTTGCCCGCGGGCTTATCAGCAAGCGGCACGGCGAAAATAGCGACGACGCCCATCCCGTCGTCGCGCAATAAATACATTGCCGCCGCGGCAATCGTTGCGTTCATCGTGTTTTGCGCGGTGGCTGCGTATTACTTCCGCAACTCATCCGCCGCGCCGACCAAAGTCACGCAGATCAGCCATTGGAACAAACCCATGAACAGCGCGGTTCTATCGCCCGACGGCCACACGCTCGCTTTCACCTCGCCGGTCGCGGGTTTCGACCAGGTCTTCGTGATGCTGGCTTCCGGCGGCGACCCGCTGCAGCTCACCAACGATTCAATCAGTAAGTTTGTGGAGGCTTTTTCGCCCGACGGCACCCAAATCTACTACTCGAACGACTTCACGGCGGACGAAAGCTTCGCTGTGCCCACGCTGGGCGGCGCCTCCACTCTGGTCGCTTATGGAAACGGCCTCGCAATCTCTCCTGAAGGAAACACTTTCTACTTTATAAAAAACCGGCGCGAGAATGCCGTTTTCCGCAAGCCCAAGGTCGGTCTGGGGGAAGAGCTGATCTTTCGCCCACCGGAGGGATCGAGCCCGGTACATATATTGCCTTTTCAAGACGGCCAGGACTTGCTGATCAGCACGGGAAACGACACGACGCTGGGTTCTACGACGGTGATGCTCTACCGGGTCAATCTGCCCACGCACGCGTCCCAAAAAATCGGCGAACTCTCGGGCAGCCCAACTGGTCTGGTCTGGAATGATCCGGGCAAAACTTTTCTGTGCAGCCGCACCGTCAACGAGGTCACCAATATTTGGGAATACCGCGTAGCCGATGGCAACCTGAGACAAGTGACAAATGGCGCTGGTCCTGATCTTTCGCCGATGCCTGCAGCCTCCGGCAAAGAAATTTACTTTGTGAACGGCAGGCGCTCGGGCTTTCTCACGGTTTACCACCCGCAGACCAAGCAGTCGTTCGACTTGACCAATGAAGAAGCTACTCAGCCCTCTCTCGCATGGGATGGCCGGCACGTCATGTACATCACGCTTTCGGGCAACGCACAGCAGGGAGATCTCTGGACTTCCGACATCGACGGCAACAACCGCGTCAAAATCACCTCCGGAACAGAGCTGGTCACCGTTACGTTTACATCGGATGCTTCCAGGCTGGTTTTTTCAGCCTCTGAGGGTGGTAAGATGAAGGTCTACGTGGTTAAAACCGACGGCACCGGACTTCGCCAAATTCCCTGGTCAGGAGCGTCCGGCGGCTATGGGTCGGCCAGTGCAGATCCGAATGCTTTCTTCCTGGGTGGTCAGGAGACCGATTTGGCGAAGGTGTCGACGTGGAAAGTCGCGGCGGACGGCTCCAGCGTCGAGAAGTTAGTGGATAACTGCGGGGCCGTCTGGGATTCATCGGCTGATGGCAGATACTTGCTCACCACTCTAACTTCAGCCAACGGATCGCCCACTGTCAGCGAGTACTCTCTGGCCGATCACAAGTGCATCACACTACTACCGGAACTGTCGACACTCATTGTGCACTTCTCGGCTGATGGCAAATCAATCCTCTACCTGGGCGCTTCGCACGGAGAGACAACGATCTATCGCCAGCCATGGCATGACGGAAAGTTAACTGGGCCCGCCCAAGTGGCTCTCAAGCTTCCCTTTGCATTCCGCCAGGCCTACTCAGGGAATGCGTACGAGTTTTCCAAAGATCTTTCTACAGTTGTCTACGCGCGCCCCGCTGGTCATGCCGATCTTTATCTTCTGAGTCAGAAGTGAGTATCTCGGTTGGAGAAATACCCGCTGGATGCACATCGCCTAAGGTGCGGCAAACCGGTGACGGGCCCGATCTTCGCAAACTCAGTCGGTCACCCACTTGACTTGAACGCTTGCTATCAGCGCGAGATGAAAGATGTGCTCAAACGTGCTGGCGTTTCGTGGCATGGATGGCCAGTTCCGCAGAGGCTTGGCATGAATCTGAACCGTCTTGGCGTTGATGATTCGGTGATCCAGCGCATTCTGCGACACAGCACAGTTGCGACGACACAAAACCACTACATCAAGACCGCATCGCCCGATGCGATCGCAGCCATGAAGCAGTTCTCCGAAATTATTGTGCCCAAGATGAGGGCCTCAAGGCGAAGGGTGCTGTGCAGTAGCAGTAGGTAAGTGCCTAACGACGAGGGATCTGGCGGAGAGGGAGGGATTTCGATTCACGTCCAAATCCCTTATGGACTTGCACTGACTTTTCAAAGCCTTCCGGCTGGGTACTATCAATTTTCCCATCAAAACAGCATTTTTAGACTAGCACGGTTATGTAGCTAATCTGTAGCTATTTTGTAGCTCTGGCCTAACACATCCCCCCAGGATGCTTCCAGAAGTGAAGATACGTCTGGCTTACGAGGACAGAGAATTTGCCTCTGTCAACCTTCTCTGGTAATCGGCTTTCCTTTGCTGCCTTTTCTAATTCAGCGAACAAGGTGTTAGCGAGATTGAGTACCCGGTCGAGTGAACCGTAGTTCCCAGTACGGATCGTAATCAGCAGGTCACCGCTACCGCCCGGCACAGTGTCGGGAGTGCAAAAGCTGGGCAACAATGGTCTTTGCCCGAGCGGATTTTTCTCTGATGCAACCGTTCCGGCTGTTTGCTACAGTGCCGTGATGAATTGCAAAGATGGTAATGGTGTGACCGACACGGCGTCACTCAATTTCATCTACAGTCAGGATATCCCCACGGGTTCTGTCGTCGGCACAGTGGTTTTCCTTGGCGGTGGTGGCGGCGAGCAACCCAGTTCGGAGACAGGCAAGAGGTCAATTTTGCTCAGTCCTACTTCAACAAGGGATATCAGATAGTTCAAGTGGCGTGGCAAACCGACTGGGAAAAAGTAGGGACAGGCTACACGCCCAATATCCTAACCGCCGCATGTCGCCCGGCTGGATTCTTGAAATATACCCACGCTAGCTTGCTGAACTCAGGCACGCCGATTTGTGCGCAAGCTGCAAGTGCCGGTTCAGGCGCGCTAGCGTATTCCCTTGTTTGGTACGGAAACGGCAACGGCGGATACCTCAATAGCTACATCACGAATGTTGAACTTAACTCGGGGCCGGTTTTCGGCGATATAGAGCTAGGTTGCGAGGTGGGTCCTGCAAGCGGCGAGCGAACCGGCTGCAGGCATCCGTCTCGAACTCGCCGGCAACCGCGCCAATTCCCTTGGCAACGCGCTAGCGCCTTTGCCCACGGCTTCTTTGCCAGCTTACAGAGCGTTCCTGGTGGGCCAAAAGCTGTACAACACCGAGGTGAGACAGAGCGCCGCAATGTTTCGCCGTGCAACCGAACTCGATGCTAAGTTTGCGTTTGCCTGGAATGCGCTCTCCTATGCGGATCACAACCTGGACGAGAAAATGCGAGAAGCGCACGATCTCGGGCGCGCCTTTGCGTTACGCGAACAACTCCCCGACAACGAGAAGGCAAGCGTCGAGGCGCGTTATTACCAGGATGTGACCGGCGAGATCTATAAGGCCGTTGAGGTCTTGCAAACCTGGAAGAAACTGCAGCCGAACGAATTTTCACCCCTTAACCTCCTGGGAGTGACCTATGAGGACCTCGGCCTGTAGGCGAGAGCAGATGTGGGGAAAATCTCTGCGTTCGTCCGAAGCTCATCGGTTGCCTTTTCGCGATCTCCAATTTGGCAGGCATTCTGCTCGCGCAAGGCCGCTACGACGACGCCGAGGCTGTCTCTAACGGCCTATGCGGAAATGGGGACTCGTCGCCCCCTCCGCCGGAATGCGCCGTGACAAAGCCTCGTCGCGTGCGAGATCGAGGAGTGTGATGGAGGCGGACTCCGACACCCCAGATCCGAGAGAGATTTTCACACTATGTCGCGCCCGTTGTCGGCCGCTCTCCAGTGTCCGTCGTAGAGGTCGATCATCGCCAGATAAGAAGTCACGTCTGGGTCGTCGGCGTTCTGCTCCATCCAATTGCGTTCCTTCTCCAGCGTCATTTCATCGGACCGCAGCATCGCCAACTCATTTCCCGGCGCTCGGGGAGTGAGTCTGTGTGGGCTTCCGACGGTCTTGCTCGGGTTGGATTAGGATGGCCAATCGGGGAACACTGCTGCGACATATCGAGCGTGTTCAGTTGCATAAGGAGTATCGAAGCGAAGTGGGAAGCGCGGCAGTCTGCGACGAAGTCTTAGAGTGTCGCTAGCGTCCGAATCGACCGACGATGACGCCGATGACTGTCCCGCCAATGGCTCCCATGCCGATGATTGGGCCGTATGCTTTCGTAATTATGGCGTCGGGGGTACTCAACAGGAGGCCGAAACAGAGACCGACCGCCCACGCTGGCCAGGGCAAACGGGCTGCCCCGATGGCGAACCCAATCCCAAAGCGTGCAATGAAAGCTGCTGTGATGGCAGCTTTCTTATCTGGGAAACTCATCGGGAGCATGATTCCGATGTCGATAACTCCGAACACCAAACCACAGATGACGCCAAGCACGACTCTAGGCATGGATTCCTCCTAGTCAGACTGCTACTGATTCGGTCGTGTCTAGTAAACCGACTAAAGTGTTGGAGTGCGTTGCCTTGCGAGCAGTGAAGCTGATGGCGATAAGCGCGTTACCAGTACTGATCCTCAGTCTTGAGAATCAGTTCCAGAATTTCTCATCTCAGAGAATTGCTTTTACCACGCCACCGTCCACCCGCAACGCCGCGCCATTGGTGGCCGAAGAAAGCTCACTGGCCACGTAGCTCACCATGGCCGCAACCTCATTCACGGTGGCAAAGCGCTTCAGTAGGGACGAGGGTCGCTCCTGCTCGAAGAACTCTTTCTCAATCACTTGCTTCGACTTGTTCTGCTGTTTCGCCATCGCCTCGACAAAGCCACTCACACCTTCCGACTCGGTCGGTCCGGCAACAATAGTGTTTACCGTCACGCCGGTCCCGGCCACCGACTCCGCAATGCCCCGCGCCACGGCAACCTGCGCCGTCTGGTCATCCCATAGTGCACCATTTCAGGCGGAATCTGGACCGCCGACTCGCTGGAAATGAAAAGAATGCGGCCCCAGTTTTTCTTCAGCATTCCCGCGAGATAGTGTCGCGAGAGCCGTACTCCGGTCATCACGTTTATCTCGAAAAGGCGGTACCAGTCCGAATCAGGGATCTCCGCAAACGGCTTGGGCTCGAAGATGCCTACATTATTTACCAGCACATCCACCACAGGCAGCTTAGCAATCACAGCCTCAGCTCCGGCTGAATTGGAAAAGTCCGCTACAATGCCATCAACTTTGATAGTTGCAGCTTTCGACCGGATCGCCGTCACCGCCGCATCCACACGCTCCTGCGTGCGCCCATTCAGATAGACATGCGCACCTTCGCTCGCAAGCGACCGGGCAATCGCAAATCCAATCCCCGCCGTTGATCCAGTTACCAGCACAACCTTATCAGTGAGCTTCAGGTCCAAAGTATCCGTCCAGAAGAAACTATCGCCCTCTTGATTCACCAACCATCCCAAACGACTCGAACTGACGCCCAATTTGTGTTAGGACAGTTTCCCAATTGCCGACAACACGACCGGGAAATGTTCCTGTAATCTTATGCGCCACCGGCGGCGACCGCGTCCTCCCCTTGTACGGCGATTTGCGATTCCATTTTATCCGTGCTGAGCAGTGGCCATCCTCGATGGAGCACGTAGTCCAGCCACGCCCCCGCGAACTGCGATGTAATCACCGCGACAAGCACCAAAGCCGTGTAGAACTTGGCATTGATGATCCCGGCGTCGAAAGCCACGCTCGCCAACACAATACCAGGTCCTCCACGCGCATTGGTCGTGAGCGCGAGATTGATAAGGTCTAGCCCGCGGAAACCAGCCAGTCGACCCGCAAGTGAAACAGACAGGATTTTGACGATGCACGTGCCGACAAGGAACAGAATCAACAGTTGCCACGAAAATGCCTTCACCAAATCGAGTTTCAACCCGACGATGGCAAAGTAGACGGGAATAAAAAATGCAAAAGAAACTTTCCCGATCGCATCCAGTGCCTCCGCAAACAGTCGGCGTTTTTTGTGGACTACCGCGAAAGCAGCGAGAAATGCCGCGAATACGAGATTGACATCTAATGCCCCCGCGACCACACAGTAGGCAAGCAATACCGCCAAGGCGTAACCGACAGGTGAATGTTTCGCTAGAACGTTAGACTTCGATTTGTTGAATCTTTTCACCGCTCTAGGCAGGAGTGTCAGGCCTAGTGCGAAGAACCCCAAGGTAGTGAGCAAGTGGTACGCCATTTGACGAGGATGTAATACTGCTGTCCCAGCCACGGAAGTCGCTACCGCCAAGGCTGCCCACAGCACGATGTCTTCAAGGACCGCAACGCCTAGCACAAGGCGCGCGAACCTGGTATGGAGAATCTTCAGATCGGCAAAGATCTTGGAAATGACCGGAACGGACGTGACCGCCACCCCGACCGCCAGAATGATGACGACAGAAAGTTTGTTTCCCTTCGGGCCTGCGATGGCCGGTCCAACCAGCATCGGGCCGAACACCAGCCCGATGACGAACGGGATTCCTGTTCCAACGATCGCCAGCCAGCTCACCTCCCGCCTCTCGTCACGACTGAACAACTGCTTCGTCTCTGCGCCGGACATGAACATGAGTAGGAGCAGACCCATCCAGTACACGAAGTTCAAAATGGCAGCGTGAT